>ORMF010268521.1_pt1 | contig 16410 bp, 11 predicted proteins | sample 1779871 | NCBI WGS metagenome assembly ORMF01 (sample SAMEA104232316, study PRJEB22302) | groundwater metagenome | biome: forest; feature: aquifer; material: groundwater | place: USA | collected 2011-08-07 | depth 5.4 m
TGCTCAAAGAGCGCCCCCTGCCCATTGTTCTCTTCGATCAAAATCCGCCGCACGATCATCCGGCACGCAGAGTCAAGCCCAGCGGGCTGGTAGGCAATCTCGCTCACCCACTGCTTCACCGTCTACGGGGTCAGGTCTAGCAACGTAGCACAAAGACAGGTGTCACACTCGCGACTCTTGCTCAAAGTTTGTGTCCCCGCTTTTGCAACGCACGGCTCACATTGGACGCATGGCACCCTAAAAAACTGGCAATCTCCGACGCCTGATATCCTTGTTCCAGCACGGCCGCCTCGATGAAACCGCATCGCCCTTCACCCATGGTTCCGCTCTTTCCCCGTCTCATCACAGCCTGCGGTTCCAGCCGAGCAGGCTCGAACCGTGGACATGCGGATGACGAGGTATGAGCCGTCACTACCACAAGAAACGCAAATTTCGCAAGTGTGACATGGGGCTCTGACACGGGGCTGACACGTTTTTCTGACTCCCTTGTATTTGTTACGCGGCAACTTGGCCCAGTGATCAAAATTTTGGAAAGGTAGCCGGCAGCCTTCCGATAAACCGATTTATGCGGTCCAACGATCCCCTGTCAAAGTCTAGGACTGCTAACAATTCGTCCCTTCGTGGGTAGTGTTCGTAGTTGATTCCTCGCTGACGATAGTCCTCATCTACCCAAATTAAGTAATCCAAAACCCAACTCAATACTTGACGAGCCAATCTGCGGGCCTTGGCCAGGTGTTCGTACCCCGCCTTTTTCGTGAACACGTTGCCATGAACTAAATTGCTTCTGAAATCGTACAACTCATCAAATTCTTTTCGTATCTCCCTTTTCTCCCGATCCGTCGAACCTAGAATATTGCTAATCCGTCGCCGCATCGTCTGTCCGACTTCGGCCCTTTCACTGAGCAGCGACTCTAGAACCGCGACGTTCCACAAGAGTTGTTCTAAATCGGGTTTGGCTAGAAACGCCTTGCCCAAGTAGGAAAGTGCAACCTGGATAAAATCCCAATGTGGCTTCACTTGTTCGGCAATCAACAAGACCTTGCCACCCTTTGAGACCGACAATTTAATGTCATTTTCCTGTTGTAAGCTAACGGGGATAGGAAATGCGGTGGGAAGCCCATCTCTAAATTGATCCGGGATTCCATCCGAATAACGTAACGATTTGGGTTCAGAAAAAATATCATCGTCAATAATCAAAGACTCTGATATCGTTGGTCCTGGCCAAAGCGTTTGTATTTCCCCAAGGTCTGCTGCCATTTCTAAGCATTCGTCTTCCGTTAAATCTGGAGTCCAATCGTGAATCGCTAGAAGTTGTATTATTAGATGTGGTGTTTTTGGTTGCACTTGCAACCACGACCAGTCGTGGTACGTCGTAACATCCACCGGCGGAGTCGCTTTGGCCCCCTCTCCACGTACCTCGGTCCAGTCCGCTACCAATAAAGAGTGCTGGCTTAATACGCCAGTATCTATGGTTGCTTGGGAATAGAATGTGTCCATTACGTCACGGTCGATGAGGGTGTCAAGTTCCTCTCGTGTAAACCTTTGTATTCTGAAAAACCCAAAGTCTATCAATCGACTGCTGAACTCGACCTCATCGAGAATTTTCAGAATGGTTATTTTTGCCTCGCGACGAAATAGACCAGACCAGAATTGATTGAAATATTCTTGGGGATCTTGCTGTTTGTTAGCGAAGGCCGAGGAATAGAACCGGGATCGCCTGCAGAATGTTTTCAACGCGGTCAAATATGTTCCACGATACCCAGACTCAACCTGGTCAATCGACGACGGAGTTGGGTTCTCATATCCCACTGCGCGATCCACGGCATCACAAAGATCTCGGAATTGGGTGGAATCTTCGACTTTGTTAACGAGAAATCGCAATCGATAGCTTGGGTCAATATAAGAAAGACTTAAAGGTTCCTGAACCATCGTTTCACGCAATGTTGGACGTGTTGTCAGGACGCGGGTCGCGTGGGTCAGATACGAGATGAACGCACGCTGTGTCTTATCTTTGGAATCTTCAGTTGCCATGATCACCCTGTCGCTCCGAACGCCTGTCAGGTAATCCGCTGCCGGACCGGTGGGCACCCGTGTCAGACTTGCGATTCTTGCTCAAAGTTTGTTTCCCCGTTTTTGCAACCCACGGCTCACGTTAAACGGATGACACCCCGAAAAACTGGCAACCTCCGACGCCTGATATCCCTGCTCCAGCACAGCCGCCTCGATGAAACCGCGTCGCACTTCACCGATTGTTCTGCTCTTTTCCCGTCTTGCCACAGCTTGCGGTTCCAGCCGAGCAGACCCGAAGTGTGGACACGCGGATGGCGAGGCATGAGCCGTCACTACCACACTGAACGCAAATATCGCAAGTCTGGCGCGGCGTCATACTGCGTCGTGAGAAATCCGGGCTAGATCCCTGGCGGATCCGAGGCTGCGGACCTGGGTTTACTCTGAACCTCAGTCGGATAGAAGGATCTTTCCCTTTCTCCCCTGGGTTTCGGCCTGGCGGATGGCCATCCGGTGGTGGGCGAGGGGATGAACGGCCTCCACGGGAGGACAAAGGAGTCCATCCCGCTGATGGGCCCAGAGGGTGTCCAGGATGGCGGCAAACCGGGCTGGATCCACGGCGCGCTTCCACATGACGATCATAAAGCCCCGCACTGTAAGCTGGCGGTAGATGATCTGCCCGCCAGGGATCAGCAGGGGTTGGAGGCTCAGGGCGCCGTAGACCAGATGGGTTCCACCGGGTCGGAGGAGTTTGACGGTATCCGAGGCCAGGGTTCCACCCACGGCATCCAGACAGCCTGCTGCGCCCTGGGGCCCCAGCAGGGATTTTGCAGCGGAGGTCCAGCCAGGATTCTCAGTGCAGAGGACTTCGGCGGCCCCCAGGCCCCTCAGATCCTGGATCCGGTCGGGACTCCGGGTGAGGGCCAGGACCGGAAACTTCCGGACTCGGGCCAGATCGAGCATGCAGTGGGCAACAGCGCTGGTGGGGGCAGTGAGCAGGATCCAGTCCGAAGGTCCCGGGGCCAATTCCTCCACTAGGGCCAGGCCGTGAGAGGGTTCACCATGGCTTGGGCTGCGGCCTCATCGGGCACCCCCACAGGCACACGGAGGCAGTTGGAGGGCTCCGTGACCATCCATTCCCCCCAGGTGCCCTGGGCCTCCCGGAAGACGACCTTCTGACCCAACCAATGGTCCGGCACCTCGGACCCCACGGCATCCACGGTGCCGAGGCCTTCAAGGCCTGCCGTGGCGGGCAGTTCGGGCAAACGGCCATAGCGCCCCCGGATCTGAAAAAGGTCCGAAGGGTTGATGGGACGCAAGGACATTCGAACCCGAAGGGTTCCAGGGGCGGGTTCGGGCAGCGGGTTTTCTGCGAGGCCGAGGACCTCGTGGGGTTCGCCAAATTGATGGAATTGCAGGGAGCGCATGGAGGGCCTCCTGGGATGTGCCCGTATTCGGGGTCGGTCTCCGGGGTCGTGCCTGGATACAAAATAATCTTTCGATCAATCGCCCCGACCGCATATCCGCTTAGTCACAACTTACCTGCGGCTCGTCTCTTTGAAAAGGTGCCTGCCGTTGGCTTTGTATTGTCGACAGGGAAACGTTGGGGGGCAGAGAACTATTTTGGAATAGAAATTCGTATCAGACTTGCGATTCTGTGAAATCGAAATCGGTGTCAGGCCTGACACATAGGAAAGATGTGTCTGCTCCGGTGTCGGACTTGCGATTCTTGCTCAAAGTTTGCTTTTCCGTTTTTGCAACACACGGCTCACATTGGAGGCATGGCACCCTAAAAAACTGGCAACTTCCGTCGCCTGATATCCCCTCTCCAGCACGGCCGCCTCGATGAAACCGCGTCGCACTTCACCGATGGTTCGGCTCTTTTCCCGTCTTGCCACAGCTTGCGGTTCCAGCCGGGCAGGCCCGAAGCGTGGACAAGCGGTTGGCGAGACATGAGCCGTCACTACCACAAGAAACGCAAATATCGCAACTCTGACACCGCGCCCCACAAATGATCGGATCCATAAAACCCGCGCAAGCTTTGTTCTCAAAGCGGAGGAAGGGCAACGCGACTGTGAAACGCGTAAAATCTTTGAACTAGATCGTGAATGTAAACGTCAGGCACGATTGCGACTCTAACAGTCTGGCCAAGATTAATTGCTTCATAGATGTCGCATGGCGCTGCAGGAACGATTCGCTTAAAATCAAGGTATAGCTCCGGAAGGTCTCCGCTCGATCCGTCCTCGATAGGCCCGGCTGGAAGTCGATAATATCTCACATCTTGATTTTGAAAGATCCGCTTCCAAACGTCAGACCCAGGTAACCGTTGCCTTATGTCGCCTTCCTCAAACAACTCGCAAAGCAGCAAACAGTTTATAATATTAGGATGATCGGTATTTCCCGACTCCCGTTGCTTAAAATCACTCAGGAGGTCGCAGTCTTGCGAGATCACTGTTACCCGCGGATGAATTATTGGTATAACTGGAATCGATGAGCCCTCTCGTTTGTGGTTTGCAACGGGATTATCGGGACGGTACTCGCACAAATTCGAGAGAATCTCTCCCTGTCGGAGTTCCTTGGACGACGCTGCAAGGTAATTGAACGGCACGGTTGTGACCGCGAGTTATACTACTCACCGATTTCTAGCCCAGGGCGTTTTTGCGTGGCTGCAATAACACCGTCGAGCGGCTGTGGTTTCGGCGGCGCAACACGTTTAGCTGGGACAAAACTGTAGAAGTCAACAACGTCCTTAAGTGTGTGAAGCGCGTCGTCAAGCGCCTCCTGAGGTAGCTTAGTAATCAACCAACAGCCGATAGCGCGTTTCAGCGCTACTTCGCCGCTCGCGGCCAACCACAGTAACACCTGATCTCCCGGTGAGTCGACGGTCGTAGTGTGAAATGTCGCGTATGCGTCCGAATCGAAGAAGAACGTGTACGGCTCAGTCGATTGGCATTGGTCCCATTGCGTCTCGAAGACGGGGACTGATTGCCCACCTGAAAAATTTTGAGGCAAGGCGATTAAATTGGTCCAGCGTGGTAAAGGCATTGTTTGGTTCGCTCCTTTCCTGTGTGAAAAAATCAGAGTCGATCATATAGACTCGCTTTTTGTCTGTAGTTGACGCGAATCCATGCCTAACTTTCATAAATCCTTTTACATCTGCGGGAAGTTCAACGAGAATCTGTGTGCTGGCAGCCACCATCTTAGCTTCATCGGCTGCCAGAAGGCCGAGAAAAGTGTTGTTGAATAGGTCGGTCCATTGACTACTACCCAACCCCAGCGCTTCTTTATCGATAACATCCACGTAACGTAAACCGATTCGAGTGTAGAATGCCGGGCTGTATTCTCCACGGAACGCCCCTTCAGCTTGCTCAAGATCACCTCTGAAATCGCTCCACCGCGTATATTTCTTTTCCGAAAGCGCTAGAAAATCTTGGTTCAGCGAGATCGATCGTATTTTGCCCTCGTCTTCAAATTTGTGCACGACAGACTGACCCATGATACCGGGGAGATTTATAGCTCCCAGAAGCTCATTGATTTCTTTCGGGAGGCTTTCGGTCGGGCTTTCAGCTGAATAAAGTGGAAAAGTGCTCCGTATTTTCTCCTGGAATTCTGCCGGGGCGGACGCAGTGATTTTGAGGATGGGGGGAAAGCGCAACTGGCAAATCACTTCCTTAAGAGGATTATGCCTATACGTCTCCCGAGGTGAATCAGAAAAAATCATGGCACTTTATCGTTCACGCAACAGTCGTGCCGCAATTCTGCTGAGCGCGCTCAAGCGTAATGGAATTCTCGCGAGCGAAAACGACCTCCTCATGTCATAGCCAGCAATTCGAGTGCTTCTGATAGTTTTTATAATGGACTCCCCAAAACCTGTCAAGGTGGCTTCACGCCGAGTGGTGTGAGGTATTCCGTGTACGCCGTCAGGTAAACCTGAGGTACGAGAACCGCACTGATAGTCACGGAATGACCGTAAGTCGTTGTAATTAAACCGGAACAGGCTCTGGAATTGTGAACTGAAGACCGGTATCAGACTTGCGATTCTTGCTCAAATTTTGTTTCCCCGCTTTTGCAACGCACGGCTTACGTTGGACGGATGGCACCCTAAAAAACTTGCAACCTCCGACGCCTGATATCCCTGCTCCAGCACAGCCGCCTCGATGAAATCGCGTCGCACATCACCGACTGTTCTGTTCCTTCCCCGTCTTGCCACCGCTTGCGGTTCCAGCCGAGCAGGCCCGAAGCGTGAACACACGGCTGGCGAGGCATGAGCCGTCACTACCACGATAAACGCAACTATCGCAACTCTGACACGGCGCCCAGCACCACCGGGTCAAGGATGATCCAAACGGGAGCGCTGCGGCAGGCAAACAAGCCTTCTGTTGCTTAACGGCTGGCCGTCGGCCGCATCGCGAGCGAGACCCCGAGGACGATGAGGCTTGTACCGATGAAATGGAAAGACTGGAGCACCTCCCCGAGAAAAACCATGGCCAGTATCGGTCCGAACACGGGAAAAAGATAGACGAAAGATGCGACCCGGTTGGGCCCGATCTTCCGGATTGCGCTATTCCAGCATGCCCAGGCAATCAGGGTACTGAAGAGGGTCACGTAGCCGATGCTTGCCAGGCCCAGCGGCGTGAGACGCATGACCGCGCCCGTGCTCATTTCGACGACGTAGAAAGGCGCGAGCCACAGGGAGCCGCCGACCATTAGCGCGAACAGCATCGTCGACGGCGACAACGCCAGGCCTTCGCGCTTGAACAGCACCATATAGAGAGCCCACGCCATGATCGCAAGAAACATCAGGAGGTCGCCCCAGCGGTAGTCGAGGGCTACGAACGCCTCCAGATCCGCACGCGTTAGGACCACGAGGATGCCGATCATGGACAGTGCGATGCCGAGGCTCTGCCCGCGGTCGACGAGGTCCCGCAGGATCAGCCAGGAAAACAGAACTGTAACGACCGGCTGACCCGAGTTGATCAAGGCGGCGTTGATAACGGTCGTCATGTTGACGGCAAAATAAACGAGGGTGTTACCCGTTACGAATAATGCACTGAGAACGGCGATCGAACCCAATCTTCCGCGCAATTCCGGCCAGTCTCGACGAATGCGCGGCCCCGCCCAGGGCGCAACAAGAATTGCCGCGAGAACGTGACGCCAGAATGAGAGCGCCACGGGTGGCACGTCAAGATTCGCAAACCGCCCCACGATGAAGTTGCCCGACCAGCACAGTATCGCGATAGTGCAGAGGAGGTACGCCGATCCGGCGGCGCTCTGTGCTTGACGGAGGTTACCCTGGACCTTCATCTACCAGTGACTTGTTCTATCCAAGGACTGGATCATCCTGGTGGCGGGAAAGGCACGCTGAGGCCCGGTGTCAGACTCGCGATTCTTGCTCTCACTCTTCACTCCTTACTAAATCATCCTGCCCGCAAAAATGCGGAGAACACAAAAATTACTGGGCAGGATGAAGAACGTTGGTTAGGATCGAAAGGAGAGGTTTGGTGCCGGAGGCGGGACTTGAACCCGCACAGGGTTGCCCCTACCGGATTTTGAGTCCGGCGCGTCTGCCATTCCACCACTCCGGCACGCGAGCTAATATTGATAACTAACACGGGCTTGGGTTGCAAGAGGAACGGGGAAAGGGGGACTGAGCAACGTGCAGCGGACGGGGTCAGGAGCCTTTCGGAAGGGCTCCTGACCCCTTTTCTGACTCAGCAACTCAGTCTTTTCCGAAAAGTAGTTGCCAGCATTCCCGGAGCGAAGCGATGCCGACTAGCTCTGGATGTTTGATGTGTTTGAGTTGCACGCTGTTGCTCGATGGCAGCATGCAGCGCTCGAAGCCTAATTTGCCGGCTTCTTTGACGCGTGTTTCCGCTTGGGAGATGCCGCGAATTTCGCCTGCCAATCCCACTTCGCCGAAAAACACCGTCTTGGAGTCGAGAACCACCTCCTTGTGGCTGGAAGCGACTGACACGATGATACCGAGGTCGACGGCGGGCTCGTCAACCTGGACGCCGCCGGCGACATTGACGAAGATGTCCTGATCGAAGAGCTTGACGCCCATCTTTTTTTCCAACACGGCGACCAGCAACGCCACTCGGTTATGATCGACGCCGATGGTGGTGCGCCGGGGCACGGCTAAGAACGAGCGGCATACCAGCGCTTGCAGTTCGACTAATATCGGCCGCGTGCCTTCCATGCTGCAAGCGACGGCGGAGCCGGGCACGGCGAGCGGACGCTCCATGAGGAAGATTTCCGAGGGATTGCTCACTTCTTTGAGCCCCGCCTCTTTCATCTCGAAGACGCCGATCTCGTTGGTCGAGCCGAAGCGATTTTTCACCGCGCGCAAAATACGAAAGCTATGGCCGCGCTCGCCTTCGAAATAAAGCACCGTGTCGACCATATGTTCGAGCAGCCGCGGCCCGGCGATGGCGCCGTCCTTGGTGACATGGCCGATCAGGAAGGTCGTTAACCCGGTCTTCTTCGCCAAGACGATAATGGAGCCGGCGCTTTCTCTTACCTGGGCGATGCTGCCGGGCGCCGACGGAATCGCCGTGCTGAAGATGGTCTGAATCGAGTCGATGACGAGCAGGCCGGGTTTGATCTTCTTTACCTGTTCGATGATTCTTTCGAGCGAAGTCTCGCTGAGCACGAGCAAATTCGGCGCCTCGATGCCCAGGCGCTCGGCGCGCATCTTGATTTGCCGCGGCGACTCCTCGCCGGAAACATAAAGACAGGTAAGCCCTTTGCCGCTCACCGCGGCGAACGCTTGCAGTAGCAGCGTTGATTTGCCAATGCCGGGATCGCCGCCGATCAAAATCACCGACCCGGAAACCAGGCCGCCGCCCAGCACGCGGTCGAACTCGCCGATGCCCGAGAGCATCCGGCCTTCCTCGGCGGTATTGATTTCGTGAATCGGCGCAGGGTCTTCTTTGGTGCCGAGGCTTAGCTCGCCGCGCGGGGTTGTGGCTTTTTCGAATCGTTCTTCGGCGAAGGTATTCCACTGATTGCAGTCGGGGCATTTGCCGAGCCACTTGGGCGATTGATAGCCGCAGCTCTGGCAGGAGAAAACGATCTTGGCCTTCGCCATGGTGATGCTTTTTATAGCAGGAAAGCTTAACAAAGGGGAAGAAAGCGGCGGATTAATTACACGGGCGAACTGCACAACAACTTGACATTAAGATGTAAAATCGAAATTATCCGACCTAGCAGAGTTGCAATGCCCGGTTGGTCGGGAAATTTCAACGAACGGAGAAAAAGATGAAAGCTCTGGCCGCGATCATGGTTCTCTTGTCGGGCATTCAAATCTTTTCAATGGAGATTGCCTGGGCTCAGGGTAAGGGACAGCCGGTAAGCGTTGCCTATTCTTCGGTTGCGGGAACCGAGACGGCTCTCTGGGTTGCAAAAGAAGCGGGACTGTTCGAGAAATATGGGCTTGATGTCTCGCTGAAGCGTCTGGCGGGAAGTTCCTTGGTGGTGCAGGCGATGGTCGGCAAGGAAGTATCGATCGCACAGATCGGCGGGACGGCGGTGGTGGACGCCCGGTTGGCCGGCGCCGATCTGGTTTACCTCGCTTCGGTGATCGATTCGATGGTCGCGTCGATTCACAGCATACCGTCGGTCACCAAGATCGAAGATCTGAGGGGCAAGAAAATCGGCGTTACCCGGTTCGGTGCGATCACCGATTTCTTCGGCCGTTACGCGCTCAAGACCAAGGGGCTGGTTGCCGACCGGGACGTGGGCATCGTGCAGACCAACGATCTGCCTAACACGTTGACGATGCTGAAAATGGGCGCCATCCAGGCGGGCGTGGTGGTCGCGCCGGTGACGGTGCAGGCTCGCAAAATGGGTTTTCCCGAGCTCGTGGATATGGCAAAGATCGGCGGCCCGTTCCCGTTTAACGGCGTTGTAACCACGCGTGAGTATCTTAAGAGCAAAGAGGGTCTCGACGTTCTCCAGAAGTTTTTCAAAGCCTATGTCGAGGCGATCCATGTATCCTTAAAGAACAAAGAACTTACCCTCAAGGTCATTTCTGATTATACGCGCACGACCGATCCGGAAATGCTCGAAGAAACCTATCAAGCCAACATCGCCAAGGCGTTTCTCAAAGCGCCCTATCCATCCTTCGAGGGTTTTAAGACCATTTTAGATTTTGTCGGCGAGACGCGCGATCCCAAGGCCAAAGCTATCGATCCCAAGTCGGCGCTCGACGCGAGCTTCGTCAAGCAGCTCGATGACAGCGGGTTCATAAAAAATCTTCACTAGCAGCTGGTTCATCGGACCGTGAAAATCCTTTAACAAAGAGGTTGGTATGGCAAATCTGCGATTGACGTTGGCGCTGTCTCATTACGACCGGCATATTCCGTTTCTTGACGGCTCGGTGCAGGCGGAAGGCGTTGACCTTCAGGTATTGGCAGTCGGGCAGTCAAATCCGCTGAAGCATGGCCAAGACCGTCACGAGCGCATGCTGCAAAAATCCGAGTTCGACATCTGCGAGCTGTCGCTGTCGTCGTACCTGATCGCCAAGAGTCGGGGCATGCCGTTCACGGCAATTCCGGTTTTCCCGCGCCGTCTGTTTAGCCTGTCGCAGATGTGGGTCAACACGGATGCGGGCATCAACTCGCCCCAGGATTTGATCGGAAAGAAGGTCGGTCTCAGCACGTTTCAAACGACACTGTCGGTATTGGCGAAAGGTGATCTGCAGGCGGAGTACAACGTTCCGTGGCGTAGGTTGGATTGGTATATGTCCAAAGATGAGGCGGTGCCGATCAAGCCAATCGCTGATGTTAGGATGCAGATATTGCAGCCCGGTCAGATAATCGGTGCCATGCTGGCGAAAGGGGAGATCGACGCGCTGATGGTGCCGCATCCGCCCAAAGAGGCACTGCGCGGCGGCGGCAATATTCGCCGATTATTTGCCGATCCCAAAGCCGAAGAGACGAAGTATTTCCGGAAGAACGGATATTATCCGATCATGCACGTGGTCGCATTTAAGGACCAAACACTGGCGCAAAGCCCCTGGCTGGCGCGGAGCGTCATGGAGGTTTTCGACAAGGCGAAAGCCGCCTGCGTTGAATATTACGACGATCCCAACTGGTCGCGTTTTGTCTGGGGACGCCATTTATTCGAGGAGGAAAGAATCGCCTTTGGCGAGGATCCCTGGCCCCATGGCGTGAAGAAGAACCGTGCCAACCTCGAACGGTTCATCGGCTACTCTCTCGATCAGGGTCTAATGGAAAAAAAGCTCGCAGTGGAGGAGCTTTTCGCTCCGAGTACGCTGGATACTTGAGAAGCTCTGCGATGCCGATGCGAGTCAAATGTCCAACCTGTAAGACCGAAGTCCCCTGGGAAAACAATCCGCACCGACCCTTCTGTTCCGCGCGCTGTCGGTTGATCGATCTTGGCGCATGGGCGACGGAAAGATTTAAAATCCCCGCGGAAAAGCAGGACATTGATGCGGATGACGATGACGGTGATGATGGGACGCATTACAATTAATTCGGACACGCTCCGATGACGATTCACCCCACGGCGGTTATCGATCCCAAGGCGGAGATCGACGGCGAAGTCGATATCGGCCCGTACGTCGTCATTGAGGGTCCGGTTAAGATCAAACGAGGCACGCGTGTGATGGCGCACGCTTATATGACCGGCTGGACCGAGATCGGCGCGGACAACGAAATTCACCCAGGTGCGATGTTGGGCGACGCTCCACAGGACAAAGCTTACAAAGGGGCCGAGACCTATCTAAAGATCGGCGATCGAAACATTATTCGTGAACATGCGCAGGTGCACCGCGGCACCGTGGCTGGATCATCGACCATCGTCGGCGACGATAACTTTCTCATGGCCAATTCCCATGTCGGACACAACTGCAAACTCGGCAATCAGATCGTCATCGCCAACGGCGCGCTCTTGGGCGGCCATGTGGAAGTGGGGAACAACGTTTTTATCTCCGGAAATTGCGTCGTCCACCAATTTGTCCGTATCGGCGATTACGCGCTGATGCGCGGGTTGAGCGGCACGAGCAGGGACGTGCCGCCGTTTGCCATTGTCGACTGGCAGCACACGGTGCGCGGCGTCAACGTCGTCGGTTTGAAGCGCGCCGGCTTCGACGACCGGCGCATTCGCGAGATCAGAGAGGCTTTCCGGGTATTATTCCGGAAAGGGCGCAATCTCTCGCTGGCGTTGAAGGAAATAGAAGAACGCGGGAGGGCCGGCGATGACGTATCGGCCCTCCTGGAGTTTATTAAATCTTCGAAGCGCGGGGTCTGCTTCGGCGACTAGCGGGTCGCGGTGGTCGCAGTCGATGGGACGTCGGCCCGCGGCCCGGTCTCAGGCGGCGGCGCGCCCACGAAATAGATCGGCTCCGTACCCTTCAGATGACTCGGGGTAACCACATAGTTGCCCTTGATCGAAGGGTAAATGATATTATTCGCCACGTCCGCTCTGCCTGCGCTAAGCACGTACCCGAGCCCGCCCGTGATCAGGCCCAGGCCCGCATAAGTGACCTTCGCCGGCATATAGAAAAGGTTGGCGACCACCGATCCAAAGCCGTAACCGGCCTCTTCGCCAATGGCAGGTTCAGCGGGCTGATTCGGTGTGCTCGCCGTCTGCGCGTGCAACGGAGAACAAGTTATGGCGACAAACAATCCAAGGGCTAGGCCCTTAAGCAATTGTGTTTTCATGAGCCGACCATAGCGCGAAGTTGTGTTGCTGTCAAGAATAACATTTTAAATTTATCCCCTCGAATCTATAATATATCCGCCTCGTCTTCAAAGCGGTCGGGGTAGTGCGTTATTTGGCGTTTTTAATGGAGGGTTGGCAGACTAAAGTTCGCAAATAAACAAAACGACATTCTTAAAATACCATTGTCGGTTGCCGCAACTTCATTAAGGGAGGAAATGGCGCTGATAGCCAGCGCGGATTTTATCCCGCCTTGTTTCGTAATCGCGTAGCAGTTTTTTCCCAGCTCGCAAGCTGGGTTTCCCCTCCGTTTTTTTCCCGCCATCGTACCCCAGCGCCCGCGCGATTCCATCCAGACGCGCGGGATCGGCTTCGAAGGCATCGATGGATTGATCCCGTTCGAGCCGCAAGCGATGATCCAGGCGCCGCAGAAAAAGGTATCCATCGTGAAGCAAATTAAATTCGCTTGCCTTGAGAATGTTGGTCTCGCGAAGCCCCTTCAACGCGTCCAAGGTTCCGCGACGCTTGAGCGCGGGACATCGATGGCCGTGAGCGAGTTGGAGCATCTGCGTCACAAACTCGATATCGACTAGACCGCCGCGCCCCTTTTTGAGGTTGAAACGCATCTCGTCCTCACCGGCAAGTTCTTTTTCCATGCGCATGCGCAGGTGATGAATTTCGCCGACGCCGCCTTCGGGAAGAGCTGAGCCATAAGCGAAACCTTCGGCGACTTTCTCAACTTCCTTTCCGAGCGTTGGATCGCCTGCTACGAACCGCGCTTTGATCAATGCCTGTCGCTCCCAGAGTTGAGAGCTGGTTTTGTGATAGTTGCGAAATGCTTCCAAAGACGACACGACCGGTCCCGACTTGCCGGAGGGCCGGAGTTGCATGTCGATCTTGTAGAGAATCCCCTCCTCCGTGGGAGCGGACACATAGGTAAGAAGTTTTTGTCCGAGCCGCACGTAGTATTCGTGCGCCGGCAACCTTGCGCCGGCGCCGCCGGTGCTTTCGGCGTCTTCGGGCGCGTCATAGACAAACACCAAGTCCAGGTCGGAGTTGTAATCCAGCTCCCTGCCGCCCATCTTGCCGCCGCCGATGACCGCGAAACGCGCCTGCGCCACGGTCCCAAATTTCTCCCGGATCTCTTGAGAAGTTATTTCCAGCGCGCCGGCGAGGCAAACCTCGGCGAGGTCCGTAAGTTGGCTGAGGATCGGTAATAGTTCGATGCCGCCGCCGAGGTCGTGGAGGCCGATGCGAATGAACTCCTCGGTCTTGTAGCGCCGCACGGCGTTGAGCCGGCTCTCCAAATCATTTGTTTCCCCCAGGGTCTCGTGCAGCTCTCGCAGCATGTCTTGCCGGTTTTTTTCAACGTGCGTGAGATCCACACGGATCAACGTGTCGATCAGCTCGGGTCGATTGACAAACAGGTCCGTCAAGAACTGGCTGTCGGCAAACAGGGTAAGCAACAGCCGCATGGTTTCCGGGTTTTCCGCAAGTAGAGTGAGAAACCCCGTGCGTCCGCCGATCCGGTGGCTGAACCTGGCGAGATTGAGCAGTGCTTGGTCGGGGGCGCTCGATTTGGCGATTTCCGTGATCAAGGCCGGACCGAGCGTGCGCATCACGGTGCGCCGTTTCGGGCTCGGCGGGGCGAAGACTTCGCCATCGCGGACCGCGATAAGGTTTTCATACGCCTTCACCGGATCGCTGAAGCCGGCTTGCTGCAACTCTTTGACGATGACCTCCTGCTGATCGAGGTCGTGCCAGATCGATCCGACCTCGGAGGCGCCGTCGGTGATTTGCTTTTGCGCGCCATAGAAGAGGCGATCGAAGACGGTGTGAACGTGGGTCGTATGCGAGCGGTGGTCGCGCCAAAAAAGTTCCCGCTCGCCGAGCTTCTTGGTTCTCACGTAACCGAGACGGCGCGCCAACGCGATTTCTTCCTCTCTTCCCTCCGGTATCGAGTAGGTGTGGGCTTCCTGGACCATCTGAATTTTGTGTTCCGCCTGACGGAGGAAGCGGTAGGCATCGCTCAGCCTGTCTCGGTCTTGCGCGGTAATAAAGTTGTGCCGGGCGAGCTGATCGAGGGCCGGCAGCGTGCTGGGCCCGCGCAGTGCCGACTCGTAGCCGCCGTTGACGAGCTGCAGAGCCTGGGTGAAAAACTCGATCTCGCGGATGCCGCCGTAGCCGAGCTTGATATTGCGTTCTTTGCCGTCGCCCGTGAGCAGTTCATTCTCGATGCGCGCCTTCATATGGCGCAGCTCGTCGACGGTCGTGTAGTCGAGATAGCGGCGGTAAATGAAAGGCTCTACTTCTTTGAGAAACTGCTTTCCCAACTCGAGATCGCCGGCCACCGGCCGGGCTTTGATCAACGCCGCCCGTTCCCAGCACTGGCCCCAGGATTCGTAGTAGAGCATCGCCGAATTCACCGACTGCACGAGCGGCCCGTTGGCGCCGATGGGGCGAAGGCGCAGATCGATGCGAAAGACGAAACCGTCTTCGGTGACGTCGCCCATCGCCTGGATAATTTTTTGTCCCACGGCGCTGAAAAATTCTCTCGGCGTAGTTTTTCCCTTTCGACCGCCTGAGCTCTCGCCTTCGTCATCCGCGAAGAGAAAGATAACGTCAATGTCGGAACTGAAATTCAGCTCAGCGCCGCCGAGCTTGCCCATGCCGAGAACGACAAACTCGTTGTCCTCCGGCTTACCAGGTAACAGCAGCCTGCCGTATTCTTTTTCCACTTCGGCTCGGCAATATCGGTACGCCGCCTCCAGCGACGCGTCAGCGAGGGCGCTGAGCTCCCTGACGGTTTCCTCCATCGTTACCGAAGCTTCCAGATCTCTCACACCGATGCGCAGGTATTCGCGCTGCTTGTACCGGCGCAGCTCTGCGCAGAAATCATCGAACGAGGCCGCGCCTTTGGTAGCGGCACTGATCTCCGCTAAGTTCTCGGCCGGGGTTTTTTGCTTGCTCTCGATTTGGCGCAGAAAAAGATCGGGCCAGCTTTGACCCTGGCGAATCAGCACCTCGCTAAGAAAACTGCTGCTGCCGAGGAGACAGATGAGATCGGGCAGGTGGCGCGCCGGTATCTTGTCGATGGCCTTGGTACCGCCCGCTTCAATCAGGTCGCGTAGATGGTTCTCGGCGAGGGACGGCAAAGGACTGGCCGATACCGCCTTGCGCACGGTGTCACCGAAGCGAGCGGGCAACGGCAATTTCGCTCGACGGGCCATAGCTGTAACGTAACGGCGAACGGGTACTGATGCAATCCCGCTGCCGCGGTCATGGATCAAAGGGTAAAAGGGTGTCAGGTACCATTTAGGCTTAGGCGATCGAGGTGACTCGTTGCGGCGTAGCAAGAGATTTTGAGAGTCCAGCGGTTGCCTGGACGGCGGCACAGTGATCTACTGCGCCCTAGCAGACCCCCGGATGTGAGGTCCAGGCCGTGGATTGGATTCCGGCGCAGTCGGACATGCTACGGCACGCATCGCCAAAAAGGCTAGGACGTAAGTCCAGCGAGGTTTACCGAGAATATTCCCGAAGCGATCGATAGCCGCGGCCACGGAGTTTGATTAAAGCAAACTAGTATAACGATTCTTTAAAACATTTACTTATAGGCATTACTATGCCATTGTGCCTTCCCAAGCTTATCAACGGTCTGGGAGGACGGCAATGGCAAGAAAAACAGGACGACCGGCCCTGGTGATTTCGACGGACGAA
>ORMF012093492.1_pt1 | contig 16409 bp, 8 predicted proteins | sample 1779871 | NCBI WGS metagenome assembly ORMF01 (sample SAMEA104232316, study PRJEB22302) | groundwater metagenome | biome: forest; feature: aquifer; material: groundwater | place: USA | collected 2011-08-07 | depth 5.4 m
GGCCGCCGGTAGAAGGCGCAGAAGTCGCAGTCGGTGACGCAGATGTTCGTGTAGTTGAGGTTGCGGTCGATGATGAAGGTGACCCGACCGGGGTCGGTGCGGCGGCCGCGCAGCTCGTCGGCGGCGCGGCCGACCGCGACGAGGTCGCGCGACCGGAGCAGCGCCACCGCGTCGGCATCGGCGATCCGCCTGCCAATTGAATTCGCGGCGGCGTCTCTCCTTTTGGCCCGCGAGCCTCGTTAACCCTCCCAAGCCCAGCATCCAAACCCCGCGCAATTTTCTCAATTGTTACAAATCCTTCTCTGTCGTGGCCATGAAGAGTTCACGGCTTTAAGGTCACAAATTGTGACCTTAGAAAGCGGCCGCGGACGACATCGGAAATACCTTCACCGCGCCTTTACCGAACAAGGCGTGGCCATGCTTTCCAGCGGTCTAAGAAGCAAGCGAGCCGTCCGCGTCAATCAAGGATCTGGCAGCCAGGCTCGAAACATTAGAGCGGAAGTACGACGCCCAATTCAAGGTCGTCTTCGACGCAATCCGCCAGCTCATGACTCCACAGGAGCCCAAGAAGCGGAGGATCGGTTTTTTGGTTAAAGACAGGGCGGCGCGCTACGGGAAACGTTAACCGGCGTTCATTGCGACGTTTCGGGAATTGCCGAGACGTGGAAACGTCCCAGAAGTTTTGATTGTGCGGATTGGAACGTTTTGAACGGAGCGCAGCGATTGAACGGTTTGAACTATTTGAACGTTGGGAACGGAAGTCGGAGTTGAACCTTGAACTGGCGCGAGCCGTTGAGGTATGAACCGCCGTAAGGCATGGAACGACTGGAACTGTTGGAACCTCTGGAACGGGCCACGGCATAGAGTGGAACGGCTGAAACGACTTGAACGGGCCTCACCTCCGAAGATTCCCCTTGGCATCTACCCGCCGTTTCGACTAGTATTATTCGAGCGCCGATCTGGGATGTGGGGACTCCGACACTGCCGGTCTCCGAGCGTAAACCCGATCGCGCGTAGATCTCGCAATTTAACTCCAACTGCTAAGCCACCGCCTATGGCGGTGCGATCCAACGAGGCTATGCCGTGAGATGGAATTGCTTCATTCACGAAAGTCCGTATGCAAGATCGTCATTCCGGCGCAGGCCGGAATCTAGTTCTTTCGTCCAGCATTCACGAAGAGTTCGCATCGCGCGACGAATTCTTCATGCTCATTGCGAGCGAGTGCAACACGCATCTTTCGCTTCGCCCCCTTCGTAGGGGGCTTCCTCATACTACCCGCTATGCGGGTAGTAGCTGATTAAAGATCACGGCCTGTGCGAGAAGGGAAAAAAGAGGAAAGAGGAAAATTCTTTTTCACGGGAACGTCTGTGCTTCTTGACCTGCCGGCCAATGGGTGACCCCGTCCCCCAGTCTCAGGCGACCCCGGCGACTAACTACTTTTTTCGCCTGTAATGATGAGTATATGTGCTCCCGAAGCTGTCTTTACCCCGGTTTTGTTCGCTTGACGGATAGCCATACCGCGGCGTATATATCTCGATACATTCTCCGAAGGAGCAACTGCAATCGCCCGTGCAACTGCAAAAGCCTGCTCGCACTGTAACGCCAATCCGGCGTTAGGTGTAAATACTTTCCGAAAGTCTATCAATCAATTCGTGAACCGTTCCTATGGCATCCGCAGTCACAAACTGTCGGGTCAAGAAAAACACGCTTTGTTCCGGCGGCCAATTTCAGCGAGTTTGTTCATTGTGTTCGTGCTTTGTGTCGCTGTCCCGAGTATACAAGCCGGCCAAACATTGATTCTAAATAGCGACCCTTATGACTATATCGGCGGCGGACGGAGGTTTTCGTTCACTGCGGCGGACGGTGAGTTCGTATTCCAGCGGAACCAGTATAATGGCGTTCACGTGTTCTTTCACACACCGAACCAAGAACATTTCTGGCACTTGGATTTTTCTCCACCGTACGGCCAGACGCTGGCTGTCGGTACGTACCTTGATACCATCAGTTTTCCTTTTCCGCTTTCGGACAAACCGGGACTCAACGTTGGTGGGGACGGTCGCGGCTGCAGCGGTAACACGGGCAGTTTCGAGATCAAACAGCTAAGATATGGGTCAGGCAATACGGTCGAAGCTTTCTCGGCTGTGTTCGAACAGCATTGTTCCGGCGGGACACCCGCTCTGCATGGCGAGATCCGTTCCAATCCGGCAGTGACAGTAACAGCGCCCACAACCAAGACGCTGCAAGTCGGTGAGAGCCTGACGTTCACGGTGGCGGCGACCGAAATCAATGTTAACCCTCTAGTGCTTACAACCATAGCGTTGCCGGTAGGCGCTATATTTTTCGATAACGGCAACAACACCGGGACCTTTTCGTGGAGTCCCGCAGCAGGCCAGGGCGGCATACACAACGTGAGGTTCCACGCCGATAATGGCCTCGGAGACGGCGATAGCGCGGTGACTCGCATAGCCGTGGGCGATGTTCTCCGCGTACCGGAGGATGTCGCTACTATTCAGGGCGCGATTGATTGGGCGACCGATGCATATACTGTACTGGTCGCGCCCGGCACCTATGTCGAAAATATAAATTTTAATTCGAAGCAGATCATTGTCAGAAGTGAGCAAGGCTCCGACGTTACTATTATTGACGGAAACCGGTCCGCCCCGGTGGCGGTTTTTGAATTTGGAGAGGGACCAGAGTCTGTCCTGAGCGGATTCACGTTGCGGAATGGGCGCTCAATTCTCGGAGGCGGGATCAACATTCGAGGGGCGTCTCCAACACTCAACAATAACGTGATCGTCGACAATGAAGCATGCATTGGAAATGGTATTTCAATTCTCGGTGGTTCACCGGTTATCCAGGGGAACACGATCAGCAACAATAGAGCAGTTTTGTGTACCGGTGGCGATGGCGGAGGCATACACATAGGCGGTGGGTCATCTGCTCAGATACTGGACAACATAATTACCGAGAACGACGGGGGCGACCGGGGCGGTGGAATCTCTCTTTTCTCTGCGAGTGGCGCAACCATTCGCGGGAATATTTTGACCGGCAACAGTGCACGAAACGGCGGCGCAATCTCCACGGTAAACACTTGGGATGTGGCGATTGTTCAGAATGTAATGACGGGCAATCGGGCCGGTTCCGGCGGGGGCATCTATTGGTTGATTCCATGTTGCGCACCTGGCCCCCTGCTGGTCAATAACACAATCGCTGACAACGACGCCGAGCAGGGCTCCGGAATATTCACGGATGGATACGATACTGAAACGCAACTCATTAATAACATCATTGCCGGCAAAGCCGGACATAATGCAGTCTTCTGTGGAAACTCCCGCGATCAGAATCCGCCTATTCTCAAATCCAACAATATCTTTACACCAGCAGGACCCGCTTACGGCGGCATCTGCGCGAATCAGACGGGTATAAACGGCAATATCTCGGCCGATCCGTTGTTCCTCGATCCGGCCAGCGGCGACTATCGTCTCGATGTCGGCTCTCCGTCCATTGATATTGGGGACAACACGGCTCCCAAGTTGCCGGTTAAAGATCTCGCGACAAATAATAGAATTGTCGATGGAGATGAAAACGGTCAAGCTATTATTGACATGGGCGCGTATGAATTCTTCCCGAATCCGGGATTTTTCGAATTTGCAGCGCTAACTTTTAGCGTGCCGGAAAATGGCGGGAGCGCTCTCGTCACAATCAACCGGCGAGGGGGGCTAAGCGGACAAGTGACGGTCGAAATCGCGATGAGCGATGGCACGGCCACAGCCGGGTCCGACTACATTGCGTCCTCGGCGACACTGACCTTTTCCAATGGAGAGATGCAAAACACTCTCTCGGTTCCCATAATCAATGATCAACTTTTCGAAGGCAAAGAGACTGTGAATCTGAGGCTAAACAACCCCCAAAGCGGGGCCGGTTTGGGGGCGCGCCAATCTGCAGTCCTGTACATTACGGAACCCGGTATAATTTCTTTCACTTCACCTAACTTTTCCGCGAATGAGAATAGCGGCTGTGCGGTCGTCACAATAAGGCGCACAGATGGTAATAGTGGCGAAGTGACAGTTCACTATGCGACGGATGGCGGCAGTGCGACACCCGGCATCGACTATGTTCCAACTTCGGGCACGCTTACGTTTGCGGACGGCGAAACTACCAAAACCGTCTGCATCCCCGTCCTTAGTGACGCGCTCGTTGAGGGCACAGAGACTGTGAACCTAATCATATCCGACGTGACGGGGGGTGCGCTTCTGGGAAATTTTAGCAGCACAGTCCTGAACATTTCGGGTAGCGATTTCATCTCGGCCGATTATTTTCCGGCTGATCCTGGGCTTACATGGAAGTATCTCAAAGACGGCGCCGCTACCGTTGATATTACAGTTCTCACTGAACCGGCGGCCATCAACGGCGTCGCGACCGATGTGTTTCAAGATGCCAGTGGTCAAAAAGAATTTTATACCGCTGACAGCGATGGGATCAGGCTGCACGGATTCTCTTTCCCAAGAGTCTTAATCGAGGGTTTAGGTAGGACTAGTTTTAGTCTCACCTTTGCGCCGCCGGTGCTACTGGCAGATGGGGTAGCCGACATCGGCCAGACCGCTACCTCCAGCGGCATTGCTCGTACCAACAAATTGCCGCGAATCGGAATCATTGATATTCCATATAGTGCGAATTTTACAGTTGCCGAATTCGATAACATTACAGTCCCGGCTGGAAATTTTGACATTGTCCGGCTTCAGGGATCGCTAAACCTTTCCGGCCAGCCGTCGCAATTGCATTCATTTGAATTGGCCGAGGGAATCGGCATCGTCAGATCGACGATAACACAACAAGGGATCACAGAAACCTTAGAATTGATCAGCACGAATGTGGCGCCATTTACGATCGATACCGCTTCTCTTCCTGACGGGGAGCAAGGCGTGTTCTATCGTGGCTCGTTATCGATCAATGGGAGCCGCCCTCCTTATAGTTACAACATCATTTCCGGTTCGCTTCCGGCGGGACTGACCATTGATGATGATGGCAACATAACGGGAACTCCGAGCATGCAGGCCAAAAGCGCAAGCTTCACTGTCCGGGTTAGCCAGCGGGGGTCCTATGTGACTAAGGCTTTCAAGATAACGATCCTGAAGGCACTGCGTATCACGACCGCAAGTTTGAAAAAAGGAGTCAGCGGAAAGAATTATGCCGCCACACTCACGGCCAGCGGCGGAAAGACGCCGTATAATTGGTCTTTGGTATCGGGAGCTTTGCCTTCAGGATTGAGCCTCAATAGTCTCACAGGGTCGGTCACAGGCGTACCTACAGAACTAGGAACTTTCACGCCGGCCTTTAGAGTTACGGATTCTTTAGGCGGTCGGACAGAGAAAAGTTTTGCGCTAACCATTAGATAGATTTGAGGGTCAGCGCCGCGGTCAGGCATAACAATCATTACAGTCTTCTTTGTGTCCATTTTTACGTCTATCGGATTCGTATCGTTCCAACTCGTTAACTCACAGCGGTCAGCCGCGGTCCCTAGCTTGTCTAAGACTTCGTACGTCGTGTTCCGCGGCAGTTCGCAAATGAACTCGGTTTTCCGAACCCGCCGATCGAGGCTCTCAACCTAACCATTCTTTGCCACTAATTTCCGTCCGGTGCCGCCGGATTTCTGTTCCTTAACCTTTTGCTCCAGCCATCGATTGACGAGAGCGTTCGAAGAAACGCTTTGTTTACTGGCTACCGACTGGATTTTTTCAGAAAGACGCTTTTCCACTGGGCAATACGTCGCCTCAGGTTCGAGTACCACGTCGAATTTTACCTTTTTGCTCTTTCCCCAAGAATCACTGAAGTCCTGCTGGGAGAACCGAGAACCGTGAGAACCGTGTCAGGCTTGGCAGATAGGAAAGGTGCACGTATTTGGGCTCGCGTCTCTTGAGTCTTATTTTTCCATTTACTCTCGAGGACGCACGCCAAAGATTGCGGAACAGAGCTGGGGTCAGCGAACTATTTCGTTCTAAGACGAACGGAGACGGCGCGGAGAATTACACTTACGACATATTGAACCGATTGGTCGAGGCCTTGAACCCGTTGCTTTCGAGTCCCCAAGAAGCCGACGTGTACGATCCGGTCGGAAACCGGACCAACTCCGACCAGAATAGTTCCTCACTTTCCTTCCGCAAATCACGTCGCCGCTATTCCCTGACAGAATTGTTTTGCTATGAGAGAGGCTCGCCTCCGATTTCTTCTGTTGACCCTTCGGCGGATTCCTTCTACGCTGGTTTTTCCACCGAGTTGGAGAAACCTCGTTGCAGTTGCCTTTTCATCCGATCGTCGAGCGCTGGTTCTTCGAGCGCTTTGAAAAGCCTACTCCCGCTCAGGAAGGGGGCTGGCCGTCGATTGCCATCGGGCAATCGACGTTGATCGCCGCGCCCACGGGTTCGGGCAAAACCCTGGCGGCGTTTCTCTGGTCCATCGACCGCTTGATCCAGCGAGCTGCCAACGGCGATCTCGCTGACGCCACTCAAGTCGTCTACGTCTCACCCCTCAAAGCCCTCGGCAATGACATCGCAAAAAACCTTCAGGCGCCGTTGGCCGAGATCTTTCAATTGGCGTGGTCGGAAGGGCTTCTGCTGCCGGAAATCCGGGTGGCGGTGCGTTCCGGCGATACGCCGGCGCATGAGCGCCAGGCAATGGTGCGCAAGCCGCCGCATATTCTCATCACGACGCCTGAATCTCTTTATATCTTGCTCACAGCCGAGAAGAGCCGGCAGTTTCTCAAGACCGCGCGGACGGTCATCGTGGATGAAATCCATGCGGTGGCGGCGGATAAGCGCGGCGCTCATCTGGCGTTGTCCCTGGAGCGGCTCGACGCCCTCGCCGAGCGGCCGCTCCAGCGCATCGGCCTCAGCGCGACGCAAAAGCCCATTGAAGAGGTGGCGCGTCTGTTGGTCGGGAGCGAGCGGGTCACGACCGACGGCAAGGCCGACTGCGCCATCGTCGACACCGGCCATAAGCGCGATCTGGAGCTTTTAGTCGAGCTTCCCGATCAGGAGCTCGGTCCCATCGTGCGCCACGAAATCTGGGCCGAGGTCTTCGACAAAATTGTCGCGCAGGTAAAAGCGCATCGGACGACGCTGGTGTTCGTCAACCCCCGCCGCCTGGTCGAGCGGGTGGCGCACCAGTTGAGCGAACGACTGGGCGAGGACAAGGTCGGCGCCCATCACGGCAGTTTGTCGCGCAAGACCCGCCTCGGCGTCGAAGAGAAACTGAAGTCAGGCGCGCTGCCGGTGGTCGTCGCCACGGCGTCGTTGGAATTGGGCATCGACATCGGCCATGTCGACGTGGTCTGCCAGATCGGCTCGGCGCGTTCCCTGGGCGTCCTGCTGCAGCGGGTGGGGCGCTCGGGCCATTGGCTTGGAGCCACGCCCAAAGGGATTTTTTATCCTTTGACGCGCGACGACTTGATGGAATGCGTCGCCGCGATGCGCGCCGTTCGCGCGGGTGAGCTTGACCGGCTGACGATAACGGAAAAGCCGCTCGACATTCTCGCCCAGCAAATGGTTGCGACCGTGGCGAGCGCCGCCTCGTCGCGGGATAGGAATGAGGCGGAGTCTGGGGGAATCAGCGAGGAAGCGCTTTTCCGTCTGATGCGGCGCGCGTATCCTTACCGCGCTTTGTCCCGCAGTGAATTCGATCAAGTTCTGGAGATGCTTTCGGAAGGCATTTCGTCGCGCCGTGGCCGGAAGAGCGCGCATATCCATCGCGACCGCGTGCACGGGCTCTTGCGCCCGCGCCGCGGCGCGCGTCTAACCGCGATCACCAACGGCGGCGCGATTCCCGACACCGCGGACTACAGCGTGGTCGAATTTCCCGCTGAGACCTTCGTCGGCACCGTCAACGAAGACTTCGCCATCGAAAGCTCGGCGGGAGATATCTTCCTGCTCGGCAACCGCTCCTGGCGCATCCGGCGGGTCGGCTCGGGGAAAGTCTGGGTCGACGACGCCCAGGGATTGCCGCCGACGATTCCCTTCTGGTTAGGTGAAGCGCCGGGACGAACCGTCGAGCTTTCTCACGCCGTCGCCCAACTGCGCGAAGAGGTCGCGGCGCTCCGCCACGATCCCACCGGCGCGCTGCAGTGGCTTGCCGCCGAGTCGGGAGTCGCCGCCGCGGCGGCTGAGCAGATCGTCAATTACGTCAAGGAAACCTGCGCCGTCCTGGGAACGGTGCCGACCCAGGAGCGCATCGTCGCCGAGCGTTTTTTCGACGAAGCCGGCGGCATGCAATTGATCGTTCATTCACCCTGGGGCGCGCGCATCAACCGCGCCTGGGGCATGGCGCTGAGAAAACGCTTCTGCGTGAGCTTTGACCGGGAGCTTCAGGCCGCCGCGACCGACGACGGCATTTGCATTTCCTTGGTGGAGCGCCATTCCTTTCCGCTCAGCGATGTCTTCTTAATGCTGCCGGAGGCCGCGGTTGACGGGGCGCTGACCCAGGCGAGTCTGGCCTCGCCGATGTTCACCAACCGGTGGCGCTGGAACGCTACGCGTGCCCTCGCGCTCTTGCGCCAAAGCGGCGGCAAGAAGGTGCCGGTGGCGATCCAGCGCATGCGCGCAGAGGATTTGTTGGCGGCGGTTTTTCCCGAACAGGTGATGTGCCAGGACAACCGCTCCGGGCCGGTGGAAATCCCCGACCATCCTCTGGTCAATGAAACTATGCTCAATTGTCTCCATGAGGCGATGGATAGCGAGGGATTAAAAACGATCCTCGCGCGCATCGCCCGCGGCGAGATCGAAACAATCTGTGTCGATACGCCGGCGCCATCGCCAATGGCGCACGAGATTCTTAACGCCAACCCCTACGCATTCCTGGATGACGCGCCGCTGGAAGAGCGCCGGGCGCGCGCCGTCTCATTGAGGCGTGTGGATACCTGGCTCGCCCGCGAGTTTGGCCAACTGGATGCGGAAGCGATCACGGAGGTCCGCCGCCAGGCATGGCCCGACGTACGCAATGCCGATGAGCTTCACGACTTTTTGTTGGGGGTTGGAATGCTGCCCCTGGCGCGAGCGGCGGAGTGGTCGCCCTTTGCCGAGAGTTTGGTTCGAAGCGGACGGGCGACCGTCGCCGAATGGCCGGCGGAGGAAAACGGGCAAAACCATCGAGCTTACGTCGCGGCGGAACGTTGGGCGCTCGCTAGCACGCTCTTGCCCCAGGCGACCGCCAGCCCGGTGCTGCAACTGTCGCCGAATTTGTCTGCGGCAAGCCTCTCTGAAGAAGAGGCATGGCGGAGGATGATTCAAGGATGGCTTGACGTGTCGGGGCCGACGACCGCAGCCGAGCTAGGCAAGATGCTCGGATTACCGATACACAAAATCGATGCGGCGTTACTCGCCTTGGAAGCCGCGGGCGCGATCATGCGGGGGAGCTTTACCGGCAAGATCGGTGAGGTCGAGTGGTGCGAGCGCGGGCTGCTGGCGCGCATTCATCGTCTCACCCTCGGGCGCATGCGCAAGGAGATCGAGCCGGCGTCGGCGTCGGAGTTTATGAGTTTTCTCCTCGCCTGGCAGCATGTTACACCCGAAACTCGGTTACGCGGCCGCGACGGAGTACTGCAGGTCATTGAGCAGCTCCAGGGGCTAGAGCTGCCCGCGCCCGCCTGGGAGCAGCATGTATTGCCAGCCCGGGTGCGCGACTACGATCCGGCCGATTTGGAAAATCTTTGCCTGGCGGGCGTCGTCGCCTGGGGCCGTTTGCGCTCGGAGATTCCGGTCATCGATGACGAAGGAGGCGGAACGCAAAAAAAACCGCGGCGCCAACTGCGCGGGCCGACCCGCAGCGCGCCCATTGCTTTTTTAATGCGCGACGAACGGGAATTGTTTTTCAGCGGATCACTTACGCCCTTGGAACAGCTTTCAGTTCTCACGCCGATGGCCCGCGACGTCGCCCGATTCCTTGAACGGCATGGCGCGTCGTTCCTGAGCGATATCGCCGTCGGCACGGGGCTGTTGAAAGTCAAAGCGGAGGAGGCCCTTTGGGAATTGGTGGCGCGGGGAGTCGCCACGGGCGATGGCGTGGCAGGGCTGAGGGTATTGCTGACTCCTGAACTCAAGCGCCAGGGCCGAAGGGCGCGCTTGCGGGTCATCAGCGGCGGCCAGGCGCGCCAGCGCATGATGCCGGTGGGGCGCTGGTCCCTTTGGCGGCCGGGATCTCGGACTGAAGATCTCGGGCAAGAAAAACTTTGCGAGCATCAGGCGCGCCAACTGCTCAGGCGCTATGGCATCGTCATGCGCGAGCTGTTGGCGCGCGAGAGCGCAGTGCCGTCCTGGCGTGCGCTGTTGCAGGTCTATCGGCGGCTCGAGGCGCGCGGCGAAATTCGCGGCGGGCGTTTCGTCAGCGGCTTTGTCGGCGAGCAGTTCGCCTTGCCCGAGGCGGTCGAGCAATTGCGCGCCCAGCGGCGCCAGGCGCAATCTTCGGAGCCGTTGGTTCTGGCCGCCTCGGACCCGCTGAACCTGGCCGGGATTATCTCGGCGGGGGCGAAAGTTTCCCCTTACTCGAATCAAGTCGTGGCATTTGAGGAGGGTCTGGTGACCGAGGTCGGAGCGCTCGGCGCGGTGCGCAGCCGGCTGCAGCGAAAAAGCTTAGCTACGTAGCGACAAGCATGCCGTGGGAGGTCCCGTCGCACTCGTTGACAGGCGGATGTTCTGACCGATCGAGAAAATTGCTGGCAAGGCAGATCAGGGCCGAAGCGGCGCTCGGCGCGCTTTAGATGTCGTTAGGACGCTGCGCCAGTTTCGGGTCGCGGGTTTAGGGTTCAAAGTGAGGCGCGAGACCCAAAACAACATTACCTATGCCAATAGGCGACATAGAACCCATTCTGCGTCTAATTAACGCGACGCGCAATTCGTTGCGTGGTCTTGGCGCGGGCTGGCGCGAACAAGCCGCTCTGCGCTATGAGTTTTATGTCCTGGCCGTGGTGGTGCCTCTGGGATGGTATCTCGGTGGAAACGCTGTGGAGCGCGCGTTGCTGATAGGTAGTTATCTCTTGGTGATCGTCATTGAACTGGTCAATTCCGCGATCGAAACCGTGGTCGATCGCATCGGCCGCGAGCACCACGAGCTTTCAGGCAGGGCCAAGGACCTCGCCTCGGCGGCGGTGTTGGCAGCTATTGTCAATGCCGCAGTAGTTTGGATACTTATTGTTTTGGCGCAGATGTAATGATGAGTATGGGTGTTAAGGAGACGATGATGATTAGCGCGCGTAGCATCCGTTGGGTCATTCTATTGGCTTTGGCTGAGTTCGGCATCGCGTCCACGCTTCTTGCCGGCGAACCCCTGGAAGTAGTCAGGGTGTCTGCCGATCGGGCGATCCAAATCCTCAAAGATCCGGAGTTGCAGTCCAAGGAGAAAAAAAAGGAGCGCATCGAGCGACTAAAGGAAATTGTCAATCCACTTTTCGATTACGAGGAAATGGCGCGGCGGTCCCTGGGGCTGCATTGGCGCCGCCGCACTCCGCAGGAGCAACAGGAGTTCGTCAAGCTGTTCAGGAATTATCTTGAAAATACCCACGCGGACAAAGTTGATCTTTATGCCGGCGAAAAGGTTGTTTACGGGCGGGAAACGGTGGAGGATGATTACGCGCAGGTTGAAACGACTTTCATCAGTGCCAAAGGAGAGGGATTCTCAGTCGTGTATCGGCTGCGGCGCGTTGGCGGGAAATGGAAAATTTACGACGCCGTGGTCGAAAACATCAGCATCGTTAATAACTACCGCTCGCAATTTGACCGAGTGATTTCCAAGTCTTCCTTCGAGGAGTTGAAACGATTGCTCAAGGAGAAGGCGGGTTGATTGCCAAACTGAGGCGGAGTAGTTTGTGGCTTGTCCTGGCACCCCGCGTAGCACTATTCCTTAAAGAGGAGAAAGTAAAATGGCTAGGAAAAACTGCTTCCTTCTAATAGGCATGGTCATTGGCCTTAGCTTGTGCATGCCTCTTCAGTCGCTGCTTGCGCAGGAGCCGCTCTATAAAGGGAAGTCGCTTCGATTCCTTGTAAACTTCCCTGCCGGAGGGGCCACGGATGTCGTTGCCAGGCTCACTGCCAGGTACCTGCCTAAGCATATCGCCGGGAACCCGACGGTTGTGGTTCAGAACATGTCTGGCGGCGGCGGCAACATCGGAGCCAACTACGTTTACGAGATCGCCAAGCCCGATGGGCTAACCGTCGGCGTCTTCTCCGGAGGATACCTGCCGCAGATCTTAGGCAGCTCTGGTGTCCGTTTTGACCTTAACAACATGCCGATTATTGCGGGAGTGGGCGAGACCTCCGTCGTCTACATTAGAGCTGATACCGGGGTGAAAGCTGCTGCGGATATTTTGAAGCCCTTGAAACCCATCGTAATCGGCGGTTTTACTCGCGAGAGCAATAAAGATCTGGCGCTCCGTATGGCGCTCGACCTGCTAGGCGTCCCCTACCGTTATGTGACGGGGTACGGGGGAGAGGCCGACCTTCGGCTGGCCGTCCAGCGGGGTGAGATCAATTACACATCTGAAGGTCTGACCGGATATACCATGGGCGGTGCCCTACTGGCCCGAGAAGGGATTGCCTTCCCTATATATCAGGATGGTTTGGCCGGACCCGACGGGGCTATCGTTCGCGATCCAAGAATCGACCTTCCTTCTTTCAGGGAGTTCTTTAAGACGGCCAAGGGGACGGACCTCTCCGGGCCTCTTGGGGAGGCCTTTAAAATTTCAGCCGCTGTACGCAGCCTGGGGAGGTTCTTCGTAGCTCCTCCCAAGACGCCTATTGCGGCAGTTGAAATCCTGCGCAGAGGCTTCCGGGACACCTTTGAAGACGCCGAGTTCAAAACGGAGTCAGAGCGCGCGTTGGGCTTCCAACTGGTGGCTTTTGTCGGAGATGACGCGCAGAAGGTCAACGCTGCCGTGTTCCGATCCGCTACCGGCCCCGTGCGGGATGCGCTGAAAAAGATGACTGCGGAGTAGACAGGCGGAGAAGAACTAAAACTTATAGGGTCTTCAGGGATTACCGGGAAAAGACTATTCACCACTAAGACGCAGAGTTCGCAGAGAGATACAGTTCCGGGTTCCGAGTTCCTAGTTCAAACCCGGGACCCGAGACGCGGGACCCAAATCCGCGACCTCAGCGTCCTTCGACAAGCTCAGGACAAGCTCTCCGCGGTGCAACTTCCAAGTCCTTTCGATTCCGAATCAAGCACCGCGGGTGGCTTCTCCACGTTTCCCATGCAGATGAAGAAACAGATGATAAAACGACGCGATGCTGCGTTCTTCAATATCCGTGAAACCATGCCGATTACGGTACAACAAAGTGACGGTCAACGCCCGTTTATGAATCTCCATGAGTTCCGCTCCTTGCAGCTCTAGATAGGACCCGAGCGTGCGAAGCGTATTAGAGACGCTGTAAAATTCTGGGAGCCGGTCACTCCTGACCCGTTTTGACGTTCCCTGCTGTTCGAGACTCTTGATGTCCTGGCTGGCGTAGGTTAGCGACGAGATGAGCCCTTCGCTGCGCAATCGTTTCTGCCACTCGCGCAAGGCCGCCAGGAGCGACGTTTCTTTTTCCGGCTTCCCATTCACCACGAAATGATCGCCGAGATACTTCAATTCGAAAATATCGATTCTTTGGGCTTCCAGCGACTGGCCGATGGCCCGAAGTTGTTGATCGTAAGAAATTTTAGCAGCCATGAAGTCCTCGCGCACGAACGACTGAAGTCCAAACTTTTCGACTTCATAACATTGGTGAGTGCCGGAGACAAGAGAAAAATCCGCTTTCTTGACAACCCGTAGGGCGGAAAGTATGGTGGTGAACAAATTGTAACTTGGAATTTTTCAGGAGGAATTCATGGCACGGCCGGAAAAAATAAGCGCGACGGAAAGCGGCGTCCATTACCGCGGCCTGCGCGACTGGCTGGAGCAGGTCGAGAAACTGGGAGAGCTGGAAAAGGTTAACGGCGCTCATTGGGACCGGGAAATGGGTGCGATCACTCAGATGTTGACCGAAGGCGGCAAGGGCAGGGCGCCGGCGATCCTCTTCGATGAGGTGCCCGGATACCCGAAAGGGTATCGCACGCTTTACGGTCAGTTCTCAACGATCAGGCGGGTCGCGTTGACGCTGGGCTTGCCCCTCGAATACGAGCGCAAGGCCGACGTAGTCAAAGCTTACCATCACCGCATGACCGAGATGAAGTTGATCAAACCCAAGTTCGTCAAGAGCGGGCCGATCTTCGAGAACGTTTTGGAAGGCGACAAAGTGGACGTGCTCAAGTTGCCGGTGCCGCTGCATCATCAAGCTGACACCCACCGCTATATCGGCACGGCGGACATGTGCATCACCAAGGATCCCGACGCCGACTGGTACAATTTCGGCGCCTACCGCTGCCAGGTCTACGACGCAACAACCATCGGCTGCCAAATCACAGAAGGCAAACATGGGCGCATCCATCGCGACAAATATTTCGAACGCGGCCAGAGCTGCAAATTCGCCATCGTGTGCGGCCAGGATCCTTTGCTCTACATGCTCTCGGCGAGTCCGTTGCCCGCCGGGGTGTCGGAGTATGATTTTGCCGGCGGCATCCGCGGCGAGCCGGTGGAAGTTGTCAGGGGGCCGTTTACTGGATTTCCGATTCCCGCCGACGCGGAAATCGTTGTCGAAGGCGAGGCGGTGCCGGGACAAAGCAAACCGGAAGGGCCGTTTGGTGAATGGATGGGTTATTATTCAGATGACGTGGTGCCGCGGCCTTTCGTCAACGTGAAGACCGTCATGTACCGCAACAACCCGATTCTCACCTGCGCGCCGCAGCACAAGCCGGTGGACGAAACCGGGCTGCTCAAAGGCATCGCCGGCGCGGCCGAGATCTGGAACGCCCTGGAGGCTTGCGGCCTGCCGGAAATTCTCGGCGTGTGGAATCACGAAGGCGCGCCGGCAACCCGTTTCACGGCGATTCAAATCCGCCAGCGCTATCCGGGCCATGCGCGCAACGTGCTGCACGTGGCGTCGAACTGCATGGCCGGCGCCTACAACGGCAAGTGGACGGTGGTGGTCGATGACGATGTCGACTGCTCCGATATCGATCAGGTGCTGTGGGCGATGGGCACGCGCTTCGATCCGCTGACGGATATCGATACTGTGCAGAAAGCCTGGTCATCGGGTCGCGATCCGATGTTTCTGCCCGGCAACTTCAACAACCGCATCCTGATCGACGCCTGCATCCCATATAACCGAAAGCTGCGCGGCGAGTTCCCGAAGGTTGTGGAAGTGCCGGAAGACTACCGGGCGAAGGTGAAGGCGAAGTTTCCCGGTCTGTTCAAGTCGCGGGCGTAGCCAAGGGCGGCTTTTTCTCGACGATTTGAACTTTTTGAACGTATTGAACGATTTGAACCCATCGGTTGCTGTTTTACCAAGCGGGCATATCAACTTGGTCATTAGAGTTACGGAGGTTAAACGATGGTTTTTATGAGTTGGCGCGGAGCGGTGGGAGTGATTAAACCCACTCATCGGCCCGGATCACTGGAAGAGTTCATCCGGCTGTTGCCGGAGGGTATCGGCGTGGTGCCGCTTTATCTCAATTTTCAGCGCGGCACCGAAGACGAGTTTCGCGGCGCCCTCAATGCCGTCGAAGAAAAAGTCGCGGAGCTGGCGAAAGAAGGCGTCGATCTGATTCATCCCGAAGGCGCGCCGCCTTTCATGGTGCAGGGTTTCCGTGGCGAAGAAAAGATCATCAAAGAATGGGAAGCCAAATACAAAGTTCCCATGGTCACCGCCGCTCAGACGCAAGTCGAAGCGTTGCGCGCGCTGAAGATCAAAAAATTCGTCGGCGTGACCTATTTCACCAACAGCGTCAACGACCTCACGACGCGCTATTTTCAAGAAGCCGGTTTCGAAGTCCTGGCGATGGAAGGGATGGAAGTCGCCTTCGCCGATGTCGGCCGGCTGGCCTCGCGGGAAATCTACGCGCACACGCGAAAAGCGTTTCTGAAGCACCAGAGCGCCGACGGGATCTACCTGCTCGGCACCGGCTGGCGTTGCCTGGACATCGTTCATCTTCTGGAGGAAGACCTCCAGGTTCCCGTCGTCCATCCCGTCCCCGCGCGCGTCTGGGCGGTGCAAAAGCGCTTGCATGTGCGCCAGCCGGTCAAAGGCTTCGGCAAGCTCCTCGAAGAAATGCCCTGACGAAAGTTCCCGAATTTGCCTGTGCGGTGGTTTGTGGAGTCCATTCTTTCCCAAGCTCCTGAATCAAAAATATTATCTCACCACGAAGCACCCAGCGCGGCTACGCCGCAACCAAAATGGGAAAAGTCGGATTCACCACGAAGGCACGAAGGACACGAAGGTTTTCGTAGGGTGCGCTTCGCGCACCGGTCGGTCTCGGACTATCTCTCGCAAAGACGCAAAGGGAAATCA
>ORMF012248556.1_pt1 | contig 16406 bp, 12 predicted proteins | sample 1779871 | NCBI WGS metagenome assembly ORMF01 (sample SAMEA104232316, study PRJEB22302) | groundwater metagenome | biome: forest; feature: aquifer; material: groundwater | place: USA | collected 2011-08-07 | depth 5.4 m
GCTACGGGGGGTTCGCGGTTCCACAAGGATCAGGTGGGGCAACATTCCGCGCGTACGACAAGGGCACCGGCGAGACGGTATGGGAATTCAAGCTGCCCGCGAATCAGGCCTCAGCTCCGATGACCTACATGGCTGGAGGCAAGCAATATATCGTGGTCGCCGTCGGTGCTCCGAATCATGCCGGTGAGTTCATTTCGTTGAGCTTGCCTTAGACATAGATCAGCTTGTGATCAGCACGTGCAGTGCGTCACAGTGAGACGTGCGCAGTCGAACTCGCCAAGTCCTATCTCGAAATGCCGGTCGCAGGCATCTGCAGGAGCCTTCAGTTCCGGGTAATCGTGATGTCCCTGAGCGTGATGAGGACGAGGCGCCAGAAACTCCCTCAACCGAGCCTCCGCCGATCCCGATCCAAGATCCGCCGTCGGAGCCAGTGCAGCCCCCGCAAACTGTCTCACCGTGACCGTTCATCGGAAGAAGTTGTTGTCATCTCCGTCCCTGTGCCAACGAACAGTTCAGAAGGCGCGGCACGATTCCATGCAGGGCGCTGATGTGGCTGGATTTCGTCAACTTGGCGGACCTTTCCCGTCGAGCGAATGCCACAGCGTGCAACCGCCTCAAACCGTGAGGGTCTTGAGATGACTGACAACGGTCGAACGACTTCGGTCTGGATGGCGATGGCGCCGATGCCGGAGGAACGGCCACTTGCGTCGGATGCACATGCAGACGTGTGCATCGTTGGCGCGGGGATCGCGGGGCTCACCACGGCTTACCTTCTGACGAAGGAAGGGAAGCGCGTGATCGTCGTCGACGATGGGCCTACGGCGGGTGGCGAGACGTGCCGAACGACCGCCCACCTCGTGAGCGCCCTCGATGACCGTTTCTATCACCTCGAGCGCCTGCATGGTGCGGAAGGCGCACGGTTGGCCGCCCAGAGCCACGCGGCTGCCATCGACACAATCGAACGTATCGTCCAGGATGAAAGAATCGACTGCGACTTCCTCCGGCTGGACGGCTATCTGTTCGTTCCACCCGGAGACGATGTCGGGCCATTGGCTGACGAGTTGAAGGCCGCGCATCGGGCGGGACTCAGCGATGTGTCGCGCGTCGAGCGCGCTCCCATCACGACGTTCGATACAGGACCGGCGTTGCGGTTTCCGAGGCAAGGCCAGTTTCATATTCTGAGATACCTCAGCGGCATCGCCGATGTCGCGAAGCGGGGAGGTGCACGGATCTACAACGGGACGCACGTGGATCGGATCGAAGGGGGAACGAGTGCGCGCGTCGAGACCAGCCGTGGAGTGGTTACGGCTGATGCCATCGTGGTGGCCACCAATTCACCGGTCAACGATCTTGTCGCGATTCATACGAAGCAGGCTGCGTATCGCACCTTTGTGGTGGGCGCACGGGTGAAGCGCGACAGCATTCCTCAGATGCTGCTGTGGGATACCCCGGATCCGTATCACTACGTTCGCCTCCAGCGCGTCGAGACAACCGCTGGCGCGAGCCATGCGCGCGGCGCAGATCGTTATGACGTGTTGATCGTTGGAGGCGAGGATCACAAGACCGGTCAGGCGAATGATGCGGGAGAGCGGTTTCTCCGGCTGCAACAGTGGACGCGTGAGCGCTTCCCGGACGTGCAGGATTTCGAATTTCAATGGTCAGGGCAGGTCATGGAACCGGTCGACGGTCTGGCGCTGATCGGCCGCAATCCGCTGGACCATGACAACGTCTATATCGCGACAGGGGATTCCGGCAACGGGATGACGCACGGCACCATCGCCGGCAGGCTGCTCACGGATCTGATTATGGGTCGCGCGAATCCGTGGGCGGGCCTGTACGATCCGGCCCGAAAGACGCTGGGGGCGATCAAGGAGTTCGCGAAGGAAAACCTGAACGTGGCCGCACAGTACGCGGATCTCGTCACGGCTGGCGAGATCGACAACGTGTCGCAGATTAGCCCGGGCGAAGGAGCCATCCTCCGGCGCGGCGTGGCGAAAGTCGCGGTGCATCGCGACGACAATGGCGTTCTTCATGAACGATCGGCGTTCTGCACGCACCTGGGTTGCGTTGTGCAGTGGAACTCGACTGAAAAGACCTGGGATTGCCCATGTCACGGCTCTCGCTTTCAGACGGATGGGCACGTCGTGAACGGGCCGGCGATTCGGGCGCTAGGAGAAGCTGATTAACGTCCGTGTGGCAGAGTCGGGCGCTGACGGTCAGCAGCCCGACGGCTCCCTCTAAACAGCGCGAACCATACTCACGCCGGAAGTCGTCGAGATTCAGACCCTCGCTGCCCGCACGACAGCACGTCGCTCGCCATGCGGCTCTGATGTTGTGCACGGCTTCGCCGACTTTATTTCTACCCGTGAGCCGTTTTCGCCTCATCTCGCGCATTACCGGGTGAGAGAGAGGGAACATCTTGCGCATTATCAACGAGAGGAGGACCACCGATGATGAGCCTGAAGCGACGCTGGCTTAGCGGGTTCGCGGTGGCGGTGACGTTGTTCCCCGGCGGCGTTCGCGCGCAAAACACGGCCCGCTCGTTCGAGGAGCTTCAAGGAATCCTGAAGGTTGACGAGTTGTATGTATCCTCGGCGCAGTCAGCGCCGCAAGCGGCGATCGGAAAAGCCATGACGCGGCGCAAGGCGATTGCCATCGGCGCTGGCATCGGTGGTGGCGTAGGGGTGGTAGTTGGAGAGTATTATTTCGGGCGCAAACTGGATATGGCGCACGGGCCGGATATGCTGGTGGGGGCCGGTGTTGGAGCCGGCGCAGGAGCCCTCATCGCCTGGGCGCTGACGGGGGACAAATCGGGCGCCTCCAACTTCAAGAGCTCTGTGGGCGCGGTTCCTGTCTTGTCGTCTTCGCTTAAGGCGTTGGTGGTGACGGTGGCACTGAAGTAAGCAGCGCCACTTTCGTGCGGCCAAGACCGGGCTGAGATCGTGTTCATCTTCGAGCAGATTCGCGCGGGCGGCGACCGAAACTTCGGCTACCTGCTGGCCGACGGCCAGGCGAAGCGGGGTGTGCTCATCGATCCGTCGTACTCGCCGGAAGCGTTCGTGCAGCGCGCGGTCGATCAGCACATCACGATCACGCACGTCATCAATACGCACGGTCACCCCGATCACACCAACGGCAACGGGAAGGCCTCGGAGCTCACCGGTGCGCCCGTGGCGGCGCACGCGGACGCTCCCACGCCGCCTGATGTCGTGTTGACGGAAGGCGTCGATCTTCCGGTCGGCGCCTTGCGGCTTCGCATCGTGAATGTGCCGGGACACAGCCCCGACCATCTCGCGATCTACGAGCCGACGCTTCGAATTCTCATCACGGGCGACCTGCTGTTCGTCGGAAAGATCGGCGGGACGCAGACGGACGCCGACGCGCGGGTCGAGTGGGACAGCCTGCAGCGGTTGCTGCGCACGGTTCCCGACGATGCCACGGTGTGGCCGGGGCACGATTACGGAGCGCGCCCGAGCTCCACGGTGGCGTGGGAAAAACAGACGAATCCGTTTCTGCGGTGTGCCGACGTCGAGGCCTTTCTCAGATTCAAGGCCGGCTGGGCCGCGTTCAAAGCGGCCCAGGGATTGAAATAGTCGCGTCAAGGTCTTTCAGAAAGGGTCACATTCGATGCCAGCCTACGTCATTGTCGAAATTGAAGTCACCGATCCCGTGATCTATGAAGAGTACAAGAAACTAGCGCCGCCGATCGTGGCGGCGTTTGGAGGGAAATATGTGGCACGGGGAGGAGCCGTAGAAGCGCTGGAAGGCAAGTGGGCGCCGAAGCGCCTGGTCATCCTGGAATTCGAGAGTGTGACCCGTGCCAAGCAGTGGGTGGAGTCTCCTGAATATCGCGCGGCCAGACGGCTGCGGCAGCAATCCACGAAGACGAACATGATCGTCATCGAGGGCTTGTCGATGCCCAGCTGATCCCGAGCCCCGCACCCGAAATCAGGTCACTGAGTGTTGAGGACTCTTTCGGGATCGATCCGCGTGATCAGGTAGGTAATCGATCCTTCGATCTCGGTGAACATGTGCGGTACGTACGGGGGAATGATCGCCACGTCTCCCTTGGCGATCCGTCGGCTCTGCCCGCCCTTGATGGCGGTCCCCGCCGCGCCCGGGCCGGCCAGCGCGTACAATGCCGCACTTGCGGGCGTCGGCTCGACCATGACCCCCCCGGTCAGCAGCGTGCCGGCCCCATCGGTTACCTGATAGATCTCGGTGACCTTGTCGTGCGAAAGGCTTTGCGCCTCCCTGCGAAGTCGATGGACGATCGCCAGTCCCACGTTGTACGGGCCGGCATCCACCACGCGCAGAGCCTGACCGGGAAACGGTCCCTTGGGCCCCTTTTTCAGCTCGGCGACGATGCCGTCGATCGTGCTGCCGGTGACGTACGTCACGGTTTGAGCGGCGGGGGCCTGTTGTGCTTCGTGTCGGAAAGGCCCCGCGCCTGCGAGGACGTCGAACGTCGCCACGCTCACGGCCGCGATTCCGACCACCACAGCGAAAATGCTTCGCATCGTGCGCTCCTGTCGAAAAGTCCACCTGGCATCTTGGCTCCCCGACTCCGCTCAGGGAGCCCCGAGCGATAGTCCAAGGGGCTCGGGTGACGAGATCAGAATCTGATGAGTCGATTCACCTTGACGATAAAAGCTCTCGTCAGCGGTCCACCGAACGAGCTCGCGTCCCTGATGCGCTCCTCGTTGTAGACGATGAACAGCTCGCTGCCTGGCTGATATTCCCACCGCAAACGCGCGTTCGCGCTGATGGTCTTCGTGCCGGAGTTGTATTGCACCAGCGCGTTGGTGAACATCCACGGCGTCATGGTGTACGTGATGCGCGACGTCAGCACGCCGTTCGTAAACGTGCCGTACGGGAGGGTCACGGCGTTGATGGACAGGCTCGGCTCGATCGCGAATCGAGGCGTTGGAGAAAACCGGGAGCCACTCACGCGAAACGTCGTTTTCTCGCCGGTGTAGAAGCTTCCACTCTCGACCGCTACGGTCCCGGACAGCTTCCGGTGCAATCCGAAGGATGCATCGGCGGTCACGGTCCTGAACTCGTAGCCGCCCACCGGAATCGTCACCCCGGGGGCAATCGCGAACGGCGCCGGTACGAACTCGTAGGAGTCGTCGAAGCTCACGCCGAAGTTGTCGCTGTTGTGCAGCTCCATGCCAAAGTCGGCGCGCCTGGCCCGCGTGTCGAGCCGGCCGGCGACGTTTTCCACGTGCTCCACCGATCCCACCCAGGACAGTTTTCGCACGATTTTGCTCGACCTGAGACGCGGGCTGAAGCGCAGCTGGACGAAGTCGCGCAGCTGGTCGCGGCGCCGGACGAATCCGACCTCCGGCCTGAACTGGTCCCCGACGAAGAGCCGTTCGACCTGTGCACCATAGCGATCGCCGCCGTAATCGAGCTGCGCGCGGTAGCTGGTGGTATCACCGGCGACGCCTTCGCTGTGAGTCCCGCTGTAGTAGCTATTGAAGAAGACGTTCTGATAGAAGGCGAACGTCCCGTCGACGCCATACGCCTGATTAGCCCCGACGCCGTTTGGCGCAACCGAGCGATTCGTGAGAATCATACCGACGCTGCTCCGGCGCAGGACGTTTCCCTTCACGCGGACCACGGAGAAACTTGTGGGATCGGTGCGGGATACCGGTTCCTCACCCGTCCGAAGATGCAGCGCCCCAACACTGATTCGTCCCACCCTTCCGGTCAGTCGGCTTCCTGCATCGACCGGAACGACACGGCCCGCGTTCAGCCCGATGCGGCGGCTGTAGAACAAGATCGGCGTCTGGCCGTTCGTCTGCTGCCCTCCGACGCCGCCGAAGGTGAACACACCCGCGTTCTCGAGAAAGAAGTCGCGCTTTTCGGGGAAGAAGAGGCTGAACCGCGTGAGGTTGATCTGCTGCTCGTCGACCTCGACCTGGGCGAAGTCTGTGTTGTACGTGAAGTCCGCCATCACGTTTTGCGTAATCCCGTACTTCGCGTCGACGCCGGCATCGCCGTCGATGTCGTTCGAGGCGACAGGCCGCTTCACGCTGGAAAGGTTCGCAACGGCGTACGGCTTGATTTCCAGATTCTTCCTCCCGAGAGGAACCTCGAACCCCACGGCCGTGGCGGCCAGGGAGAGCCGGATAATCGCCCCGCCGCCTCCCGACGCCGGTATCGGCACCAAATACGATTTTTCGTTTTTCCACAATGTGTAGCGGTGCACATTGAATCCCCAGACTTGTGAACGGCTCTGGGGGTAACGCAGCGTCTTGAACGGGACGGCGACCTCCACCGTCCAGCCGCCCTCAAATCGGCCAACCGCCGAATCCCACACACCGTTCCAATCCGCATCGAACTGCCGCTCGTCGGTCGCCGCGCCATCGCGTCGCCCGCCCGTGGCGCCGACGTTGAACACCAGGCCGTTTCTGCGGTCGTAGAACGTGTCCAGCGCGAACCCCACGTAATCGTTTCGGACGAGGCTGGGACCATCCCGGCGCAGCTCGTTGGCGAGGATCCGTTTCGGGTCCGTCGCCCAGCAGCGCGCCACGAAATAGACGTTGCGATCGTCGAAGAACAGCCAGACGTCGGTCCGCTCGGTCGCGGGCGCGCCCTCATGCGGCTCCTGCTGGATGAAACCCGATATTGGCGGGACGCTCGTGTACACCTCCTCATCGAGCCTTCCATCGAGGCGCAGAGGAGACGACAACCGAACTGCGCGGACCGTGGCATGCCCTTCCGCATCACGGGAGAGCACCTCGGGAGCGATAGGGGCAGGCGGGACGTCCGCCCTGGCCGTTGCCGGTAACGGCGACGCTGCCACGGCCGGAGCCTGGCCGGCCGCCGGGCGGACGAGGAACAGGCTAGCCAGAACAAGCGCCGCCCTGCCAAGTATCGTCACTGATTGAGGCATGAACCAAGCCATGTTACCACCATGGTGCAACATGGCCCGGCAGCCTCCATATTGGCCGCGCCGCGTGCAATGTGAGCGCGATCCGCTGCCACATCGGGTGACAGGTGGAGCAGCCCTTGAGGGCTGCTGGCGAGCGCAGCGCTCAAGCGCTGCGCCACCATCAACTCAAGTGATCTCCGGTCTACGACGAGAGAAATTCGCTGAGATGCTGAATCTCTAGGGACTCAGACCACAACTGAGTCATCACCGGCTTCGCGCGATCTGGATCGCCGGTCGTCCAGAACCATTCCTTGCCGCGGGTGCCCACCGACCGGAGCAGATCGTGATCCTCGAGTCGGCGACGAAGCTCCCTGGCCACCGCGGCGGCTGGATCGATCACCGTGACATCAGGCCCGGCAACGGCTCGAATCGCCTCGTCCAGGAACGGGTAGTGCGTGCAGCCGAGCACGAGTGTATCGGCACCCTGCTCGATGAGCGGCCGCACGAACTGCTCGACGAGCGCGCGCGTCGAGGGCGAATTCCGCTCGCCCCGCTCAACCTGTTCGACGAGGCCGGGGCATGCCTGCGGCAGGATGCGAGCTCCAGCGGCGTATTGTGCGAGCAGCTGCCTGAACCTCTCGCTCGCAATCGTACCGCTGGTCGCCAGCACCCCAATCACGCCGGATCGCGTCTGCGCAACGGCAGGCTTCACGGCCGGTTCAATCGCGACGATCGGCAGCTGGAATCGTGAGCGGAGTGCGTCCACCGCGATCCCAGTTGCCGTGTTGCATGCGACCACGATCGCCTTTGCCTGTTCCCGAATCAGGAACTCGACGATGCCGGAGGCTCGCCGCTGGACGAACTCGTTCGTGCGTTCACCGTAGGGGGCATAGGCCGAGTCCGCGACGTAAAGGAAGTCCTCATCCGGCAGCTCGTCCCGCAGCGCGCGCAATACGGACAAGCCACCGACGCCAGAGTCAAACACTCCGATGGGGTTCAACGCGATAGCGCTCATAGGACGGGCCGGAACAGGGTGGTGGGGAGCAGCAGTCAGACGATGTGCATGGCACACCCGCGTCATGCAGGGTGTGCGGCGATCATAGTGCGGTCAGCGGTCGGGATCGACGTCCTCGTCTGCTGAGCCCTCGAGCTCGTGTTCGTCGAGCACGGTCACCTCAACTTCCGACGTCACGGCCCCAGCGAGCCAGTTGTGGGACTCCCTCTCCGCCGCGATCGAATGCTCATCATCATGGGCAACCGCGCGGACGCCGCCGAGGACATGCTCCAGAATGTCGAAGGCGTGCTTTGTTCGGTCGATAGGCGCCACACCTATCCAGGGTGCACAGGCCATGCCTATTTCCAGGTCACCTCCATACCGAAGAAGTGCAGGAAGACTTCTCGGGTAGGCCTGTTGCGCTGATCAGCTTTCGGGCTGCGGATGTAGAAGTCGATCTGCTGGGTCGCCGGGTTCACCTCGCCAGCCGGTTGCTTCCTGCCCGCCATGGGATAGTTCACGCGGAGTGTTTTCCGATCGCGGATGCCCTGCGTCACCATGAAGTGGATCTCGTAATCCTGATAGAGCGGTTTGCCATTGAGCGTGGCGTGGCCGTAGCCCCACCCTGCAAGAAACACGAACGTCTTCGGCCAGTTGTTGTCGCCGCAGCCCGAATCGGTACCGGGCTCGTGGAGATACGCCACGATTCCGCCGTTCTGGCAGGGGTTGAACTCGTGGAACCGGTCGATGGCGAGGACGAGGTCGCCCTCCGGAATCTTCAACCTCGCCTGGAACGTGCCGGTGTTCTGGCGCTCGTCGACATCGAGGTCGACGGTGCCGCTCACCGGCTTCGCTGTTGCGGCGGCGTTGTCCAGGTGATCCCACCCTGGAGGATCGTTTAGAGTGCCGACCATGTGGACACGGTTCGCGGAGACCACGAACCGACCGTCATAGAGGTCGTGCTGCTCCGGCGCGTACAGCGTGATCATGGCCCCAGGCTGCTGGCGTGGGTTCGGCGCCTGCTGCGCGGCCGCCACGGTGGTCAGAAGCAGCGCGAGCACAGCCATGCGTGACTTCATAGGCCCTCCTCAATGGACAGGTTATTCGTGGTCGAGCGATCCGGCTCGATGTGCAAGCGCGGCGACACACGCCAGGCTGATCAGCGCACTGATCGAGATGTAGGCGGCAATCGCCATCGAGGTCTGAAAACGCTCGAAGAGAATTGTCGCAATCAGCGGGGCCGGGCCGCCTGCGGTGATTGACGCTAGCTGATAACCGAGTGCCGAGCCGCTGTACCTCCGCGACCCCGGAAAGCTTTCGGCGATGAACGCGGCCTGCGGTCCGTACTGCAGGTCGTGCGCTGGGGCTGCCAAGAGCACGGCGAGGAATACGACCCACGGCACCCGTGTGTCGAGCATCTGGAAATAGATAAATGGATAGATCGCCATCATCACGCAGCCGATCGCGGTGATGAGCCGCCTCCCGTACCGATCCGAGAGGTAGCCGGCATACGGAATCGTGAAGAGCGAGAGGATGCACTGGATCATCACGAACGCGAGGATCGTCGTGCGCGGCATGCCGAGCGTCTGGCTCGCATACGCCAGGATGTACGTCGTGAAGATATAGAACGGCACCTGCTGCCCCGTGCGGAGGAGGGCGGTCAATGCGATCTCGCGGCTGTTGTGCCGGATGACGTCGAGGAGCGGTGTCTTGGCTACGCGGCCCTCGTCCTGCATCCTGGAGAACACCGGCGACTCGCGGATGCCGCGCCGAATGTAGAAGCCGATCAGCACCAGCACGACGCTCATCAGGAACGGTACCCGCCAGCCCCACGAGAGGAACGCCTCGTCGTCGAGCAGCAGACTGACGAGGATGAGCACGCCGTTCGCGAGTGCCATGCCCGCGGGCGCGCCCACCTGAGCAAAGCTGGTGGTGAAGCCGCGGAGCTTGGGGTCGGTCCACTCTCCCGCCATCAGCACCGAGCCGCTCCATTCACCGCCTACCGCGATGCCCTGGAGCACGCGTCCGACCGTTAGCAGGACCGCGCCCCAGATGCCGATGGTTTCGTAGCTGGGCACCAGACCCATACCGGTCGTGGCGACGCCCATCAGCATCAGCGTGGCAATCAGTAGTGATTTCCGGCCGATGCGATCGCCGTAGTGTCCGAACAGCGCCGCGCCGACGGGCCGGGCGAGGAAGCCGACAAAGAAGGTGGAGAAGGACAGCAACGTCGCGACGAACGGCTCGGAGGCAGGGAAGAACTTCTGGGGGAACACGAGCGCGGCGGCGATGCCGTAGAGGAAGAAGTCGTACCACTCGATCGTGGTGCCGATCGCCGACGCGGTCACGACACGGATCAGGTGTCTCCGTTCCTCGGTCGCGTCGATCGTGACGGTCTCGGCCCCTGCGGTCACCATGCCATCATCCCTCCATCCACCGGCAGTACGTGTCCTGTGACGTAGCTCGAGGCTGCAGACGCGAGGAAGACCACCACCCCTGCGAGCTCTCCAGGGCGGCCGGTTCTTCCGAGCGGCGTCAATCGCTCGATCTCCTCGCGTGCCCGTTCGACGACTGAAGTAGACATGCGTGTCTCGAAGAAACCTGGAGCCACGGCATTCACCCGGATGTGATGCCGCGCCCATTTCACGGCGAGATCGCGGGTGAAGCTGATGACCGCGCCCTTGCTGGCCGAATAGCCGGCGGCATCGAGCACTTCCGCGGCCGTGCCCACGAGTCCTGCGACGGACGCGATGTTGATGATCGATCCGCCGCCGCGGCGAATCATCTCGCGGCCGGCCGCCTGGGCCATCAGAAAGCATCCGGTGGCGTTGGTGGCCAGCACGTCGTTCCATTTGTCGAGCGGGAGGGCCTCGGCGGGGGCCCCCCAGCTGATGCCCGCATTATTGACGAGGATGTCGAGGCGTCCGTAGCGCTCAACCACGGTCTGCACCGCGGCGTGTACGTCCGCCGGGTTCGAGACATCGCAGACGACGGCGAGGCAATCGATGCCGTGCGCTCGAAGTTCCTTCTCCGCCGGCTTCAGCCATTGGTCACGCCTGGCGGTGATAGTCACGGCGGCACCAGCTGTGCCAAGCCCAGCCGCCATCTCGAGGCCAAGACCGCGCGAGCCGCCGGTGACAAGGGCGACCTTACCGGCGAGATCGAATAGGGCATCAACGTGCATCGCGCCGTATCATAGCCGCCGCGCCGGAGGATCAACCTGATGAGGGTCAGGTCGTTCGGATCGTCGAAGGAACGGACGGACTCCAGCGAGTCGAGTGGCCAGGAGCTCAGAAGGCGAGCCGCACGCCAAACTGCATCTCACGGGGGTTCTTTGCGCTGAAGATTCGGCCGAAGTTCGGGCTGCCGAAGATCCGGTTCGGCAAGTCGAAGTTGGCGCGGTTCAGCAGATTGAAGACCTCCCATCGGAACTCGAGCCTCGAGGTGGCACCGATGCTCCAGGTTTTCGCCAGCGCGACATCGACGTTGGCGAATCCAGGTCCAATCACGCTGTTTCTCGGTGCGCTGCCGAAGGCGAACGCCGGCGGAAGCGCGAAGGCCGACGTGTCGAACCAGCGCTCTGTGGCGCGCTCGTCGCCGGGCAGATTGGGGTCCCGCAGCTTGTCCGGCCGTTGCGCCGGGCCGGCCCCGACGTTGGCGCGGTCCACGCTCAGGTTCACGGTGAATGGCGCGCCGCTCTGCGCGGTGAAGATGGCGTTGAGGCGCCAGCCGCCAAGGAGCGCCTCGCGCACGCCACCGGCGCCGCTGAAGAACGGCAACTGATACGTGCCGCTGGCGACGAACTGATGGCGATGGTCGAAGCTCGAAAAAGCCCACTCGCCGGTGTCGTCAAAAATATTCCTGACGTTCTGCGGGAAGTTGGTCTCCGATTCCGTTGGCCCGGGACTCGACGCGTCGTCCTTGGAGCGCGAGAGCGTGTAACTGACGTTATAGGCGTAGTTGTTCGTAAGGCGCCGCTCCGACTTGAACGTGACCCCGTGATAGATCGATTTGCCGTCGAAGCGGATCGAGTTGATGCGGCTCAGCTGCGGGATGGGACGGCGCGACTGAATCGGGCCGGGACCTGGCGCCGGGACATTGTGCACCGTGGCGTTATCGGCGCCGAGTGTCCAGGTGCCCATGTACGAGACCTCCACCATGTTGGCGGGAAAGAGCTCGTACTGGATGCCACCGCTCCACGTCTGGCTGTACTCGACGCTATAGGCAAAATCCATGATGCTGCCGCCGATCGTCCCGGTCGCATTGCTCGTGAGGATATTGCCGGTGGTGAGGGCTGGGACCTGCTGCTGGAGCGGGATATCCACCTGCTTCGTGAAGAAGAACGGTAAGTTGCGCGCGAACGCTGTCTGTACGCTGTAGGCCCACTGGTTCAGGAAGATGCCGTAGCCGCCGCGAATGACCGCACGCGAATCGTCGAGACTCAGGGCAAAGCCGAGGCGCGGCGCCAGACGGACAGTGCTCGGGTCCAGCAGCCCGTTGCCCCATCCTGCCTCCTCCGAGGTCACGTAGGGAATCGGGATGAGCGGCAGCAGTAACTGGGCGCTCGGGTCGAGGGCCCCACTCTCGTCGCTCGCGATCACGAACCGGCCCGCATCCAGGTCGATCGACGAGAGCCGATTGTTCACGTCATACATGTGCTGGTTGTATTCGTAACGTAGACCGACATTGAACGTGAGATTGTTCCGGGCTTGCCAGTCGTCCTGCGCGTAGAGGTGAATCCAGTTGGAGCGTCCGTTTTCGTCGCCGCGGCCGATCCCAGACGTGGCCGAACCGGGATGGCCGAGGAGAAAATCGGCGAAGGCGTTGCCGGTGAACTGCCCGGTGTAGGTAAAAGCGCCTCGCGCGTTGTCCGGCTGCTCAGGGCGCAGTTGGAGGTGGAAGTAGTAGGCACCGAACTTCACGCGGTGCGCGCCGCGATCGATCGTGACGTTCTCGAACAGCTCGAAGTGCTGGTTGTCGCGCGTCGTGAAGACCGTCGGGTCTCCCATGGTGTTATAGAGCCCGCCGGTCGAGACTTGCGGGAAGCCGGTGTCCCGCGGGTCGCTCGTCACGCCAAGCAGGCCGACCCGCGATGCGAAGTCGTTGCCGCGGTTGAGGCTTAGCTGGCCACCTTCGACCGTCATCCAGCCGAAGCGGAGCTCGTTCAGCATCGAATTACTGAGTACGTGCGTGTGGCTCGCCACCACGTTGCGTGTCTTCGTGGTCAGCGACCGGCCGAAGCCGGGGACGAGCGCTTCCTGCAAGGCGCTCGTGCCGAACGGCTGGATCTCTTCCGCGTCGAACGTGCTGAAGCGCGCGAACAGGTTGTCCGCGTCCGACAGCCGGTGATCCACGCGAACGCTGAACTGATCGATCTGCCGGTCCTGCTCCTCCACGGAGGTCAGGTTCTGGAGCGCGGCACCGGAGGTCGGCAGCGGCACGTTCTGGAGGAATACCGCCGCGATCGGGTCGATGCGATTCGCCGGGATCTGATTGTTTGCGAACGGCGTGCAGGCCCCCGCGGTCGGAATCGTCAACGGGGCGCAGATGGTGCCCATGCCCGCGAAGTTGCCGGCCCGGGCCGCCGCGGTCGGCACGGAGAACGTACGCGTGAGCGATCGCTTCATCCGCGTGCCCTCGAAGCTCCCGAAGAAGAACGTGCGGTTCCGCACGATCGGTCCGCCCAGGGCTCCTCCGAACTGATTCTGCCGGAGTGGTGGAATCGGCTGACCCGCAGGATGAAAGTAGTTCGGCGAATCGAACGCATCGTTGCGGTGGAACTCGAAGACGCTGCCGCGGAACAGATTGGAGCCGGCCTTCGTGGCGACGTTGATCAGCGCCGACGCCTTCCCGCCGAACTCCGCCGGGTACATCGACTTCTGAATCTTGAACTCCTCGATCGAGTCGACCGACGGGTTGATAACGAGGTTGTTGAACAGCTCGTCGGTGACCTTCACGCCATCGAGCAGATAGATGTTGTGGCCGGATCGCTGGCCGCCCACGTTCGGCAGCGGGCCCGCCTGCTGGAGCGCCTCGCCGCGCGTGCCGCCTGGCGGCAGCACCACTGAGTCGCTCAACTGCGCGAGGGCGAGGAAGTTGCGGCCATTCAAAGGTACCTGCACGACTTCGCGGTTGCCGATCACGTCGCTGATCTCGGCAGTGGTGGTCTGCAGCAAAGGGGTCGTGGCCGCCACAATCACCTGCTCGGAAAGGCCTTCAACGCCGAGGGTGAACTCGAAGCTCAACGTCCGGCCGATCTCGAGGATGACTCCCTTTCGGGTCTGCGGCGAGAAGCCGCTGAGCGTGGCCGTGATGTCCCACGCGCCGATGCGGAGCGCTGGGAGAAAAAACCGCCCTTCCGCGTCGGTGATCCGCTCCACCGTTGTGCCGCTGGCGGGATGCGTGGCTGTGACCGCCGCGCCCGGTAGCACGCCGCCCGAGCTGTCCTTGACGACACCGCCGATCTCGCCGGTGTTGGCTTGCGCGCGGAGCGCAGATGCGGACCCGACTAGGAGAGAAAGGATCAGAAGAACGTGAGCTGGACGCATATAGGGACAGAGGTTACCTCGGTGCTGCGCGCCCTTGTCGGCACATAGTAGAAACCACTCTCTTGGTTGTCGCAACGACATCGTCAAATTGAGATCCTGCATAGGTTTAGGTGGCGGGCAAGGCGCGTGGGGCGGGTAACTGGCGAACACATGGCGTAGATGATCAAAAATGTCGGCAAATTTCCACCGAAACGCAGGACTCCAGTTAGCTCCGGCGTCGTGGTGGCCGGAGCTGATCACGCTTGGGAGCTGGAAGAACGTGGATGAAGATAGCTCGCCATTCAGGCAGAGGGTCAGTGTATAAAGGTCATGATCCGGCGGGCAAAACGGCAATCCTAGCTAAGGCTGCGCGGAGCCCACGCATTCTCAAATGCCCGCCGCCTGAATGAACATCCGCCGCTTTGGCGGATAGCGGATAGGAGTATGTCGAGCATGTCCCGAGCGACGGCGGCGAATCTCGGCGTTATCCTGGTGGTGATCGGCTGCGTGCAGGTGTCGTCAGCCACGCTCGCCATGTTTGTCCCCGCGCCAGTGGCAGCGCCTCGCCTGGCCGGCCAGACTCCGCCGACGGCCCCACCCCCCGCCTCCGTTCCGGTGCGCGCAATGCTAGATCGGTATTGCGTGACCTGCCACAACCAGAGACAACGGGCGGCCGGTCTCACGCTCGACACCGCCGACGTACGCAATATCACCGGACACGCCGAGGTATGGGAGAAGGTTGCACGGAAGCTGCGGACGCGTACCATGCCGCCCCCTGGCCTCCCCCGACCCGAGGCGCCCGCATACGATGCCGCGGCCGCCTGGCTGGAAACGGAGCTCGATCGCGCCGCCGCCGATGCGCCCAATCCTGGCACAGCACCCATTCACCGGCTGAACCGAGCTGAATACGCCAACGCCATACGTGACCTGCTCGGGATCGAAATCGACAGTCGCTCCCTTCTCGTCTCAGACGATTCCGATCACGGCTTCGACAATGTCGCCGGTGTGTTGTCGATCTCGCCGGTCGCCATGCAGCGATACGTTTCCGCGGCACGGCGGATCAGCCGGCTCGCTGTCGGGGATCCCTCCATCGGTCCAGCATTTACGGCGAAGACGTATCAGCTTCCGAAGACGCTGTACCAAGACGAGCGCATGAGCGAGGATCTGCCGTTCGGATCGCGTGGCGGCCTCGCAGTAGAGCACTACTTTCCGCTGGACGGGGAGTACCTCTTCAAGATTCGCCTCAGACGGACCCATTACGGCTACGGGCGGGGACTGTTCGAGCCACACCAGCTGGAGGTGCGCCTCGACGGGGAGCGAATCAAAGCGTTCACGGTCGGCGGCGAGGAGAAAGGTCGGCCCGCGCCGGTCAGCTACTCAGGCAACGTGGCCGGGGATCCGGAGTTTGAAGAGTACATGCTGACGGGCGCGGATGCCCATCTGGAAGTCCGGTTCCTCGCAAAGGCAGGGACACGAGTCGTCGGCGTCTCCTTCGTCAATCAGTTCCGCGAGCCTGAAGGCGTCCTGCAGCCCCCGATACGAGGGTTTGCCTGGGAGATCAACGAAATGAATAGCTCGCCGTCGGGTCCCTGGGTGCCGGGGATCGAAAGTGTCGCTGTCAGCGGCCCTTTCCAGACCGTCGGGGTTGGCGACCCGACGAGCCGTCAGAAAATTTTCCTCTGTCGGCCGCGCGGCCGGAACGACGAGGACCCGTGCGCACGCAGCATCCTTTCTACGCTCGCGCGCCGGGCGTTTCGGCGGTCGGTCGCAACGAAAGACGTGGACTCGCTGCGGACCTTTTTCCATGCGGGCCAGGCCGAGGCAGGATTCGACGCCGGCATTCGCCGCGCGATAGAACGCCTCCTGGTCGATCCGGAGTTCCTGTTTCGGATCGAACGCGATCCAGCGAACGTCCCGCCGGCCCGCGCCTACCGCGTCAGTGATGTCGATCTCGCCTCACGGCTGTCGTTTTTCCTGTGGAGCAGTATTCCCGACGATGAGC
>ORMF011407477.1_pt1 | contig 16402 bp, 13 predicted proteins | sample 1779871 | NCBI WGS metagenome assembly ORMF01 (sample SAMEA104232316, study PRJEB22302) | groundwater metagenome | biome: forest; feature: aquifer; material: groundwater | place: USA | collected 2011-08-07 | depth 5.4 m
CGCTGCCGGCGTCGATGCTGCCCGCCCTCGTCCGGCTCCGCTCGATCGCCGCCGTCTATCCGAACGTCACGTACACGCTGGCCCTCGATCGCTCGCCGTCGGTGATCGGCGCGGACGTGCTCCGGCAGCAACAGGGAGCCGACGGCACGGGCATGAAGATCGCCGTCGTCGACGACGGGATCGACCAGTCGAACGCGTTCTTCGACCCGACGGGCTTCGCCTACCCCGCGGGGTTCCCGAGGGGCGGCACGAAGTGGACGACCCCGAAGGTGATCGTCGCCCGTGTGTTCCCCGGCCCGAACGCGGGGACGCCGGGACGGCTCGCGGTCGATCCCGATGCGTCGTTCCACGGCACGCACGTCGCCGGCATCGCGGCCGGGGACTCCGGCACGACCGCGCCCGCCGGCACGGATCACCCGAAGGTGACGGGGCTGAGCGGCGTCGCTCCGCGCGCGTGGCTCGGCAACTACCGCGTCTTCACCGTGCCGACGCCGATCGGGCACGTTGCGAACACACCGGAGATCATCGCGGCCTTCGAAGCCGCGGTGCGGGACGGCATGGACGTGATCAACTTCTCCGGCGGCGGGCCTCAGGTCGACCCGGCGAACGACGCGCTCGTCGAGGCGATCCACAACGTCGCCGCCGCGGGAGTCGTGCCCGTGATCGCGGCGGGCAACGACCGCGACGACTTCGGCTTCGGCTCGGCGGGCTCGCCGGGCACCGCTCCCGACGCGATCTCCGTCGCCGCCGTCTCGAACACGCACGTCTTCGCGCCGGCGCTCGACGTGACGGCCCCGGCGGCTCCCGACGTGCTCAGAGGCATCCCGTTCACGGGTGCGAGCGGCACGGTCGCGCCGTCCGACTGGGGCGCGACCGAGCAGACGCTCGTCGACGCCGGCTCGGTCGCGGGGCGCGACGGCCGCCCGGTCGAGCGCCACCTGTGCGGCCCTGCCGGTGACCTCGAGTCGACCCGCGGCCAGCTTCCGGCGCAGTCGCTCGCTGGAGCGATCGTGCTCGTCGAGCGCGGGCTCTGCCCGTTCGTGACGAAGGCCGATCAGGCGAAGGCGGCCGGCGCGGCCGGCATCGTCTTCTCGGACAACCGTGAAGGCGAGGCGAACGGGATCCCGGCGAAGCTCTCGGTTCCAGGCGGAATGATCGCGAACCTCGACGGCGACCGCCTGCGCGCGTACCTGGCGGCGAGCGGCGGCCGCACGACGGTACGCATCGGCCACGACCCGCTCGAGCTCGAAACCGGCCGCAGCGGTGTCGTCACGAGCTTCTCGTCCGGCGGCCCCACTGCATTCGGCCACGACCTGAAGCCCGACGTTGCGGCGCCCGGCGGGCAGATCCTCTCGTCCACCCTGCCGAACACGAGCGACTCGCGCTTCGCCGTCTTCGACGGCACGTCGATGGCGACGCCGCACGTGGCGGGCGCGGCGGCGCTGCTGCTCGAACTGCATCCAGGCTGGACGCCTGCCCAGGTGAAGTCCGCGCTCGTCTCCACGGCGGGAGCCGCGTGGAGAGACACCGCGCGCACGCAGGAGGCTCCCGTGACGCTCGAGGGCGGCGGCCTCGTGTCGCTGCCGCACGCGACCGACCCGCTGCTCTTCACCGACCCGGTGTCGCTCTCGTTCGAGGATCTCGTCGTCACGCACGGCGCGGCGAGCCGGGCGCTCCTCGTGCGGCTCACCGACGCCGGCGGCGGCGCGGGCACCTGGAACGTCGGGTTGGCGGCGCAGGCCGCCACCACCGGCGCGTCGATCGACGTGCCCGGAACGATCGAGGTGCCGCCGGGCGGCGAGGCCGACGTCGCCGTCGTCGCGCGCGCGGCAGCCGGCGCTCCGCAGGGCGAGAACTTCGGGTTCGTCGTTCTGCGGAAGGGCGATGTGACCCGGCGGGTCCCGTACCTCTTCCTCGTCGACCGGCCGGCTCTCGCGGACGCACCCGTGCTCGGGCTGAAGCGTCAGCAGGCAGGCGACACACGCGCGGGCAGCAACCGCGTGAACGCGTACAGGTATCCCGTCGCTCCGTTCGGCAACGCCCCCGATACGCCGCCGATGGTCGAGGACGGCACCGAGACGCTCTACGAGACGTTCGTCGACCGGCCGGCCGTGAACGCAGGGGTGTCCGTGATTCTCGAGACGTCCGGCGCGCGTGTCGACCCGTTCTACCTCGGCGCGCGCGACGAGAGCACCGTTCAGGGGTTCGCCGGAACCCCGGTCAACGTCAACGCGCTCACGCCCGGATACCTCCTTCCGGTGGGAGCCGCCGGAGCCGCGTTCCCCCGCCAGCAGCGCTTCTTCGTCGTCGTCGACTCCGGGCGCGACCGCTTCGACGGCCGCAGCTACGCCGGCCGCTACGTCCTCCGTTCCTGGATCGACGACGTGTCGCCGCCCTCGATACAGCTGCTGACGACGCGGGTCGCAGCGGGGCGGCCGACGCTTGTGCTCCGGGTGCGCGACTCGCAGTCGGGCGTCGACCCCATGTCGTTGACGATCGGCTACCAGGGCGTACTCGTCGGGGCGTCGTTGTACGACTCGGCCAACGGCGTCGCAGTCTTCTCGCTGCCCCGCACCGCGCCCGCGCTCGTCGGTGGGACGCTCGAGCTGCGTCTCGTCGCATCCGACTTCCAGGAGGCGAAGAACATCGACACGGTCGGGCCGTCGATCATGCCGAACACCCGCTCGACGAAGCTCCGCATCCGCATCGTCACGGAAACGGTCGTGAACTGGATCCTGCCGGGGGAGGGCGCGTGTCTCGCGAAGCAGCCTCTGCTCGCCGTGGCGGCGAGCTCGACGGGGCCCGTGACGGCAGTGCGCTTCCTGCTCGACGGCAGGAAGGTCGCCGTGGCGCGCCACGCGGGCGGTCTGTGGGTGGCACGGGCGTCGACGGGGAAGACCGCGACCGGGAGCCACACGCTCGTCGCGGTCGCGACCGGCGGGAACAGCGGAGCGACGTCCGCGCGGCGTATCGTGCGAACGTGTCCCAGGTAGCGAACCGCGTCGCCGTCGTCACCGGCGCGTCCTCCGGCATCGGCGCAGAGCTCGCGCGCGCTCTTGCCCAGCGCGGATGGCATTGCGTGCTGCTTGCGCGCCGTGAGGAGCGCCTCCGCCCGCTCGCCGAGGAGATCGGCGGCGAGTTCGAGCTGTGCGACGTCTCCGACCGCGCGACCGTGGATGCGGTGGCGGCGCGGGTGCTCGAGCGTCATCCGCGCATCCACCTGCTCGTCAACAACGCAGGCTTCACGCGCCGGGGCGACTTTCTCACCGGCGATCCGCAGGGGATCGAGGACGTCGTACGGACGAACTATCTCGGCAGCGTCTGGTGCCTGCAGGCGTTCTTGCCCGGCCTCGAAGCCGCGGCCCCTTCCGACGTGGTCAACATCGTCTCGGTCGCAGGCACCGTCGCCGTCCCGCAATCCGGCCCGTACGCCGCCTCGAAGTTCGCACAGCTCGCCTTCTCGCGGGCGACGGCCGCGCAGCTCCGCCCGCGCGGCATCCGCGTGCACACCGTGAAGCCGGGATACGTCGAGACGGAGGGCTTCCCGCAGGGCTGGCTGCCCGCCCCCGTGCGGCGCCTCGTGATCGGGCCGGAGCGCATCGTCAGCCACGTGCTCGGCTCGCTCGGCCACGGCCGCGGCGAGACGACGGTGCCGCGCTACTACAGCGTGGCGAGCGTGCTCCAGGTGCTGCTCCCGAATCTGCTCCCCCGCGTCCTGGCCCGCGCGGCGAGACGGGACTAGACTCGCCTCGTGAGCCGGACGACCGTCCAGGTCGAAGACGTCGTCGCCGTGGCCGACTTCCGCACCGCGCTCCGCCGGTTTCTTCGACGAAGCGAGCGCGTGGCGCGCCAGAGCGGCCTGACACCGCAGCGCTATCTGCTGCTCCTGATGATCAAGGGCGCGGCCGGCGGCAAGGAGCAGTCGACCGTCACCGAGCTCGCCGACCGCCTTCAGCTCGCGCAGAGCACCGTGACCGAGCTCGTGCGCCGCGCCGAGGAGACGGGGCTCGTGACCCGCGAGCAGTCGCACGACGATGCGCGCGTCGCGTATCTCCGACTGACGGCCGAGGGCGAGCGGCGCCTCATGCAGTCGTTCACCGAGCTCGGCACCGAGCGCGCGCAGCTGCGCGACGCCTTCGCCCACCTCGACGACGCTGTCTAGAGCTTTCTAGGGATTCTGGCTCGAGGGAGGGTTGGCGCTCGGCGTCGCCGCGGTCTGCACGACCTCGCAGTTCTTCACGATGTCGACCGAGTCGACGATCGCGCGGTCGGCGCCGTCACCGCAGTCGATCACGTCGCGCTCGCCGTCGGCAGCGTAGATCGTGTCGGACCCCGGGCCTCCGAGAATCCGGTCGGCGCCCGCCCCGCCGGTCAGCACGTCGTTGCCGGGCCCTCCGTCGAGACGGTCGTCGCCGGAGCCGCCGAGCAGCGTGTCGTTGCCGCGCATCCCGAGGATGACGTCGTCGAAGCCGCCGCCTGCGAGGTAGTCGCCGCGCGGCGTGCCGACGATGTAGCGGCCGCGCCGGTGCGGCGGCGTCGCGAGCACCGGTTCGGACGCAACCGACACCGAGACGAGCGTGCCGTAGGCGTTCTTCGCGGTTACCGCAAGCCGCAGCGTCGCGCCGAGGTCGTTCACGGTCGGGTGGTAGATCACCTTCGTCGCGCCCGGAATGGAATGGCAGGCCGCTCCGGTCGCGTCGCAGCGCTGCCACACGAATGCCGTCGTGATCGGGCTGTCGCCGCCGAAACTGCCGATCGACGCGGTGAGCTGGCGGCCGACCGTCATCGTGCCGGCGATCGCCGGCTGGACCGCGACCGACGGCGCGAAGTGCTGCTTGTCGACGATCGGATACGTGTGGTTCGTGATGCCCACGTCCGTTCCGGCCGGATTTGTGCCGGTGATCCAGACGCGGATCGAGAAGCCGATGTCGTCGACCGTGGGGTTGTACGTCGAGTTGGCTGCGCCGGCGATCTGGACGCACGAGGGGAGGTCGCCAACGGGATTGCAGCGCCGCCAGGAGTAGCTGAACGTCGGCGCCGGTGTCCCGTCCCACGTCCCCGTACCGAGTGAGAGCGTCTGGTCGACGACGTTCTGGCCGGTGATCGCCGGCGTGACGCGCAACTTCGGCGCGATCGCGCTTACCGCGGGCGTCGCCTCGGAGTTCTGCGCCACAGACGCGGCACTATTGGTCGCCGTTACCTGAACGCGCAACACCTTGCCGTAGTAGGCGACCGGGACGGTGTAGAAGCTCGAGCTGGCGCCGACGATGTCGAAGCAGCTCGACGTGGCGGAGTCGCACCACTTCCACTGGTACTTGAACGCGATCGGGAACGTCCCCGTCCACGTGCCGTTGGACGTGGAAATGCTCGCGCCGACGAAAGGGGCCGTCTGGCCGGCGCCGAAGCTGATTACCGGATAGGCGGCGTTCACGGGGGGATTGACGACGCCGGCCAGCGTGACGACGCCGGTCGCGCTCGACGGCGACGAAGCGGTCGAGCCGGCTGCGTTCGACGCGGTCACGACGATGCGCAGCCTGTGGCCGACGTCGGCGCTGACGACGGCGTACGTCGAGCCGGTAGCTCCTCCGATGTCGGCGCAGCTGTCGCCCGCCGAGTCGCAGCGCCGCCACTGATACGTGAACCCGCCGCTGAGCGCGCCGTTCCAGCTTCCGTTCGTCGCGGACAAGAGCTGGCCGGTCTGCGGCGCAAAGCCGCCCGAGATGCTCGGCGCGGAGACGCCGGCGGGGGGCACCGTCTGCCAGTCGGGCGTTGCGTCACCGACGTTCGCGTCGAGCAGCTCGAGCGAGCCCCACGAGCCGCCGACTCCCTGCGTCACCTGGTAGATCGCGTTCGAGCCGCTCGTCTGCGCAAAGACGAGCTTCGTGCCGTCGGGCGACCAACTCGGCGCCGTCTCGTCCTCGCTCGTGGTGGTGACCGGCGTCACCGTTCCGCCCGAGGCCGACACGACGTAGACCTGCGCATGAGCGCCTCCGGCCGCAGACTGGAACGCGATCGTCGCCCCGTCCGGCGACCACGACGGCTGCGACGTGCCCGAGATGCCCGTCGTCGCGATCGCCGTGCCGGATCCGGGCGTCGTCGACGAGATCTTTGCGATCGCACCGTTCTGCGTGAAGACGATCTGGCTGCCGTCCGGCGACCAGCTCGGATCGGCGTTCGTGCCGGCGCTCGTCAGCGCGAGGTCGGTGCTGCCGGAGAGCGTCCACACATGGATGTTCGAGCCCGAGACGTACGCGATCTTCAGGCCGTTCGGCGACCAGACCGGCTCCGTGCCGGTGGCTCCGGTCGCTGCGGGAGTGCAGCTCGAGACGGAGCACGTCTTGATCGCGCCCCCCTGGACGAAGGCGAGCTTCGTGCCGTCCGGCGACCACGAGGGGTCGGAGGCCCCGCTGACGAGTACGTTGCCGGTGCTCAGCCGGTAGATGTCGGCCCCCCGGACGTAGGCGATGTCGCCGTTTGCGCCACTGCTCGTCGCGCCCAGCGCGCCGCCGAGCGGGAACACGACGAGCACGAGGCAGGCCGCGAGGCCCAGCAGGAGTCTCGGGCAGGGAGGCATCAAAACGTTGTAGCGGTTGAAAGCCATAGCCGCTAGACCCCTCGGCGTCAGCGACGCTCCAGCAGATACCAGCCGAGCCGGGCGGCATAGGCCTCCGGCCCCTGCGGCGCGAGGGCCAGCGCAGCCTCCCGGGCCGGGCCCTCGCAGCCGGCGAGATCGAGGTACGCGCCGAGCTCGCGGCGCTCGTCGTCGTAGCGCTCCCGGAGCAGCGCGAGCCCGTTCGCCTCGAAGAGGTGGCGGAGGTCGATCTCGGGCAGGAGCCGGGCGTGAGCCGGATCCCGCGCCCGCTCGAAGCGGTCGACGTCGAGCCCCTCGAGGGGGTCGACCGGCCCCAGCTGGTCGACGACGAGCACACGCCCACCGATCTTGGTCACCCGTGCGAGCTCCGCGACCACGAGCTCCGGCCGCGCGACGTGGTGCAGCGTGCGCATTGTCGCGGCCAGGTCGAACGACGACGCCGGAAAGGGCAACGCGGTCGCGTCCCCCTCGACGAGCTCGACATTGCCGAACGCGCGTGCACGCTCGCGGCCGAGCGCAAGCAGCTCGGGAACGCGGTCGACGCCGACCACCTCACGCACGAGCGGCGCGAGGGCAAGGGCGAGCGCTCCCGCGCCGGTGCCGACGTCGAGCGCGCGCTCGTCGCCGCGCGGCAGGACGAAGGTGCGCACGCGCTCCGCGAGCACGGCCGCGGCAACGTCCTGCTTCGCTGCGACGCGCTCGGCGGTGCGGGCGAACCGGTCAGCCATCGACGACCATGCGCCGCGCCCGCAGCGGCGAGCTCGAGATGCCGCACACGAGCTCGTAGTTGATCGTGCCCGCCACGCGGGCGTGCTCCTCGGCGAGGATGCCGTGCCCGAGCAGCACCACCGGCGTCCCCACGGGCAGATCGCGGTCGAGCTCGACGGCGAACGCGTCCATCGACACTGTCCCCACGACGCGTCGCGGCTCGCCGGCCACCCGCACGGCCGTCCCGGTCAGGTCGCGCCGGAACCCGTCGGCGTAGCCGACCGGCACGATCCCGATCCACGTCTCGCGCTCGGCGACGAAGCGCCTGCCGTAGCCGGTACTCTCGCCGGCGCGAAGCAAGCGGGTCGCCGCGACATGGCTCGTCCAGCTGAGAACAGGCTCGAGACCGTCTTCCGACGGGTCCGTTCCGAAGGGCGAGAGCCCGTAGAGCGCGACGCCGCAGCGCGCGGCGTCGAAGCGGGCGCTCGGATAGCGCAGCGCAGCGGCGCTGTTGGCGATGTGCCGGGTCAGGTGCGAGTACGGCAGCGTCGCCGAGCGGAAGCGCTCGATCTGCCACTCCGTGTAGGCGGCGTCGGTGTCAGCGGTCGCGAGATGGCTCATCAGGCCGACGACGTCGATCGGCGGCGTAGGCAGCTCCGAGAGACCCCAGCGTCCCATGCCGGTGTCGAGCTTCAGATGGACGCGGACACCGCCGGGTATCTCCTCCGGTGAAACGACGAGCTCGAGCCGTGCGTCACGCGCGTGGCCGACCTCGAGATTCCCCGCCGGCCCCATGACGAGGATGCGCGTCGTCGAGAACTCGCGCCGCAGAGCGAGCGCCTCCGGCACGGTTGCGACGCAGAGGCCTGTCGCGCCCGCGCCGAGCGCGGCGCCTGCGACGTCCGATGCACCGTGGCCGTAGCCGTCAGCCTTGACCACAGCCCAGAGCTCCGAGCCCTCGAGCGCGTGCCGTACCGTGCGCACGTTGCGCCGCAGCGCCGCCAGGTCGACGGTCAGCTCGGAGCGGTGCATCAGGCGAGCACGCGCGGTAGCGCGCCGATGAGGTCGCTTGCGATGAGGCCCGCACGTTGTGTCGCCTCGACCGACGCGAGCTGGTGCGCCGCCGCCGCCGCTGCGGCTCCGACCTGGGCTTCCATCCCCTTGGCGAGAAACGCGGCCACGATCCCGGTGAGCACGTCGCCGGTGCCGGCGGTGGCGAGCGAGGGCAGGCCGAGAGCCGACACCAGGAGCCCGCGTCCCGGCGCGGCGACGAGCGTGTCGGGGCCCTTGAGCAGCACGACGCAGCGAAACCGCGTCGACGCCTCTCGCACGCAGGCGAGGCGATGCGCGGCGACGTCCTTCGGCTCCCGCCCGAGCAGGCGCGCGAGCTCGCCCTCGTGCGGCGTCAGCACGCGAGGCGCAGGCCAGTCGCCCGGCTCGAGGTCGAAGAGTCCGTCGGCGTCGACGACGACGGGCACGTCGACCTCGGCGAGGACTCGGCGCACGAGCTCCTTCGGCCCAGCGCCGCGGCCGAGGCCGGGCCCGATCGCGAGCGAGGTGGCCTTCTGCGCGAGCTCCAGCACGACGTCGGCCGCCGCCTCCGTGACGATCCCGTCCTCCTCGGGCAGCGGCCGCTTGACCGCCTCGAGCAGGCGGTGCTCGAGCACCGGCAGCGTCGACCCGGGCGCCGCGACGGTCACATAGCCGGCATCCGCGCGCATCGCGGCGAGGGCGGTCAGCTGCGGCGCGCCGGTGAGCCCACGCGAGCCGCCGACGACGAGCACGTGCCCGGCGGTGTACTTGTTGTCGGTCGTGCGCCGGCGCGGGACGACACGGAGGAGCTCGGCACCGACCAGCCGGTCCCGCGTGTCGGTGTGCCCGAGGCCGATGTCGGCGACGAGCACGACACCTGCATGGAACCGGCCCGGAGCGACGACCACACCGAGCTTGCGTCCGTGAAGCGTCACCGTCGCGTCCGCGCGGACCGCCGCACCGGCGACCTCTCCGGTGGATGCATCGACCCCCGACGGGAGGTCGAGCGCGAGCACGTGCGCGCGCGAGTCGTTGATTCGCTCGATCAGCGCCGCGGCGCCGGGCCGCGGCTCACCCGAGAAGCCGGTGCCGAACAACGCGTCGACGATCACCTCCGGCTCCCCGAGCTCGGTCTCGCCGGACGCCGCGTCGACGATGCGCACGTCGCGCCCGGCGGCCTCGAGGTGCCCGGCAGCGATGCGCCCGTCGCCGCCGTTCGAGCCGCCGCCGCAGACGACGGTCCAGCGCTGCGCCGTGGCGAACAGCTCCAGCGCGGCGCGCGCCGTCTGCGCGCCTGCACGCGCCATCAGCTCGGGCGCGGCCTCGGGGAAGCCGGGATAGCTCCCTTCGGCGGCGCGCATCTCGTCCGCCGTGTACAGCGGCTCGAGCTCAGCCATCGGTGACGACGGCAACTGCTTGCGCAAGCTCCCGCGAGTGCGTCATCGACAGGTCGATGTCCCCGGCACCTGCACGCTCCGCCCAGGCGGCCACGCGGCCCGACAGGCGGACGGAGGGCTTCGGCCTGCCGACGATCTCGATGTCCTTCCAGGCGAACGCGCGGGCCACCCCGAAACCGAGCGCCTTGCCGACCGCCTCCTTGCCGGCGAAGCGCCCGGCGTAGCTCTCTGCCGGATTCGGCCGCGAGTCGCAGTACGCCTGCTCGTCGGGTGTGAAGCAGCGGTGACGGAAGCTCTCGTAGCGCTGGAGCGAGCGCCGGATGCGCGCGATCTCGATCAGATCGGTCCCGACGCGGATCACAGGTGCTCCTCGATCCATTCGGGCAGATGGCCGATCGACGAGACGATGCCGTCCGGCTGCGTACGTGCGCGCTCGACGGCGTCGGGCCGGAACTTCCCGGTGCGCACGAGCACCGTCTTCATGCCGATCCCCTGCGCACCCGCGACATCGCTCTCGAGATCGTCGCCGACCATCCACGTCATGTGCGGATCGGCGTCGAGCGCCTCGCAGGCTGCCGCGAAATAGGACGGGCTCGGCTTGCCGAGCACGACCGCCTCGACACCTGCTGCGTACTCCAGCCCCACGACGTACGCGCCGGCGTCGAACTGCGGACCGTGCTTCGTCTGCCACCAGCGGTTGCGGTGCAGGCAGTAGAGGTCGGCGCCGAGCTCCAGCTCGGCAAACGCGCGGGCGAGGTTCATGTACGAGAAGACGAGATTCGTCTCCGGCGTCTCGTCTGCGCCGCCGAGCAGCACGGCGTCGGCGCCGTCGCCCACGAGCTCGATGCCTTCGAGGTCGCCGACGATCGCGTGCATCGTCAGCGCCAGGACGCGCTTCCCCTTGAGAGCCTTCACCGCCGCCGCCGCGACCGTCTGCAGCTCGTCTGGATCGACCTCGATACCCTGTCCTGCGAGCTCGGCGACGAGCTGGGCGCGGGACCGGGTGGTCGTGTTCGTCACGAATCGGAGCCGGTGCCCGTTCTCACGAAGCCGCCGCACCGCGTCGGCGGCGCCGGGAATGGGATCGCCGGAGACGTGCAGGACCCCGTCGACGTCGAGGAGAATCGCCGCCATGGACAATGCCGAGTCTATTCGTGTGACGCGCACGGTCGCCGTCCCGCCGGGCGAGATCCGCCTTCGCACGTCTCGCTCGAGCGGCCCCGGAGGCCAGCACGCGCAGAAATCGGAGACTCGGGTGGAGGCGATCTTCGACGTCGAGGCGTCATCTGCGCTCTCGCCGGCCCAGAAGAAACGGGTGCTCGGGAAGGCCGGACCGGTGCTGCGCGCGATCGCGCAGGACGAGCGCAGCCAGCTGCGCAACAAGGAGCTCGCGGTGGAGCGGCTCGTCGAGGTGCTGCGCGAGGCGCTGCGGGTACCTCGTCATCGTGTGGCGACGAAGCCGACGAAGGCGGCGCGGGAGCGGCGTCTCGAGCAGAAGAAGCGCCGCGGCGCCACGAAGAAGCTGCGGCGCACGCCGGGCGACTGACCGGCCGGCCCGGTGTGCTCGGCCGGTCGGAGGCGCTACTCGACGGTGACGGTCTTCGCCAGGTTGCGCGGCTGATCGACGTTCAGCCCGCGCAGACGCGCGATGCGGTAGGCGAGGAGCTGCAGCGGTATCACGGCGAGCGCGGCCTGGAGGAAGGCGGGCGTCCGCGGCACGTAGATCACGTCGTCGGCGTGATGCTGGATGTCTTCGTTCCCGTCGGTGGCGATCGCGATCACGTGCGCCCCGCGCGCGCGAGTCTCCTGGATGTTCGAGACGATCTTGTCGTACGTGTGGATGTTCGTTGCGACGACGACGACGGGCGTGCCCTCTTCGAGCATCGCGATCGGCCCGTGCTTCATTTCGCCGGCCGAATACGCGTCGGTCGGGATGTAGGAGATCTCCTTCAGCTTCAACGCGCCCTCGAGCGCGACAGGTAGGCCGATATGGCGACCGAGGTAGAGGAAGAACGGGCGGTCGTAGAAGCGTTGCGCGATCGAGTCGATCGGATGGTCGCCTTCGAGGAACTGCGACATCTTCGCCGGCAACTCGTGGAGGCGGTCGAGGATGAAGTCGATCTCCTCCTGCGGCAACGTGCGGCGAATCTCCGCGAGCCGCAGGGCGAGCAGGCTGAGCAGCGCCACCTGCGCGGTGAACGTCTTCGACGCGGCGACGCCGATCTCGATGCCGCAGCGCGTGTAGAGCGTCGCGTCGACCTCACGCGTGATCTGCGTGCCCATCATGTTGGTGATCGCGAGGGTTCGTGCGCCGCGCTGGCGCGCCAGTCGCACCGCGTTGACCGTGTCGCGCGACTCGCCGGACTGCGAGATCCCGATCACAAGCGTGTCCTTCGAAAGAACAGGGTTGCGGTAGATCCACTCGCTCGCGATGTCGGGCTCGACGGGAACACGCGCCCACTCCTCGATGATGTACCGGCCGACGACGCCGGCGTGGTACGACGTGCCGGCGGCGACGATCACGATGCGCCGCAGGTTGCGCACCTCCATCTCGGTCAGGCCCAACGCCTCGAGCATCAGGTGGTGGCCGCGGACGCGGTCTCCGATCGTCTCGCGCACCGCCTCGGGCTGCTCGTAGATCTCCTTCAGCATGAAGGTCTCGTAGCCGCCCTTCTCGGCCTCCTCGTCGTCCCAGTCGAGCTCCTTCACCTCGGGGTGCTCGCCTGCGACGCCGTCCTTGAGGAAGCGCACGGAGGACGGCGGGATCTCCACGACCTCGCCGTCGTCGGGGAACACCGCGCGGCGCGTCTCGCTCAGGAACGCGGCGACGTTCGACGCGAGGAAATTCTCACCGTCACCGAGCCCGACGACGAGCGGTGTCTCGCACCGGACGCCGACGAGCAGGTCGGGATGATCGTGATGGATGACGACAATCGTGAAGTGTCCTTCGAGAAGCGGGTAGACGCGCGTCACCGCGGCCGCGAGATCGCCGTCGTACTCGCGCTCGAGCAGGTGCACGACCACCTCTGCGTCGGTCTCCGATCTGAACGTGTGCCCCTCTTCGAGCAGTGCCGCCTTGAGCTCACGGTAGTTCTCCACGATGCCGTTGAGAACGATCGCGATCTTCGCCGCGTCGCAACCGGTGAGCGGATGCGCGTTCTCCTCGGTGACGCCGCCGTGCGTGGCCCAGCGCGTATGGCCGAGCCCGTGCCGGGAGACGGAACCGTTCGGCCCGGCGACGTCGACGAGATTCTGGAGGTTTCCGACGGCGCGGAGATAGTCGAGGCGGTCGTCCTCCCGGAGCGCGATTCCGGCCGAGTCGTAGCCCCGATACTCGAGGCGCCTCAGCCCTTGCAGCAGCAGCGGCTTCGCCTCTCTCGACCCGACGTATCCGATGATCCCGCACATCTCCGCCCCACCTTCTTCCCTGCAAGAGGCCGAAAAACCTTCCTGGAAACAGAACGAGCCCGGCTATCGCACCTCTCCGCGCCGTCGCGGTTCGGTCAGCCGAGCTCCTGGTTCACGAGCGTGGCGATCCTAGCACAGAGCGCTTCTGCTCGAGCCTCCGTCTCGGCCTCCGCGAGCACCCGGACGACGGGCTCGGTGCCGGACGGACGAACGAGCACGCGGCCGTCTCCGCCGAGCTCCTCGTTGACCTCCGCGAGCCGGTCGAGCAGCGTCTGCGGCAGGGCGCCTCGCCCCGTTCGCGGCAGGTTCAGCTTGACCTGCGGGTAGCGCTCCATCACGCCGGCAGCCTCCGACAGGGTGCTCCCGCGCACGGCCGCGCAGAGAAGCAGCGCGGACGCGAGCCCGTCGCCGGTGACGTGATCGCGCAGGCAGATGACGTGGCCGGACTGCTCGCCGCCGAGGATGCCGTTCTCGCGGTACAGCGCCTCCAGGACATAGCGGTCGCCGACGTCTGTCGTCACGACGCGCACACCGCGCTCCTCCATCAGCCGGTGAAACCCGAGATTCGTCATGGTGGTCACCGCAACGACGTCGACGCCCATGTGCAACGCGAGGATCGCGACGATCTCGTCGCCGTCGAGCGCCTGCCCGCGCTCGTCCACCGCGAGCATCCGGTCTCCGTCGCCGTCGAAGGCGACTCCAAGATCGAAATGGCCGCGGACGACGAGCTCCTGCAGTGCGGCGAGGTCGGTCGCACCGCAGCCGACGTTGATGTTCGCGCCGTTCGGGTCGTTGCCGATCGCCTGCACCTCCGCGCCGAGCTGCTCGAACGCGCCGGGTGCGAGGCCGGCGTAGGCGCCGTTCGCGCAGTCGACGGCGATGCGAAGACCGGTCAGGTCCGAGCCGAAGCGCTCGAGCACGTGCTCGAGGTAGCTGTCGGCTGCGATCTCGACGCGGCTGATCTCGCCGCCGCCGGGCGCGGGCGCATCGAGGAGCGCCTCGATCTCCTCCTCTGCAGCATCCGTCAGCTTGCGTCCGGTCCGGTCGAAGAACTTGACACCGTTGTACTCGGGCGGGTTGTGAGACGCCGAGATCACGACGCCGAGATCGAGCCGGAGCAGCGCGACGGCGGGGGTCGGCACGACGCCGGCGAGCACGGCGGCTCCGCCGGCCGAGATGACGCCGCGGGCGAACGCCTCCTCGAGCTCCTCGCCCGAGCCGCGCGTGTCACGCCCGACGAAGACGCGGCCGCCGCCCGACCAGAGCGCGGACGCCTTGCCGAGCTTCTCGACGAGCTCGACCGTGATGAACTCGCCCACGATCCCGCGAACACCGTCGGTGCCGAAATATGACCGCGCCACGGCGCGGGAGGTTAGCGCTTGGAGAACTGCGGGGCCTTGCGGGCCTTGTGTAGTCCGGCCTTCTTGCGCTCGACCTGGCGAGCGTCGCGCGTGAGGTAGCCCTCGCGCTTGAGCGGCACGCGCAGCTCCGGGTTCGCCTCGACGAGCGCGCGCGCGATCCCGTGGCGCACCGCCCCGGCCTGACCGGTGAGGCCGCCGCCGTGCACGCGCACGCGCAGGTCGTACTGGCCCTCGAGGCCGGCGGTCTTCAGCGGCGAGGTCGCGATCGACTGCCACACGGTGCGCGGGAAGTACTCCTCGATCGTCCGCCCGTTGACCCAGGTGGCGCCGTCGCCGGGCCGAAGGATGACGCGCGCGACCGAGGTCTTGCGCTTGCCGGTGCCACGGTACTGAGCGATCTGACTCAACTCACTGCTCCAGGTTCAAAGGTTGCGGGTTCTGCGGGCCGTGCGGATGCTCGGGCCCAGCGTAGACCTTCAGCTTGGTCAACTGCTGCCGCGCGAGCCGGTTCCTGGGGAGCATCCCCTTCACGGCGGTGCGGATGACCTCGGTCGGGCGCCGGTCGAGCTGCTCGCGCAGCGTGCGGCTCTTGAGCCCGCCCGGATAGCCGGAATGCCGGTAATAGCGCTTCTGGTCGAGCTTGTTGCCCGTGACGACGATCTTCTCGGCGTTCACGACGACCACGAAGTCGCCCGTGTCCACGTGCGGCGTGTACTGCGGCTTGCGCTTGCCGCGCAGCGTGTCGGCGATCTGGGTCGCCAGCCGTCCGAGGGTCAGACCCTCGGCGTCGACGACGTACCAGTCGCGCGCAATTTCTCCGGGCTTGGCGTTGTACGTCTTCATAGACAGGAAAGCGGCGGACCATGCGTCCGCCGGGGCAGGATTGTAGCGAAAAGGCGGCCAGGCACGTGATTCGGCCGGTCAGGCTAGTCCGCCGGCGAGAGCGCGACCCGCGGCACGGGCCGGATGGCGAGCCAGAGCGCCGGCAGGGCGCCGAGCACGGCGGCGGCGAGCGCGAGCGCCAGAGCGCCGGAGGCGCTGTAGACGAGTCCGCCCAGGAGCGCCAGCCCGGCCGCTGTGAAGCTCGCGACGAGGTCGGTGAAGCCGGCGAGGCGGCCCCGCTCGGAGGGCGACGTCAGCGCGACGAGCTCGGTCGTCGCCGCCACGTACGAGAGATTCCAGCCGAGCCCGAGCCCGAGCAGGGCAAGGCTCATGCCGGCCACGCCGCCGAGCCAGCCGAGCGCGACGTTCGAGAGGGTCATCAGCAGCAGCCCGGCGACGATGCACCGGCGACGGCCGAAGCGATCGACCACGTCGCCGACGACGAGGATCAACCCGTACATCCCGAGGATGTGGACGCTGATCATCGTGAACACGTCGCCTTGATGGTGGCCCCGCCCGACGGCGACGTAGCCGGCGAGGTTCATGACGCTCGCCATGACCGCGAAGCTCGCGACGACCGCCATGACCGCGGCCGGCACGCCCGGGCGATGCAGGATCTCCCGCAGCGGTGCAGCCTCCGCGGGCTCGATGCGCTCCGCCGGATACGACGCCGCGATCTCCTTCGGGTCGGGCCGGACGAGCCGCATGATCCCGAGGCCGACGACCATGAACGGGATGCCGACGAGCCACGGGCCGACGAGCCCGCGCGCGTCGATCGAGCGGTGCGCGAAGAGCGGCCCGAACAGGACCGGCCCCCACACGGCGCCCGAGACGGCGCCGAAGAGCACGAGCGACATGCCGCGGGCGCGGCGCTCGGGCGGAAACATCTCCGCTGCGGCGGCCCGCGTCAGCTGGATGATCGCGCCCGCACCGCCGAGCACGCTGAGCCCGACGGCGACGAGCACGGCGGACGGCACCGCACAGCCCGCGGCCACGACGCCGCAGCCCACGGCGCCTGCCGC
>ORMF010503094.1_pt1 | contig 16398 bp, 20 predicted proteins | sample 1779871 | NCBI WGS metagenome assembly ORMF01 (sample SAMEA104232316, study PRJEB22302) | groundwater metagenome | biome: forest; feature: aquifer; material: groundwater | place: USA | collected 2011-08-07 | depth 5.4 m
CGAGCAGGTCGCCGACCCGCTCGGCGATCGAAGCGCGATCGCCCCAGCCGGTGACGATCAGCGATTCGGCGATGGTGCGGCCTACCGTCATGCGCGGGTTGAGCGACGACCAGGGGTCCTGGAAGACCGCCTGCACCCGGGCGCGGTAGGCGCGCAAGGCGTCGCCCGTGAGCCCGTGGATCGACTTGCCGTCGAGCCGGATCTCGCCGTCGGTCGGGTCTTCGAGATTGAGGATCGGCCGTGAGGTGGTGGTCTTGCCGCAGCCGGATTCGCCGACGAGGCCCAATGTTTCGCCGGCCGCGATCGTGAACGAGATGTCGTCCACCGCCCGGACGACACCCTTATCCCGCGTGAACGCTCCGCCGATGGCGAAGTGCTTGACGAGCCGCCGGGCATCGAGCAGCGGGGATCCGGCCGTCATGAGGCCACGGTGAGCCAGCAGCGCGCGACGTGGCCCGCGTCCACGGCCGTCTCCGGCGGGTCCTCGGTCCGGCAACGCTCCATGACCGCCGGGCAACGCGGAGCGAAGGCGCATCCCGTGCGCGGGACGGCGAGGTCGGGCGGCTGCCCGTCGATCGCCGTGAGGTGCCGCCGCGCGGCGCCCACTTTCGGGATGGACCCGAGGAGCGCCTGCGAGTACGGGTGCGCCGACGCGGTGAAGAGACGACGGACGGGCCCGGCCTCCACGATCTGCCCGGCATACATGACGGCCACACGATCGCAGATCTTGGCGACGATGCCGAGGTTGTGGGTGACGAAGATCATCGCGAGCCCGTGGCGCGCCGGCAACTCCTTGAGGAGCCGGAGGTACTGCGCCTGGATCGTGAGGTCCAGACTCGTGGTCGGCTCGTCGGCGATGAGCAGGCGGGGTGGCGCGCTGATGGCCATCGCGCCCACGACCCGCTGGCGCATGCCCCCGGAGAGCTGGTGCGGGAAGGCGCGGAGCCGCGCCGCCGGCGAGGAGATCCCCACCGCCTCGAGGAGCCGCTCGGCGCGCTCGGCGAGGGCCCGCCCGCGCACGCGGTGGTGGAGGGCGATGGCCTCTCGCACCTGCATGCCGATGGAGAAGACCGGGTTGAGTGAGCTCATGGGGTCCTGGAGGATCATGGAGACCTTCCGGCCCCGGACCGCCTCCATCTCCCGCTCGCTCTTGGCGAGGAGATCTTCGCCGTCGAGGACGATGCGCCCGGCCACGATGCGGCCAGCCGGCCGCGGCAGGAGTCGGAGGATCGACAGGCACAGCATGGTCTTCCCCGAGCCCGACTCCCCGACGAGCCCCAGCGTCTCTCCGTCCGCGAGCGAAAGCGTCACGCCCTCCACCGCGCGGACCGTGCCCCACCGGGTGACGAGGTGGGTGTGGAGGTCCTCGATCTCGAGCAGCGCCATCAGACTTGGCGGAGCTTCGGGTCGAGGGTGTCCCGCAGCCAGTCGCCGAAGAGGTTGAAGGCCAGCACCACGAGCAGGATGGCGAGGCCCGGGAAGAGCGACACCCACCAGGCGCTCGTGATGTAGTCACGACCCTCGGCGATCATCGAGCCCCAGGCCGGGGTGGGCGGTGGGATGCCGGCGCCCAGGAAGGAGAGCGAGGCCTCCACGATGATGACGTAGCCGACCTGGAGCGTGAGGAGCACGATGAGCGTGTTGAGGGTGTTGGGAAAGAGGTGGCGAGTGATGATGCGCCAGGCCGAGCAGCCCGCGATGCGGGCCTGCGCGATGAAGTCGCGCTCCATGAGGGACAGCACCTCGCCGCGGATCACCCGCGCGTAGCGCGCCCACAGGATCACGGCCACCGCGACCACCACGTTGCCAAAGCTCGGCCCGACCGTGGTGGCCAGGATCAGGGCCAGGAGGATGGCGGGAAACGCGAGCGTGGCATCGGTGACCCGCATGAGGAGGGCATCGACGCGGCCGCCGTAGTAGCCGGCGGTGAGGCCGACCGTGGCGCCGATCGCTCCGGCGAGGAACACGGTGAGGACGCCGACCGCGAGCGAGATCCGCGCGCCGAGGATCACCCGGGACAGGACATCGCGCCCGAGCCGGTCGGTGCCCAGCGGTCGGCTCCACGTGCCGCCCTCCTCCCAGACGGGAGGCTTGAGCCGGGTGCGGAGCGACTGCGCGTAGGGATCCGCGGGCGTCAGGACGGGCGCGAGCAGGGCGACGAGGACGAAGACCGCGATGATCAGCGACGGAATGACGGGCCAGCGCCCTGCGGCGCGGGCGCTCGCGGGTGCCGCGCCCGGTGCCGCCACGACGTCGGCCGGCGCCGGCGCCGACACCGGGCTCTCAGCGCGCATAGCGAATGCGCGGGGCGATCAGCGCGTAGAGGCAATCCACACAGAGGTTGACGCCGGCCACGATCACTGCCGTGACCAGGACCACGGCCTGGATCACCGGGAAGTCGCGCCCGGCGATGGCCTCGTAGGTGAGCCGGCCCATTCCGGGCCAGGCGAAGACCGTCTCCACGACGATCGCCGTCGTCACCAGGATCGCGAAGTAGATCCCGGCGAAGGTGATCACCGGGATGAGCGCGTTCTTCAGCGCATGCCGCCAGATGACGCGCCGCTCGGCGACACCCTTGATCCGCGCCATCTTGACGTAGTCGGAGTCCAGCACCTCGAGCATTGCCGACCGCAGGAGCCGCATCAGTCCGGCGACCACGAACCAGCCGAGCGTGAACCCGGGAAGGATGTAGTGCGAGAACCCTCCGGCCTCCCCGGCCGGGAACCACTGCAGGCGGCCCGCCACCACCTCGATGAGGACGATGCCGACCCAGAACGTCGGCAGCGACTGCCCCAGCACGGACACCACCTGGGCGAAGCGGTCGAGCGCCGTGCCTTTCCGCACCGCGGCGATGATGCCGAGCGGGAAGGCCAGCGCGAGGCTCACCGCCATGGAGAAGCCGGCCAGCTTGAGCGAGTACGGGAGGCGGTCCCCGATCAGTTCGATGACCGGTCGCCGCGCCCGGATCGACATGCCGAAGTCACCCCTCGCGGCGTTGGCGACGAAGCGCAGGTACTGCTCGTGGAGCGGCCGGTCGAGGCCGAGGTACTCGCGCGCGTTGGCGAAATCCTCGGCCGTCGCGTTCGCCGGCAGGATGAGATGGAGCGGATCGCCTGTCGCGCGCGCCAGCACGAAGACCACCATCGACAGGATGGCCAGCGCCACCAGCGATTGGAGCGCGCGCGACAGGCCGAAGCGCCACATCACTTCGACGTCACGAGGGCCTCGACGTTGATGTCGTACATCACCGTGCCGGGATTCCAGGCGCCGATCTTCTTCGACGTCGCGTACGCCGTGTGGAGGTAGGCGAGCGGGATGCCCAGGTGCTCGCTCCGGAGCCTGAGGAAGATGTTGCGCATGAGGGCGTTGATCTTCTCCTGGTCCGTCTGCTTGAGCACGGCGTCGAGCATCCCGTCGAGCTCGGGGTCCCTGATCGTCGCCAGCGGGCTCGAAGCACTGGTGGCTTTCTCGATATAGGCGTAGGTGCCCACCCAGTCCCGGTTGGCCAGGTTGAAGTAGCCGAACGAGCCGCCGATCGTCCGGTCGATCCATTTCTTCCGGAAGCCGGCGTAGTCGATCGGGACGATCTTCGGCTGGACGCCGATCTTCTGCCAGTAGCCGGCCACCGCCTCGACCATCGACGGGCCCTCGGAGAGCCCCGGGAGCTGGTAGGCGTACATGTCGATCGGGAAGCCGTTCGGGTAGCCCGCCTCGGCGAGCAGCTTCTTGGCGCGGGCAGGGTCGAAGGGGTAGACGAGGTCTGGCGGGATCCGGAACTTGAGCCCCGGGAATGCCCAGGAGAAGCCCATGGGCACGGCGCCCGGATCGGCGAGGTCGGCGAAGATCGTCGCCGCGATCTCGGGCCGGTCGATGGCGACGTTCAGCGCCTCACGCACGCGCTTGTCCTTGATCGGGGTGTTGTCCCAGGACTGGACCCAGTACAGATCGAGGTGGGCATCGGCCTTTTTCAGCTGGACGCGGAAGCCCGCGCGCTCCACCTCCTTCACGCGCTCGCGGGAGAGATCCACGATGTCGACGTCACCCCGCCGCAGCATGGCGATGCGCGTCGCCTCCTCCGGGATACGCTTGAACACGATGGTCTTGAACTTCGGGACGCCGACGCGCCAGTGGCTGTCCACCGCCTCGAGCTTCACGTGGGAGCCGGAGACCTGCTCGACCACGCGGTAGGGACCGCTCCCGACACCGGCGCGCGCGAAAGCGTCGTCGCCCTTGGCCTCGATGTACTTCTTCGGCAGGACCATGCCCTCTGTGGAGAGGCCGCGCGAGAGGTAGGGAGCGATGATCAGCGTCGGCTCCTTGGTGACGATCACGACCCGATCCGGAGCCGGTGTCTCGATGTCCTGGATGAGGACGCGGAGCGGGCCGGCATAACCGGTGGTGGAGCGCTTTCCCATCGCGCGCAGGATGCTGAACTTGACGTCCTCGGCGGTCACCTCGTCGCCGTTGTGGAACCGGACGCCCTTGCGCAGGTGAAAGGTCCAGCGCTTGTTGTCGGGGGAGACCTCCCAGCGGTGGGCGATCCCGCCGTCCTTCGAGAGCTGTCCGTCCGGTGTCACGCCGACCAGGTGATCGAAGATCAGGGACAGGTAGAACTTCACGACGTGACCCCCCAGGACCGGGTCGAGGACGTCGGTCGAGAAGCTCGAGAGAGCGATCGTCAGCTCGCCGGCGGGCTTGTTCTGGGCCCCGGCGGGACCTGGAGCGAGGAAGAGTAGCAGGGCAACGAGCAAGGCCATGGCGCGGGTGGTTGTGCTCATGTGTTGTTCCTCCAGTGCCGCTCGATCCGTTTCGTGTAGGGCCCGGCCCCGTGGGGGAAGTACACGGAGTTCGGGCCCGCGCCTCCGATGACGACGATTTCGATCAGGTCCGCGGAGCGGACCATCGGGACCATGGCATCCGGTGAGAAGGTGTAGAACTTCTGCCACTCGGCGTTGAACCCCTGGGCCGCGTTGCGGCCATAGCGCCGGAGGGGCTTGCGCGCGTGCTCGAAGAAGAACCGCTTCACATCCTTCTTGGAAAAGCCCGCCTGGGCGCAGAGCTGCGCCTGGTCCGGGCAGAGACCCATGAGCACCTGTCCGTCCCCGTACGAGCCGCGGGAGGCCACCGTGCACATGGAGTCGCAGAAGGCGGCCAGCAGCTCCTGCGCCGTCGTCGGCCACCACACCTCGATGTGATGCGCGGGCTCCTTCCAGTAGACGCTGACGACGTCCTCGTCCGGCGCGAATCCCTTCTCCACGGAGAAGGGCTCCCAGGGACTCGCGCCGACATTTTCGGCGATGCAGTACATGTACTTCGGCAGCCACACGAAGGTGTTGCAGTCGGTAGAGCCGGGGATTCCCGCCAGGTTGATGAGGCAGAGCCGCACCGCGCGCGCGATGGCCGCGTTGGCGCGCCAGCTCACCGCCGACCCCCCCTGGCCCGAGGCGATGCCCAGCTCGTGGGCCACGGGCCCATTGACCACGATCAGCGGCGAGAGGCTGTGCGCCGTGGTCATGGCGATGTTCTGGATGGGAGCTGTCGCCAGGGCCTGGAGCGTCGCGACGACCACGTCCATGTGCTCGGGCAGGCACCCGGCCATGACGGCGCTGATCGCGATCTTTTCGACCGTTCCAACCCCGAGCCCCGGCTCGAGAGTCACGACCTCGGCGGCCGGATCGAGGTCGCCCCGGGCAAGGAACCGCTCGACCCGCTCCGGCGTCGGCGGGATGACGGGATGGCCGTCGCCGAACCCCTGCGCCTCGAAGTGGGCGTACACCGCCTCGACGTCGTCGGGCAGGTCCAGCTGCTTCGACTGGAGCGTCCCCGCCGCCATGGCTGCCCTCCTCGCTGGGGAGTCCGTCACGACCGTACCCTGGCCACGGGCTCCCGCAGTGCCCGCTCCACCGCTTCGAGGCTCTCGGCGACCGCCGCCTTGATCTTCGGGACGGACTCGGCCGCGTCGGGCGAGGCCTCCCCGATGGGGAGCGTGACCACCCGGCTCACGGGGAGCTGCAACGCCTGCCCGTAGGCGCGAGCCTGCCCCTCGAAGGCCGGTGCCACGATGGCCACCGAGGGGATCCCGCGCTCCTCGAACTCCGCTGCGTCGCGGACACTCCGCGACGTGCACGACCCTCAGGAGCCGAGGGCCACGACCGCGGCGTCCACCTCCCGGACGAGGCGCTCGAAGACGTCCTCCGGCAGCGGCTGGTTTACGCCGCTCCCCAGCGCCCTCTTGTCCACCGGCACGGCCTCGATCCCATACCGCGCCTCCATCAACGCCCGGTACTCGGCCAGGATCACGTCCGCGTTGGGCCGGCTGTCATCGATAAAGGCCACCTTCTTGCCCCGCAGGTCCGCGAGACCCGGACCGGTGATGCGGTCCCGAGACGTGCCCCGGAATGTCTCGGCCCGAGGCAGCAATACGCCACGCCGTCGCTCCCCTGATGCCATGCGGTGATCCTCCATTCACGATCAGATTAGGTTCGACTGCTCGCCCACGTTTGTTATCGAACCCTCCGCGGGACTGCCCGCTCGGAGGATCTCCAGCGTGTGCTCGATGTGCCGCACCATGGCCTCCTCGGCCCCGGACGCGTCCCGGGCGAGGATGGCCCGGACCACGCGCGCATGCTCCTCGAGCCCGACCTCGAGCCCTGACGGCTGAAACATCAGCGTGTACCGCGACATCTCCACGTAGTCCTGGAGATTCATGAGGATGGCCGGCAGGCGCCGGGTCTGGCTAGCCTGCCAGATTGCCTGGTGGAGCAGGAGGTAGTTCCGGCGGAGCGTCTCCGTGTCCCGGGCCGCCGTCGCCACCTCGAGTTCCTCGAGGATCGCCTGGATCGCCTTGGCGTGCTCCTCGGTCAGTCGCTCGGCCGCCGTCCGCGCCGCCAGGCCTTCCAGCTGGATCCGGAGGTGATAGATCTCCTCCAGATCTCCGCGGGTCAGGCTCGTGACCACGGCTCCCTTGTGTGGCGTGCTGACAACTAACCCTTCCTGGGCCAGTCGCGTCAGGGCTTCGCGCACCGGCGTCTTGCTCCCCTCGAGCCGCTTGGCGAGCTCTGTCTCGGACACGGTGGCGCCCTGGCCCAGGTCCCCACGGATGATGGCTCGCCGGAGCTTGCGATAAACCACCTCGGAGAGGGGCAGGTAGTGCTCGTTCTCTTGGGCGGCTCGCATGGGTGGTTCGGGTCCTGAAAAATATCGGATTCAGGACCCCGGATACCTTGCCGCGCACTGTCGCACGACCCAAAGAGACACCACAATAGACTGTCCGAGCCATTTTCCTAGTGCGTACGCGTCACGGCTCTCCTGCGGAGCCTGCGGGCTAACCGAGGAGATCGCGGTTCTACGGGCTGAGCTTTATGCGCTCGGGCGTCCAGGGAGGATCGAAGGTGATGCGGACGTCCACGCTGAGGACGCCGGGCACAGCCATGACGGCCCGCCGGATCCAGCCCGGCATGACCTCGTGGACGGGGCAGCCTGGCGCCGTGAGCGTCACGGTGATGATGACGGCGCCGTTGACGATGTCGATGCCGTAGACCAGCCCGAGCTGGACGACAGACATGCCGAGCTCGGGATCGAGCACGCCGCCGAGCGCCTCGATCACCTGCTCGCGCGTCGGCGCGTCCGAGGAGCCGGCGATGGCAGACCCGCGGTGGAAGGCGCTCATCCCGTGCGCGCTCCCACCGCGGCGGCGGGCTGCCGTCCGCCCGGCGCCATGTGCTGAAGGACCCGCGCGACCGCCGCGGCGAAGCAGACCGCGCCTGCGGCCAGTATCACGCCCGCGGCGCCGATGAGGCGCACGTGGCCGACGGCGAGCGCCGCGGTCAGGGCCGCGACTCCACCCGTGAGGAGCGCGTAGGCGAGCGCCTCGGCCGCGGGCCAACCCAGCTGCGCCAGCGTCGGCACGGGGACGCGGCCCACCTGGGGGCTGTAGACCCGGTACCAGACGAGGAACGGAATGATCTTCAGCATCATCCCCACGATGGTAAGCGAGACCCAGCCTCCCAGTGCGAGCATCGCGTAGGCCAGCGCGGCGCGCGGTCCCGAGAGGAGATCGAAGGCCAACGCGAGCCCCGCGGCCGCGGCCGAGATCAGCAAGGTCGACCCCGTCAGCACGAAGCGCAGGCCCCAGTCGAGGGCGGGGCGTTTGCGGTCGCGGGCCATGCGCGACACCCACGTGAGATGCGCCGCCACCGCGGCGGCGACCGCGATCGCGCCGGGTACCACGAGGGCGGGGGCACCGAGCAGGCCCGTGACGACCCCGGGCACGCCGAGCGCCAGTCCCCAGAACTGGACCCGCTCGGGCCAGCCGCTGGGCTCGGGCGCCAGCATGAACATCGGATAGACCCGCGCCGCGACGCCGATGACCATGGGCGCCACCCAGCCCAGAAGCGCCAGGTGGAAGTGGGCGTGGAGCGTCGGGAAGAACGAGCCGGGGAGGAACTTCCAGATTCTGTCCGCGCCCAGGATGAGCCCGAAGACAACGGTCAGCCCGAGTCCGGTGAAGGCCATGGCGATGAAACGCGCCGTGAAGCTCCACCGCTCGACGCCGCGCAGCGTCAGCGCCACGTTGATGAGATGCATCCCCACGCCTGCGCCCACCATGACGGCGGCCATCAGGAGCCCGGGCCACCGGCCGATGTAGAAGTGCGACACGATGCCGGCGATGCCGACCGCCAGGATCCACAACTGCCAGCGCGCCAACCGCTCGCTCCACACCCGGCGTTCGAGCACGATGGGGATGAGCTGGTACGAGGCGCCCATGATGCTGAGCGTGATCCATCCCAGCGTTACCGTGTGGGTCAGCGCAGTGAGGCGCGGGTGGTAGTAGTGCGCGGCGAGCTCCGGGGCGAGGAGCGGCACGGCCGCGCAGGCCAAGACGAAGGCCGCTACGGCGGTCACGAGATAGGACAGGGGCAACGTCGGCGACGGCGTGCTGCCCGCGCTGGGCCCCCGCCCGGTCAAGACGGCGGCGCGGAGCGGCGGATCACAATGCGCACGAGGCCGGGTTCGATCTCCTCCGTGTCGTGCAGGAAGCCGCGCTCGTCAAGTTGGGGGTAGAGGAGCATGGGCCGCCGCTCGTGGAGCACGACGAGGCGCTGTCCCGGCCGCACCGAGTCGAGCCGATCGAGGATCTCGACCAGGGGCTCCGGAGGCTCGAGCCCGCGCACGTCGAGAACGACCATGTCACCGTCGGCGGACGCGGTGGCGCGAGCGCCCGCGACCGCCTCCGCCGGCCCGGAGGCCTCGCGGTAGAACCAGACGGTCCAGTCGTCCGGCGCGCTCTGCTCGGCCCAGTGAGCGAAGCCGCGCTTGCGGAGCACGGCAAGGAGCGGCACGGGCTCGAAGGGCGCGCGCAGGACGAGCGCTTGCTCAGGAGCCAGCGCCTTGACCGTGGCCATGATCCTGGCGAACGGATCCTGGCCGCGGCGGATGTCCTCCCGAACGTCGAAGTGGACCTCGTTCGCCTCGGTGATCCGGCGGAGCGCCTGCGGGCGGTCTGCCACGACCTTACGCCTTCACGGCCGCCGGGCGGTTGAGCGCGTCCAGCAGCGCCGCGAGCGGGACGCCCGCCGAGGCGGCGGCCTCACGCAGCGTCAGGTGCGCTCCACAGCAGTGGTTGATCCCCATCTCCTTCATGATGTCGAGCGCCCCAGCGTAGTGGTGGGCGACACCGCCCACTGTGAGATCGGCGGTGATGGGCGCGCCCGCGGCTTGAGCCGTCGCGGGCGATTGGGATTGGCAGCCGCATTCGTGAGCCATGGTGTCCTTCCTCCTCGAAAGAGAAGTTACGCCACGGCGCTCGAGGTGCCTATGACGGCGGTCATAGGTGGTGAAGCAATGGACAAGCGGCGGGGATCAGTCCTCGGGCTCGCCCGCCGCGATCTCGGCGAGGGCCGTCTTGTCAACGATGACGAGGCGGCCGCCCTCGTCGAGGACGAGCCCGGCCTTGAGCCAGCGGCTCACGCTGCGGATGGCGGTCTCCACCGTGGTGCCCGTCATGTCGGCGAGGCTCTGCCGCGTGAGATGGAAGGGCAGGGCCAGTCCCGCCTTCGTGCGCGCGCCGTCGCGCTCGGCCAGCCGGAGGAGCGTCGCGGCGATCCGCGCCTCGACCGGGTCCACGGAAAGCGACTTGACCGAGTCGTGAGCTTCGCGCAGCCTTCGCCCGATCATGAGCGCCATCTCCTTGATCACGACCGGGTGTCGCTCGCTCGCGGCGATCAATGCGTCGGCCGGGATCTTGAGCACGGTGGTGGGCTCGAGGGCCTGGGCGGCGGCGGGATACGGGCGCTTCTCGATGACAGCGACGCCGCCGAAGATCTCTCCGCGGCCCAAGAGCTCGAGCACGACGTCCTTGCCCGTGCTCGAGTGTCTGAGGATCTTCACGCGCCCCGACGTGACCACGCAGAGCCAGCGCGCCGGGTCGCCCTCCATGAAGACGTACTCGCGCGCCCGGTATGTCTCCTCGCGAGCCGCTCCGGCCAGGGCCTCGATCTCCTTGGCCGGCAGCCCGCCGAAGACGGGGTTGGACTTGAGGACCGCCGCCCGCTCGCCCGTGGCCATGGCGAGACGATAGCACGCCGCGCCCCATCCGTGGCGCCGCTGCCCCATCCGCGCCCCGGGGCCGGGCGCTAACGGCGCGAAATCATGGCTCCGGTCCGTGGCACCGGCGTTGCATTTCTCACGGCCGGCAGTGACCACTCCGTCCTGGGAGCCAGCCATGCATGTCGGCGAGTGGAGGAGCCGGAACGTGGTGACGATTGGGCCCAGCGATTCCTGCCTCGAGGCGGTGTCGCGGATGCACGGCGCGCGCGTCCGGCACCTGCCCGTCGTGAGCGCCGCCGGCGGCCTCATTGGGATCGTGACCGACCGCGACCTGCGCCACCACCTCTTCGCCCCGCGCGTGCTGAAGGATGTGGGCACGATCGCCGTCGACATCATCCTCAAGGCGGTGCCGGTGAAGGACGTCATGTCCTCGCCCGTCATGAGCGTGCCCGCCAAGGCCGACTTCGTCGAGGCGGCGCGCATCATGCTGGAGGACAAGGTCGGCTCCCTCCCGGTAGTCGAGGGTGGGAAGGTCGTCGGCATCATCACCGAAACAGACGTGCTGCGGCAGATCTGCAAGGTCGACGCCGCGTGCTCCGAGGACATCGCCGAGATCGTCGTCTCCTACCCGTGACGGGCGGCCGGCTCGCCCGCTCGGCGCTCGAAGCGCAGGGTGACCGCAGATCCGCATGAGCACGAAGGCCTGGCACGTGCTCGACGCTCCCGAAGTGGCGGCGCTGCTGGGCGCTGATATCGGGGCCGGGCTGTCCCAGAACGAGGCTCGCGCAAGGCTCGAGCGGGTGGGGCCGAACCACGTCGGCGAGCACCGCGAGAGGCCGGTCTGGCGGCTCGTCGTCGACCAGTTCGGGAGCCTCGTCGTCCTGCTCCTGCTCGGCGCCTCGGTCGTGGCATGGGGCATGGGTGAGGGCCTCGAGGCCGTGGCGATCTTGGCCGCGCTCCTCCTCAACGCCGCGGTCGGCGCCGGCTCGGAGTGGCGGGCGCGGCACTCACTCGCGAAGCTCCGCGCCTTGGCCGTGCCCCAGGCCCTGGTGCGGCGAGGCGGGCGGAAGCTCTCCATCCCGAGCGTCGAGCTCGTTCCAGGCGATCTCATCGTGCTCGAGGCGGGAGCCCAGGTGCCCGCCGATGCCAGGCTCGTCAGCGCTGCCGCGCTTCGGGTCAACGAGGCCTCGCTCACCGGCGAGAGCTTGCCGGCCGACAAGGACGCCCAGGCCCGCCTTCCGACCGACACGCCGCTGTCCGAGCGGCGCACGATGATCTATCTGGGCACCGGCGTTTTCGCCGGGACCGGCACGGCCGTGGTGACGGCGACGGGGCTCGCCACCGAGCTCGGGCGGATCGGCCAGCTGGTCGCCCTCGCGGGCGAGCGGGAGACGCCGCTCGAAGCGCAGGTCGAGGCCCTCGGCCGCCGCCTCGTGGTGCTGGCGCTCGCTATCTGCGCGGTCGTCGGCGTCGCCGGCATTCTCCACGGCGAGCCGATCGCGCTCATGCTCGAGACCGCCATCAGCCTCGCCGTGGCCGCCATTCCCGAAAGCCTGCCCGCGATTACGACGGTGGCCCTGGCCGCCGGGCTCTGGCGGCTCGCGCGGGCCGGCGCCCTCGTGCGGCGGCTGTCCGCCGTCGAGACCCTCGGCTCCACGACGGTGATCTGCGCGGACAAGACCGGCACCATGACCGAGAACCAGATGACCGTGACGCGCCTCGTACTCGACGGCCGCTCGTTTGCCGTCGAGGGCGGTGGCCGCTCGCCGGCGGGCGCCCACACCCGGGGGGCGGGGCCCGTGGATGGCGGGGCCGATCCGGCCGTCCGGCTTCTGCTCACCGCCGGGGTGTTGGTCAACGACGCGCGCGTGGCGCCCGGGGATGGCGGACTCGCGCTCGACGGCGACCCGACCGAGGCTGCCCTGCTGGTTGCGGCGCTCAAAGCGGGCCTCGATCCCGCGGCGCTCCGGCTGGCCTGGCCGCGCTGTCGCGAGATCCCATTCGACCCAGCGACGCGGCTGATGACGACGTTCCACGAGAACCCCGAGGGGCAGCGCGCCCTTTTCGTCAAGGGCGGGCCCGGCGCGGTGCTGGACCTCTGCACGCGCCGGGGGAGCGCGGCGGGCCCGGTTGCGATGACGGATCTTGAGCGCCAGCGCATCCGGGTCGACAACGATGCGCTCGCGGCAGACGGACTGCGTGTCCTCGCCGTCGCGTGGCGCCCCGAGGGTTGGCCAGAAGACGGCCTGCCCGCCGATCTCGTCTTCCTCGGGCTCGTCGGGCTCGCCGATCCCATCCGCCCCGGCGTGGAGGAATCCAGCGGTCGCTGCGCCCGCGCCGGCATCCGCACGATCATGCTGACAGGCGACCAGCGCGCCACGGCAGAGGCCATCGGCCGCCGGCTCGGACTGCCGCCGGAGGCGATCCGGAGCCGCGTCACACCCGAGGGCAAGATGCGGCTTGTCGAGGAATTGCAGAGCGGGGGCGAGGTGGTGGCGATGACGGGCGACGGTGTCAACGACGCGCCCGCGCTCGCGCGCGCGGCCATCGGTGTCGCAATGGGCCGCGGCGGTACGGACGTCGCGCGCGAAGCCGCCGACCTCGTGCTGACAGATGACAATTTCGCCACGATCGTCCGGGCGGTCGAGCAGGGGCGCGTCATCTACGCCAACCTCCGGAAGACCATCCACTTCCTGTTCTCCTGCAACCTGTCCGAGATCCTCACGATCTTCGTGGCGATCCTGCTGGGCTACCCGACACCGCTCCTTCCGCTGCAGATCCTCTGGGTCAACCTGGTCACGGACACCCTGCCGGCGCTTGCCCTCGTGCGCGATCCCGCCGAGCCCGATGTTGATGACGCGCCCTCCCCGCGATCCCGCCGAGGCGCTCGTGACGTGGAGCTTCGGGCTGCGGGTCCTCGTCGAGGGCGCATTGTTGGCTGCCGGCGTCCTCAGCGCCTACATGTGGGCCGCGTGGAAGGACGGCCCAGGGCCCCGGGCGACCACCATGGCCTTCGTCGCCATCGTGCTCATCCACCCCTTCCAGGCGATGCACTGCCGCTCTCCTCGGATGCCCTGGTGGCGGCTTCCGGTCAACGCGCTGAGTTGGATGTCCCTGGTTGTCCTCGCCCTGCTCCAGTGGGCGGCGGTCGAGTACCTGCCGATGAACCGGCTGCTGGGAACCGAGCCTCTGGCCCTCGGCGACTGGGCTGTCGTGTCCGTCGCCATCCTCTGGCCCGTCGCTCTGGTGGAAGCCGCCAAGGCCTGGGGTTGGTTGGTACCACTGGGGCACGCCCGTCCCAAGTGGAATGGCCCGGAGCTGGGCGGGCGCGACGAAACCCTCCGAAATCCTTGACCTCGCGCCTTGGCATCTCCGTTGCTACTTTGGAGAGAGGGAAGGCTCCCCCTGAGAGGACAAACCATGGTCATCGACATCCTGGGAGTGGAGAAGGACACGGCGCTCCGCGCGCGCGCGGCCAAGGTGGTCGGCGCGGCGCTTGAGCCCATAAAGATGGCGCCCATCCGGGCGAAGGTCACATTCTTTGACGACAACGGCCCCAAAGGCGGGCGCGGCATGCGCTGCGCGGTGGACGTGCGGTTGCCCTATCGCCCCCCGATCCGCGTGGAGCAGGTGGCCGAGACGAGCCGGCTCGCCTTCGACGGTGCCTTCGGCGCCCTCGAGCGCCAGTTGGAGCGGTACCGGGAGCGTGACCGCGACAACAAGCGGCGTCCGAAGAAGTACTTCGTCGCCAAGCGTCTGCTGGCGGGCGGGCTCCAAACGCCGGCCAAGTCCAAGCGCGTCAGGCGGCGGAAGGAGGTCTAGGGCCATGAAGCGCATCGTTGCCTACGCCGACCAGGAGATGGCGCGGCTCGAGGCGGAGGGGCTCGACTCTCTCAGGACGGTCGCGACGCGGCTGGGCGGGCTCCCCATTCAGTCGTGCGCCCGCTTCGGCGACCCGCTCGACGAGATCCTCAAGGAGGCGGACGCTTTCGGCGCCGACCTGATCGCGGTGACCACGGCCGGCAGGAGCGGTCTCGGTCGGGCAGTGCTCGGCAGCGTGGCCGAACGCGTTTTTCGCAAGGCCGAGACGCCCGTGCTCCTCTACCGGCCGAGCCGGGCCGACCTCGCCTGACGCCATGGGAGCCCCTCCCATGGACATGAACGCGCGGATGATCGAGCTGTCACGAGTCGCCAAGTCCGACACGCCCGTCGTCAGCGTCTACCTCGATACGCGCTGGAGCGACGAACACCAGCGGGATCGCGTCCGCATCTTCCTCAAGAACGAGATCGCCAAGGCGCGGGAGGCCCGCAGCCGCCGCGTCGCCCCGGCCGACCTCGACTGGATCCAGTCCGCGGGCGACGACCTGGTATCCCAGGCGGCCGCCCCCGACACGCGCGGTGTGGCGCTCTTCGCCTGCGAGTCCGCCGGGCTGCGCGAGCTGCTGCGCCTCCGCGTGCCGTTCGACAACGCCTTCGCCGTGGAAGACACGCCGTTCCTGGCGCCGCTGAGCGCGGCCGTCCAGCAGACGCCCTCCACGCTCGTCGCCTTCGTGGACACCGAGCGCGCGCGCCTGATGCACGTGACCCGCGAGGGTCTCGGCGAGGAGGTCGCTCTCGCGACCGACATGCCGGGGCACCACAGCCGGGGCGAGTGGGTGCGGATGGCGCAGTCGCGCTACGAGCGGCATATCCGCGAGCACCGCGGTCGTCACTTCGCCGCGGTGGCCGAGAGCCTCGGCCAGCTCATCGACGCGCACCTCGTCGAGCGCATCGTGCTGGCCGGTGACCCGCGCAACACCTCGGCCTTCCGCCGCGAGGTGCCGCGGCGGATCGCCGCCCGCATCGTCGGCGAAGTCTCAGCGGCTCGGCACGAACCTTCGAGCGCCATCGTGGGCCGCGCGGTCGAGCTGGTCGCCTCCCTCGACGCCTCCGGCGATGTCCCGGCAGTGGACGCTGTCCTGACCGAGGCAGCCAAGAGCCGGCAGGCCGTCGCCGGGGTGGACGAGACGGTGGAGGCGGTCAATCGCGGGGCCGTGCACCGGCTCTACGTGCTGCGGGGAGCGCGCGGGCCGGCCGCCGTCTGCGGCGGGTGCGGCGCGCTCTTTCCGGGCGTGCCCGATGAATGCCGGCTCTGCGGCAAGGCGCTCAAGCCGGTCGATCTTGGCGAGGCCCTGGTCGAGCGCGTACTCGCTGCCGGAGGGGGTGTGGACACTGTCGAGGCGCATCAGCAGCTGGCGGCGGTCGGCGGCGTGGCGGCTCTGCTCCGCTACCCGCTCTAGAGCTCCCGCGCCCTCCCGCCGGGTTTCCTGAGGCGCCCGTCTCAAAAGACGGGGTGCTCGCCGCGGAGCATCTCCTCTCGAAGATCGCCGGAGAGGTGTACCCACTGGAGCGCATCGAGGGCTTGGCCAACTCCGCGAGGGATCGCCTGGCGGCCCTCGGGTACGGCAATGTCCACGTGCGCTGCGGCGACGGCACGCTGGGCTGGCCGGAGCACGCACCGTACGACGCGATCATCACGCTGACTGCGGGGGCCACGGTCCATGTCTGCCCGCGGGAGGCCCGCGTCCTGCTCATGATCGGCGAGCCCGGGGACGAGGGCAGCCGCTCCGCGACGATGTCGCCTGAGCAGGCGGAGATGGTGCTTCACGCGCTCGGCCTCGCGGAGCGGCTGCTGGAGCAGAAGGTCCGCCTCAGGGGGAGCTGACCATGGTGCAGGCTGTGCGGGACGGGTGGCTGATCGCTCTCGGCCTGTTCGTCGCGGCGCTGGCGCTCGTTGTCATCTGGCGCTCGCGGCGCCGCTGAGGCGGTCTGTGACGTGATGAATCTCGAGATCGCGCACGCGCTCGCTCA
>ORMF012549461.1_pt1 | contig 16393 bp, 11 predicted proteins | sample 1779871 | NCBI WGS metagenome assembly ORMF01 (sample SAMEA104232316, study PRJEB22302) | groundwater metagenome | biome: forest; feature: aquifer; material: groundwater | place: USA | collected 2011-08-07 | depth 5.4 m
GCTGCATCACACGACATACTCAATTAAAAGCGATGGAAGCGCGCGCGCAAGCAAGTGCGCCCATAACAGCATCACGCTATGAATTACTCACCTTCAACATCAACAAACTCCCCGCCAGCAAAAACACAAAAATACTACTCATCCCAATACGCTGACTACCAAACGTCATGGTTAATAATCCAATCAACCACGGATTAATAAACGCCGTCGCCTTTCCAGACAATGCGTACAATCCAAATAATTCCGTCACAATTTCTTTAGGGGCAATACGCGCCATAAATGAACGACTGGCTGACTGCACAGAGCCGATAAACAAACCCAGTGTTAGCGCTAAAATTAAAAACCATATCGTTGAATGAATTAATAAAATACTAATTCCGAGCAGCATCAGAGCACAAAGAGAAACTAAAATGACTTTTTTCGCGCCAACTAAATCATCAAACCACGCAAATATTCCCGCACCCATCGCTGCGGTCAAGCTCATGCCAATTCCGAATTCCATGACTTGCGAAAACGTTAAACCAAATGTGCCTGCCGCATAAATGCCGCCAAATGCAAATAACGCATTCAATCCATCGGTATAAATCATGCGTGCAATTAAAAAGATAAAAATATTGCGATGACTCGGCAGGGCGCGTAATGTTTTCGATAATGTTTTAAACGCGCGAGAAATAGCTTGGGGAATCGTAATATTGACTGAGGGTCGATCCGGTGTGAAAACAAAAATAGGCCAGGAAAATAATATAATCCACAATGAAATATAGGGTCCGCAAATGCGAATTTGTTCTGCCGCATTGATATTAAAATGAAAAATGGGCCATACTGGTTTCACAAAGAAAACCAAAGCGAGAATTAAACAAATCAATCCACCAACATATCCAAATCCCCAACCCCAACCTGACACACGACCGATATAATCTGGCGGTGCAATTTGCTGCAACATCGCATTATAAAATACCGCACCCACTTCATAACCAATGGTACCGGTAATCACCATCATCAACATAGCTGTCGCATAATGTTCAGAAGGCTTAATGAACCACAACGAGCCCGTCGATAATATCAATAAAATAACACAAAATAGGAGCCAGGGTTTTCGACGACCTTGATGATCTGCAATGGCACCAGTAATAGGACTGAGCAAAGCAATAAACAATCCCGCAATGGCCATGGCATCACCCCAATGCGCCATGCCAATCACGGGGTTTTTAGCAACTGCTTTTGTAAAGTAGGTTGCAAAAATAAAGGTTACTACCAGCGTGGGGAAAGCGCCCGTTGCCCAATCGTAGAATGCCCAAGCAATGATAGCGTTTTTTTCTTTCACGATTACCCCATAATTTAAATCGGAAAAACATTATCTCACACTATCTTCTGTTCGCCACAATGTTGTGCAATAAACTCATAACATTCGCGACGCAATCGAATCCCCTCTTCCCATTCGGTACTTTGAGGCTTCACGCTCGGCGCAACAGTCACATGCAACGCGGTCCAATTCATCAACCAACTATTATCACGCAAAACTTTTCGCGTACCACGTAATGCAAGCGCACAAACAGGCACTTCTGCTGTTACTGCCATTTTAAATGCGCCTGACTTAAATGGTCGTAGCCCAGTTGCATATAAAAACGTACCTTCTGGAAATAAAGCAATATTATCTCCCGCATTGAGCGCACCAATCATTTTCTCAACATCACTTTGACTTTGTGCAAAATCCTCACGATCTACCGTCAAATATTTTAGTCGTTTAAATGCCGTGCGAATAAACGGCATATTGCGAACCTCTTTTTTTCCGACGTAGGTTGTATTCGATGGCAATATAGCAATCAACAATGCCGCATCAATATAACTCGCATGATTCGCAACAAATATTACTGGTTTTTTTTGAGATAAATTATTTTTTTCATGAATATGAATCGGTATACCCGCGCAGAAAAAGATACCACGCGCCACAAAACGAAACCATTTTCTTGCACACGTCGTTGGTAAAATCAATGCACCGACATACAAAAATGGCAGAGCCAATAACAACAAAAAGGATAGATATGCCGTATGAACCGCTTTTAACCCGGTTATGAAAAATTGTTTTATTTTTTTAAATTTACTGATAACAGACAATTTCGCAAACTGCCACCAAACTGGCGCATGCTTCCCATCCAACTGTTTCGATAAATATAATTGCTTGCATTCGGCACGACGCACTTTGCCACTCGCTGTTTTCGGAATGCTATGCGGACTCACCAACACTACTTCATCTACTGGAATACCAATCATCGTTGCTGTTTGCTTCATGATAGCGGCCATAGCCTCTTTACGCGCAAATTCATCTGTTTTTTCGGTCTCTGCAACGATAATTAATTTTTCAGTACCCAATTTTTTATCGATCACGCCAAAAGCAACCACCGTGCCATTGGTTGCCGTTTCTAATTGCTTAATGGCTTCTTCAATTGTATCAGGATAAAAGTTTCGACCGCCTTTAATAATTAAATCTTTTTGTCGACCTGTAATAAATAAATCGCCATCTGCAATGTAAGCGTAATCTCCCGTATCCCACCAACCATCATGACAAATTGCTGCAGTTGCCTTTTCGTTTCGATAATAACCCTGCATTGCAGAAGGACCACGGAATTGCAATTGACCCACATGACGATCCGGCAATGGCGCACCATTTTGATCTACAACGCGCATCTCATGATGTGGAATCACTTTGCCACATGCCACATATGCCATCGTATTTTTTTCATCACTATTAGCTGGAACTGCTTTTTGTGAATCTTCAAAAATAGACTGCGAAATCGTATCGACACGGTACGGCACACCTGGCGTAGGAATTGCCAAACCCACTGTGCATTCAGCTAAACCATAAGCCGGTGCAATCGCCTCTTTTTTAAATCCATATTGAGAAAATTTTTCATAAAAACGTGATAATGTGCTCGGATAAACCGCTTCTGCGCCATCAAATAACAAACGCAATGAACTTAAATCCAATCCTTCCAATGCGGCATCATCAATTTGTCTAACACACAATTCAAATGCAAAATTAGGTGCAGCTGATAGCGTGCCGCGATGATAGTGAATCGTCCACAACCATTTTTCAGGCCGCGCTAAAAAAGCCAATGGAGACATTAAAACAAGGGGAATGCCGTAATATAAACTACCTAACCACAATCCAATTAATCCCATATCGTGATACAGTGGCAACCAACTAATTGCCACATCCGTTGGTTTCACACCCACTGCTTCACCATAAGCACGAATATTTGCTAATAAATTAGCGTGAGATAACAACACACCTTTGGGATTGCCGGTTGATCCAGATGTATATTGAATCATTGCCGCACTATTTTTCTTGATCGTTACTGATCCATTTTTTTCACTGACGAGTGCCGTCACTGTTGCCACAAACTTTAAACTGGGAATAAACGTTTTTAAAATCTCACCTAATTTTTTTTCGACCCTTTCAAATGTAATTAATGCTTGCACCTGCGCATTATTCAAAATACCGGCTTCACGTTTGATATACGATTCAATTTGATCAGGATGCAATGGCGGGTAAATTGGCACAGGAACCGCACCAATCATCAAAACACCTAAAAATGCCGCTAAAAAATCCATCCCGGTTGGTAATAAAATGGCAATCGTATCATTTTGCTGCAATCCTCTTTGCTGCAAACTACCCGCCACTTCTTTTGATCTTTCAAACAACTGACCATAAGTGATAATTTCTTCTTGACCACTTTCATCTTGTAAAAAAATATGCGGACGATCAGGCTCATGCTCAGCATATTGCAACAAAACATCAATCAACGTCTCTGCACGACTGGGATCAACACCCGTTTCTTCTAAATGGATTTTCATTTTTTCAGTAAAAATCTGTTTAGGCGGCACTGCTTTTTCGATCGCTGTAACCAAATCGGCGACAGTTACCGCTTCCACTAACGTATTTTCTGACAATTGGACCTGAAATTGTTTTTCAATGCGATTAATTAATTCTGCTTTTTCAATACTGCCAATACCCAGTTCTTTATCAATAACTGCATTTATATTGACTGCATGAACGACATGCCCCCCATCAGATTCTGCTAAAAAAGTACGCAATAAGGCGAGTAATTGGGATTCGATTTCTTTTGAATGAACAGCGGTAGACACAAATGCCTCCAAAAATGACGAGACTTAAATTTAGAGTATCTTACCACGCAGTCCGTTCGGTACCACACTTTAGTTTTATATGATATTGTTCTTCTCAAATGATTTTCTGGACGCAATAGAATGATTCAATGGAAGGATGATTTAACACCTGTCGAATGGGATACATTATTATGTGAACTAGGCGGACATCCATTGCAATCTGCGCTCTGGGGTCAAGCGAAGAAAACCATTTATGGTATTTCTGACCGTAAATTGGCACTTTATTTTCACGATCAACTTGCTGCTTTAATTCGAATCGAAAACAGGGGCATTCCACTGCTATCCCAAATAGCCTGGGTTCCGCAAGGTCCAACCTTAGCAGCACATCTTTCATGGAAAGACATCGAAAAACCTGTTCTCGATTACACCAAAAAAACAGGTTATGTATTGAGCGCGATGACACCATGGGTGCGCACTGATGAATCAAACTTATTGGAAAAAATAAACCGTAAAACAATTTGGATTGATCTACAACTCGGCAAAGAAACACTGTGGTCATCATTAGATAAACAATGGCGATATGGCGTTCGATCTGCACAACGCGCCTGCGTGGAAGCCAGTATCGCAAACACAAAAAAAGAAATCGCTGATTTTTACCAACTATGCATTGCTCTCAGCAATAAGAAAGCATTTCACTTTTCTTTATCGGAATCATTTTTACAATATTTATTAGATCATGGAAATGCCTGCGGCGTTGATGCAAAATTATTTTTAGCGAAATATGAAGGAAAAATCGCGGCTGGCGCATTCATTTTACGTGCGGGAAAAAATATACATTACCTCTGTGGTGCAGTTGATCGACAATATGCAAAACAACGCGCTGGTGAGTTTGTGCAATGGTCTGTCATTGAATGGGCTTGTGAACTTGGCTATGCACGGTATGATTTAGAGGGGATTGATGTGAATGAAAATTCCAGTGTTGCTGCTTTTAAGCGGAAAATGGGCGGGGAAGTGATTACATTGCCAAGCATGCAGATTAACAACCTCAATCTACGCGGGAAGCTCTTATCAACAATCATGCGCAAAAGAATGCAAACTTAAACTGAAAACTTTCTCATAGCAAAAATCCAACTCATCACGATCATGGTCACCAATGTAAGACTCACAATGATCTGAATAAAAAGATTCTGTAAATTTAAAAAAAGCAAAGCGGCTGGCAATAAAAAAAATACATCAATCATCACGACCAATAACACTACCTGCGAATGCTCCCAACCAAATTGAACCATTCGTTGATATACATGCTCACGATGCGCCATGTACCACTTCTTTTTTTTGAAGATACGATACAAAAGCGTACAGCCTGCATCACATAAAAAAACCGCCATCAATATGAACCAGAAAATCACAGGAATTTTGTATTCAATCGCAGTAGAAAACATCAATGTTCCAAAAAAAAATCCAAGGAAACCACTGCCCACATCTCCCATAAAAATTTTAGCAGGCTGCCAATTCCAATATAAAAAACCAATAAGCGCTGCTAATACGCCGAAACACAGGAAACTCATACCGATATGATTTTTTAGAAATAACATCACGCCAGCAACCGCAGTAACGAAAACCCCCTGCGTTGCTGCTATACCATCAATACCATCCATAAAGTTGTAAAAATTAATAAACCAGACAATAAGGACAACAGGAACAATCCCAGAAAAAGAATGCATTAATCCAAGCATAGCAACACACCACATACTTGACGCCAAATGCACCAAAAATCGCCAGTATATCTTTACGCCATATATATCATCACAATAACCAACCAATGCAACGGGAACGCCGCCTAAAAATGCATAAAAAATGTAGGCTTTGATTTGATGTACTAACCAAAGCACAGTCAACAAAACATAAAAAATACCGACAAATACGACACCACCACCGCGCGGCGTTGGCTGAATGTGAGAACTGCGCTCATTGGGTATATCTATAATGGATTTTTGCAGCGCAAAATTTCGAAAATAAAAAATAAGCGTAAAGGATAACGCTAAAATAAGAAAAATAAATCCGATCATTAAAATCACAATGATAAACCCCTATAATCAGAAACAATCTCCGGTAAAACAGATTCAAATGTATGCACTGGAATAAATCCAATCTCATTTTCAGCATATAACGAGCGATAGTTTGCATTACCAAATAATTTTTCAACCGCTTCGGAGTTGATTGGCAGTTCACGCTTTGTTATTTTGTGAAACCCGTCCCCAAGCTTGCCAAAAATACGCCAGCATAGCAGCGGCATTGCCCATCGTTGTTGTTGCTTTCCTAACGCTTTGCGCATGAACTGATAAATCGCATGCGTTGAGTAGGAATGACCATCTGTCACAATAAAAATGCGATTGGATTTTAATTCAGCGAAAGCAGCACATTTTGCAGCAGAACAAACATCATGTAGAGACACCATCGATCTTTGATTGTGAACAGCAGGAATAGGTGGAAACCAATTTTTATCAATTGCTTTTAACATAACAGCTAAATTACCTTTCCAACCCACACCATACACTAAAGATAATCGAAGAATAACAACATCCATTCCAGCTATTTTTAGCAGCGCATCTTCTGCAGATCGCTTGGCAATACCATAGGCATCAGTGGGATAAGCTTGCCATGATTCATCAATAGCGCTACTAGAATCAGCACAGGCTTTTACGGTACTAAAAAAAATAAATCGTTTTACCTGAGCAGATGCTGCTATTTTTGCAAGCACAACTGTTGAATGATAATTTAAATCATGGTGTTTTTTTTGAAATGCAGGGTCTTGATTTTTTGAGGCGTGCGCAAAACCGGCTAAATGGAATACAAAATCAATACCATCGCAAATGGAAGCCAGTAAATCGTGATTTAATAGATCAGCGCAAACCCACTCATACTGGGGATTTCGCTGAACGACAGGATGGTTTAAATCTCTTGTTAATGCACGGACATATAGCCCTTGCGCGTGAAAATAGGCCGCGAGGGCCGAGCCGATGAAGCCGGTGGCGCCGGTGATTAACACACGTGTTTTTAATGTATTTTCAATCATGCATTATTTCATCCAGTAGTTCCCGCTAAATCGTTAGATAAACCGCGACTTTTCAGATTTGAGGTGAGATTGAATGATAATTTGTCGAGAAAAGCGGAGCATACACGTAGTATGTGAGCATTTTCTCGACAAATTATCATTCAATATCGCCCAAATATGAAAAGACATGATTTAGCGGGAGTGGCATTATTTCATCCAAATATATTGATTCACAAGCTTAGTATAACCTTGAATAATTCGAACCACTTTCTCAGACACATTCACATCACGATAATCTCTTGGTAGAGAATACGAACCACCTTCATCAACTATTTTTCGCACCATCTGAATGCTTTGAATTAATTCATCTGTTTCAATTCCTGCGACAATCATCGTGCCATGATCAATGGCTTCCGGTCTTTCTGTTGATGTACGTAGCAATACCGCTGGAAAATTCAACATGGCTGACTCTTCACTCAGCGTGCCGCTATCAGATATAACAACATAAGCATTCATTTGCAGCGCATTATAATCAATAAAACCCAATGGTTTTAACGCAATAATATTGTCGTGCAATTTGATATTATTTGCCTCAATTCTTTTTTTAGTTCTAGGATGCAGTGAAAATATGATTTTTTTATTAAAGATTGAAGCAACTGAGTTGATCGCGGAAATGAGCGAGACCAACTTAGTATCATCATCAATATTTTCTTCACGATGACTGCTCAACACAATATACTCTGATGGCGATAACTGAAGTCTTTTTAACACATCAGAACTGTTTATTTTAGATTTTTGTTTTTCAATCACTTCCGTCATAGGTGAGCCAGTCACAAAAATATGCTCTTTTCTAAATCCTTCACTGAGCAAATAGCGGCGACCATGTTCTGTATAAGCAAGATTAATATCACTGATATGATCAATGATTTTTCGATTAATTTCTTCTGGCACATTCTGATCAAAGCAACGATTACCGGCTTCCATGTGAAAAATGGGCACTTTTAATCGCTTTGCCGCATACGCTGATAAGCAACTGTTGGTATCACCCAAAACCAATAATGCATCTGGTTTTTCTTTAGAAATAATTTCAAATGATTTAGCAATAATGTTGCCTACCGTCTCACCAAGATGCGCACCTACTGCATTCATAAAAATATCAGGCGATCTTAAATTAAAATCATCAAAAAAAATCTGATTTAATTCGTAGTCATAATTTTGCCCTGTATGCACTAATATCTGCGTAAAACATTCATCCGCTCTTTTGATCACTTCGGCTAATCGGATGATTTCGGGGCGTGTGCCGATGATGGTCATTAATTTTAGTTTTTTCATGACTTAAAAATTATAAAACCTTTTCAAATATTTGTTTAATTCCCAGATCCCATGGCATCACAGTAACATGATCATATTGTTTTGCGTAGATATCCCGCGACAAACATATTGCTTCACAATTTGGGATATCTTTTGTAATTCGAATAAACGACAAAATATCGTGGCGATTAATATGATTACTACTTTTAATTTCAATACAAAGTAACGGTAATCTCGGTCTTTCAATAACCAAATCCACTTCCACATCATCAATAGTACGAATATATGAAAAACGATAATCACGGTAGTAATAATGACCCAATTTTAATATTTCCAATATTACAAAATGCTCAAATGCTTCGCCATAAGCAGTCGTACTTTCAATCAGTGGTGCCGAAATCATGCGATTAAGGCAACGTGTTATCCCTGTATCAAAAAAATAAAACTTTGGTTTTGTACTTAATCGTTTTCGAAACGACGTCTGGAATGAAGGTAAAAAATAACCAATCAATGTATCTTCTAAGATGGCATAATATCGTTGCACCGTTTTGTTATCGATACCAACATCTCTGGCAATGTTTTGAAAATTGATAATTTTACCATTGCACTGCGCTGCCACTTCCAAGAAATGTTGAAATGGAGATAGATCTTTAACAAATTGCTCTTCCCAAATTTCTTCTTTTAAATACGTATGCGCATAAGCATATAAAAAATTTTCTTTATCCTTAACATCTTCTATCCCAACCAATTCGGGCAACATTCCCCAATGCAATGCGTGCATTAAATTAAATTGATTTTTTAATTCCAGAAATGAATAAGGATAAAGGTGATATACAAAAGCACGACCACCCAATAAATTGGCACCGCCTTGCTTTAATTTTCTTGCTGACGATCCGGTCAAAATAAAATATCGGCCTGATTCTTTCATTAAGCGCTGCACAACATCTAAAAGAGCCGGTACTTTCTGTATTTCATCGATCACAACATATTTCACCTGTTTTGGAAGCGCCATAACGACATCGTATAACTCATCTGGGTTTCTTGAAAAACGCAATTGATCCTGAAAAACCAGCAAGTCAAAAAAGAAGGTGTGCTCAGCAGAGAAGGCATGATGAATTAACGTACTTTTTCCAGTATTTCTTGGGCCAAAAAGAAAAAAACTATGTGTTTTAGTTAACTGTAAACTGCGTTCAATATAGGTTTTTATCATCATGCAAATCCAGGATAACATGTAATAATCAGACTATACTCCAAAAAATATGGGTGAGCAATCATATATCCGTATTTTATGGAGTTTATACATAAAAATATCGGACATTTTTGGATAATCAGTCTTATTTCGCATTGTTTATAAATATATTTAAAAACAAGGACATATCAATTTATGTGCATATAAATGGCATAACTGCCAAAATAAAGGGGGTATAAAATGGCAATTAAGCCATTAAACTTCCATCGCATACGTATCCGGTTGTTTTTGATTAAACACCTCATTCGCCCACAACAACATAATCAATTCATCACTGCCTATATTAGTGAAATTGTGCGTATATCCAGTCGGCACTTCAACCACCTGCTTACTAAACTCATTCGTTGTAATTTCAAATTCCTCATTTGTCATGACATGACGAAAACGAAACAACGCCGTGCCTTTAACAACCAAAAACTTTTCATTTTTGGTATGATGAAAATGATTACCGCGCGTCACACCTGGCGCTGTCGTTGAAATAGAAATTTGACCACTGTCTTGTGTTTTTAACACTTCATAAAAAGAGCCACGCTCATCAGCATGATTTTTCAATGCATAAGTAATTTGATCAGGCGTTAAATAACTTTGATACATTGCATACAGCGCTCTAACAAAACCATCGGATGCTTTTGGCACAATTAAATTTTCAGAAACAGCACGAAATGTTTTTAATAACGCAACAATATCAGACAATTTTTTTTGATAAACAACTGGGATTTCTAGGTATTGCGTGGCACCCGCTGCTGATTTATGTTTCAATTGTTTTGCAAAACTCTCTATCACGTCATCAATATAAACCAGCGTTAAATATTTGTTGGAATCATCTATTTGATAATTCAAACCATGGATGATGTTATGACAAAGCGTTGCGACAAATGAATTATAATTTGGCTTAATCCATTTACCAAACACATTCGGCAATCGATAAATAGTGACTGGCATATGCGCTTCAATCGCATACCTTTCTAAGATTTTTTCAGCTTCTCGTTTTGAACGACCATAATCATTATCGCAAGACACTTGCGTTGTTGAAGAAAACACAATCGGCACGGGATGATGCTGCAAACTCAGCTCACAAATTCGTTTTGTTAACTGCGTATTGCCCACAAAAAAGTTTTCAACATTGTCAGGTCTATTTTCACCTGCCAAATGAAAAATCAAATCACATTGTTTTATCAATGACAGCAAATCATCTGGATTATTATCACGCGTATACGTTAACAAATTAATATCGATATCGGTTAAATGCTGTAAAAAAACGACGAGATTCTTACCAATAAAACCATTCGCCCCTGTGACCAATACTGTCATGCTTCTGCTGCTGCATTCATTTTTTAAAGCTTCCCGAACCTCAGAAACGCTTTTTCTTAAGATATCAGTTAATTCTTCTTGATTTAATTGATAGGTATTATCTGAATGGTATTCCGATAATCTGGTCGCTGCCGCCTCACCTTGATCATAATATTCATCATAATTCAGATCTCGCACATCTGCAGGAATACGATAATATTGACCCATGTCAACCGCCTTCACCATTTCTTCAGCAGTCAACAATGACTCATACCGTTTTTCACCATGACGGGTACCAATGATCTTCACTTCATGATCTGGTTTATTAAAAATTGTCTTTAATGTTTTTACTAACAAACTAATGGTTGCTGCCGGTGCTTTTTGCACAAAAATATCGCCGTTTAAACCTTTCTCATAAGCAAATAACACCAAATCGACCGCTTCATCCAATGTCATCATAAAGCGCGTCATTGCAGGATCTGTGACTGAAATAGGCTTGTCCTGTTGTATTTGCTCGATAAATAGTGGAATAACTGAGCCTCGGGAGGCAATGACATTGCCATATCGCGTTGTACAAACGACTGTATTGGTATTGTCTAATTCCCGTGATTTAGCAACAACCAATTTTTCCATCATCGCTTTTGATATACCCATTGCATTAATGGGATACACTGCTTTGTCTGTGCTTAAACAAATGACTTTTTTTACCTGACAAGCAATCGCTGCTGTAATGACATTGTCTGTGCCAATCACATTCGTGTTAACCGCTTGCATTGGATAAAACTCACAAGAGGGCACTTGTTTTAATGCTGCCGCATGGAAAACATAATCAACACCAGTCATCGCCGACAAAATAGAACGATACTCTCTGACATCACCCACGTAAAATTTGATTTTTTTGGAGCGGTATAGCTTTCGCATATCATCTTGCTTTTTTTCATCACGCGAAAAAATTCGGATTTCTGCAATGTCTGTATCTAAAAAACGTTCTAAAACGGCATTACCAAATGACCCTGTGCCACCTGTGATTAGAAGCACTTTATCCTTAAACATGTCTACTCCATTAGTAATGCTATTTGTTAATGGTTTTGTTAGTACGTTGTTAGCCTAATTTTGTCCCATTATTATTACGTGGTCGCTGGCGCTCCCACCTCCCTCCCACACTTTTCAACTGCATTCTGCAGTTAAGAAGAATGGGAAGGAGATGGGAGCGCCAGCGACCACGTAATAAACAGGTCAAAATTAGTGTATAAACGCACTAGGCGCAATAAAGATTGTCTTTTTGACCCGAAAGAACTGCAGTCAGCTTATCAATAACCACATCACTTCGAAAGTGTTTTTCGTAATAGCGTCGTGCATTTTTCCCCATCTCTAAACGTTCATCAAGGCTTTTATTTTTAAGTGCGAGAACAGCGTGCGCTAGGGCTTGTGCATCCTCACTGTCAACGGCTACGCCACATTTAGCATCGTGAATAATACGAGCAGTCTCACCATCAATCGCAGAAATAATGGGCTTTTCACACGCCATATAGCTTTGTATTTTTCCAGGCAACGTTAATGAAAAAATAGGGGACTTATTCAGCGTTGCGACGCACACATCTGCCTCAACAATAACATACGGCATAAATTCTGATGGATAACTTCCTAGAAATATGACTTGTTCTTCTAAACCATATTTGTTAACCAATTGTTTGGTATTTTCTAATTCACTCCCAGCCCCCACTAATACCCACTTAATATCAGCATGTTCTTTTAAACTATTTGCCGCTTCAATTAACGTAGGTAATGCTTGGGCTGCGCCTAAATTGCCAGTAAACATCACCTTAAATCCAGACGGCATGCCAGACACTGATTTTTTTTCATTTTCAGATATAGGACGATAAAAATCTTCACAGGCATTCGCTAAAAACATGGGTTTTTCAGATAAACGAAACTGTGTAATTGACGGGATAAAAGCTTCTGAGGTAACCAACACACGATCACTATTTCGATAAACTAAACCAACAAATTGTCGAATAGCTTTTTCAATGATTGGAACAGACAATCGACCTGTCGCACTTAAACTCTCTGGCCATAAATCCTGAGTCCATACATACAAAGGCACGCGATATAGTTTTTTAAGGGCAACTCCGGCGAATGCTTGAAATATAGGGCCGGGTTGAAAGACAAAGCAAGAATCAAATTTTTTATTTTTAAATGACAATGAAAATAACGTGGAACTCAGCATAAAAGAAACATAGTTTAAAATCAGTCTTTTATTTCTTCCATTACCACGCGGAATAACTGGCACCCTATAAATTGTTATGCCTTCCCATATTTCTTTTTGAAATCGATAAGCTTTATATCCCGAATAAGTTTCCCCTTTTGGGTAATTTGGCTGGCCAGTTAACACCATAACTTGATGGCCTTTTTTTAATAATTCCTGCGCAATCATGTTAATGCGAAATTGCTCAGGATAAAAATATTGGGTAAGAATCAATATATTCATATGACTAATCACTGTCCGCCAATGGCTTTTCATTTTTGATCGAATGATCAGCAGCATTCATTTTCATTTCAATATATTTCACATCAATCATAAAATAATACCACCACCCCTGCAGTAGATGGTAAATAAAACCAGCTTTGCCATCCAAAAAACCGAATCGAATAAAATAACGATAAACAAAATAAAAAAATGGCTTAATTAACAACGGCAAATAATTCCAGATATTTTCGCGTATCCAATCCTTTCCCTCCAAACGCATCAACGAACTAAAATAGTTTTTTTTCTTTTGAGAATTTTTAGCCTGCCATAAACGCAACGACTCTAAATCAGTATATTTATCATGTTTATGAACCCAGGATGCAATGTCTTTTAAATTATGATCAACAACATCGTATTTTAATTTAGCCACTTCGCCGTCAATCAGGATATGCTCATTGACCGCTCCATAAATCGAAGCTTTTTCTGGTTTAAATAGGCGCATTAAATAACAAGGGTAATATCCGCCATAGCGAATCCATTTTTTCATAAAAATAAAACGGCGCGGCACATAATATCCTGCGATATTATTTTTTTGATTAATTTTATTTTTAATTTCTACTTTTGACTCTTCTAACAAATATTCATCCGCATCCAGAAACAACATCCATTCTGTTATCGGCTTACAATATTCTATTGCATGTAATCGTTGATGTTTATAATCATCAAATTTTCTAAAAATAACTTCTGCAGCTAATTCTTTTGCAATCTCCACTGTTTTATCTTGAGAATAAGAATCCAGCACGATAACTTTATCAGCCCAATTCAAGACATTGCGAATGGCGCGGGCGATATGAATTTCTTCATTGTAAGTCAATATAACAACCGTTAATTTATACATTTAATACTCTCAATGTATTTCTTGCCGATTCCTGCCATGAAAAAGCACGTGATCTTTCAAAGCTATACTGTGATTGCTCAAGATATAGCTCATTATTATTTTTGAAATTCTCAATTTTATTGCATAAATCAGCCGCATTATGCGAATCAAAATAAATACCTGACTCACCCAACAGCTCAAGATTACTGGCTGTATTCGCTGCAAGAACAGGTATTGCATAATACATTGCCTCTAACAGCGTAAAACCAATTGATTCGCACAAAGACGGGAACACGAATAAATCTAATGTCTGATAAAGATCGCACAACTTTGCTTCTGAAGACTCGCCATGATTTTCAATCACATCAGCAATATCATATTTTTTTATTAATGCACTAATACGTTGAAATGGACCATGATTCTCATTTAATGTTAAAACTAACTTAAAATTAATTTGTTTTGATTTTAATTTTGACGCAGCCTCAAATAAAACGTCGAAATTTTTCTGAACGCCATATTTAGTGATATATCCAATTCGCAAAGTTCTTTTTGTAAGTGCCGATTTCAATTCAACTTTGCCTTCCGCCAAACCATTACCTGGCAGAATAACAGATATATGTTTATTATTAATTTTAAGTTGATTACAGATTTCGTCACCCAATGCTTTTGTAGGAACCGTTATTTTATCTGCTTTCTTTATAGAATAAAAAACCCAGCTCTTTCTAACTAACCACCCAATCTTTTGACGCAACGAAGTATTATATTTTTTATTTAGTTGAATAAAATCTTGTGAAAAATAACCAGCATGTAAAACAGATACAACTTCTTCACAAGGTAATTTTCGAAACGGCAAAGTATTAATTTGAGAATAAACACAATTTATTCCTAATCTCCTCACCATTTTTGGGAGTGCTATTTCATTCCAATAAAGCAAATGCAAAGGCGTTTTTTTAATCCAGGGGAATGACAAAATAGTCACATTATCTGTCAGATTTAATTTTTCTCGCAGCACCTCATCAATCACAACATAATAATGAGCCGTATCATCTTGCAGAATCATTTCATTAAATGTTTTAGCAAAAACAACTGCCGCACCACCTTCCTTAATTGTCATTGCATTAATTAAGATTTTCTTCATAAAAATGCTCTACTATTTTAATCATGTTTTTTATCTCATCTCTATTCATCTTTTCTGCACGCAATGTGTTTAGCGGCTCATGCAATCTGTTTTTTTGAACCCTGTTTTTTTCTCGCTCAAGAAAAACATATTCACCTTCAACACAGCTAAATGGCAATTCATTTAGCGAAACCAAACTTTCATTGAGTTTTTCACCAGGTCTTTTACCAACAATTTCAGTTTGAGATGATAATGATAACGCCATATCCAGCATATTAACTGCTTTTTTATTTTTCGTAACGATAAAAGGCTGTTCGTTTTTTTCAAGACGATCAATTGCACTTTGAATGATGCTCGCCACATCACTGGGCATAAATACAAAACGGTTCATTTTTGGGCTTGTTAAGCTCAAGGGTTTATTGTCACGCGCCGCTTTGATCCACAAGGGAATAACAGAACCCTGACTGCCCGCAATATTACCCAATCTGCAACAGGCAAACTTATTTTTAGGTCTAGACGCCTCAAGAAACAAGCGCTCCATCAAATTTTTAGTATACCCATAAACACTATTACTTAGGCAGGCTTTATCACTGCTTATGGCAATAGTAATCGGCACGCCTGCCGCAATTGATGCATCGATTACATTCAAACTACCTAATATATTCGTTTTGACTGCCTCAGAAGGCTTTTCTTCTGCGAGTGCAATATGTTTTAGTGCTGCTGCATGAATCACAATATCAGGCTTAATTTTTTGAAACAGATTAATTAAAGTTGATTTATTCTCAATAGATGCAATTTCAATATCAATCTTGTTAAATTTTTTTTTGAGTACCGCTTGCTTGTGTTGATTTCTACTCAAAGAGATAAAGTGATATTGATCATAATATGCGTTAATAAAGGCA
>ORMF011983725.1_pt1 | contig 16391 bp, 12 predicted proteins | sample 1779871 | NCBI WGS metagenome assembly ORMF01 (sample SAMEA104232316, study PRJEB22302) | groundwater metagenome | biome: forest; feature: aquifer; material: groundwater | place: USA | collected 2011-08-07 | depth 5.4 m
TGGGAAAAAGCACTTAAGCTTAATCCGCACGATCCGCCGGCTAAAGAAGCGCTGGCACGGCTTCAGGCAAGGTGGGAGCAGGCGCATCCTTCCATTAAGCAGGCAAGCGATCTCAACCCGGCAGCATCGCGCATCACTCCGGCTGAACAGGAATACCGCATCAGCATCGGCGATGTTTTAGAGGTGTTTGTCTGGCAGCAAAGCGATTTGTCCCGCGATGTGGTTGTGCGCCCTGACGGAAAAATTTCTTTTCCGCTTGTAGGCGACATCCCGGCGGCAAGCTACACGCTGAGTGAAGTGGACCAGGCGCTTACCGAAAAGCTCAAGACGTTTGTTAAGTTTCCTGACGTGTCTTTGGCGATCAAGCGTTTCGGCGGCACAAAAACCATCGTGATGGGGGAAGTGGGCCGTCCGGGGATTTATGTGCCTACCGGAGAAGGCAGGGTCCTGGATGTCATTGCCATGGCCGGCGGGTTTTCTGACCATGCCGATAAGAAAGAAGTTTTGCTCATCCGCGGCGGGTTAGCGTCGCCGCAACTGGCTAAGCTGGATATGCAGAGCGTCCTCACGCAAGGCGCGCTTCAGGAGAACGTGATGCTTGAGCCTAACGATATTCTGGTGGTGGCAAAGGTAGGAAGGACTCCCTGGGGCAATGTTAAGGAAGTGTTAGATCAGTTAGCGCCCATTATGGCTGAAACACTCGTATTTCAAGCGGTTGCGACAAACTTCGGGTCCAGGCAATTCCAGCGCACAGGCAGGTCAACTGGTACTGAATAGCGGGAAAAACTATGCCTCTAATAAGACGAGGATGAATCCTGGTAATTCACCCCAGGCTCTTCGTTGGAGTAGCCGCCTAGCGTATTGTTTTCTTCCGGCGCTTCAGAAGATAGCTCTGGATTTTCTTCATCAGCAGTCCCCATCGGGTCATGAAGGTCTTTGGATGACAGGCCATAGGACGGCAGGGTGGGAAATTGGTTGAGCGCTTCCTCTTCAGCCGGCGCCTTATCTGTTTCAGAATCTTTTGGCCCCAGCAGAGCTCCCAAGGCAGCGCCTGTGCCTGTCTGCAACCGGCTTCTCGGATCAGCGTTGGTGATCGCGTCGGTCAGATCATCTGCCCAGCACGCCGGGATGATGTTTGCCAGCATGAATAACCCCATAACTATTCGTAGCATGGTGTAACCTTACCATGGAGACTCTAAAAGTGTCAAACGCAGTTGGCTTAGGGCTCTGGGCTCTGGGCTCTGGGCAATTGCCCCCAGCCCCCAGCCTTCTGCCCCGAACTACAAGGTTTTTTATCTAAAATGGCACAGGGTGAGCTGACACTTTCGGATTATGGGCGCATCCTGGGCAAGCGCATCGGTGAAGTCCTGGGATCTATTGCGCTTGTATTGGCGGTGACTTGGCACGTAGTCGGCCATCAGGTGCCTGTTTACCGGGCAAGCGCCAAAGTAAAACTTGAGCGCGCCCAAGCCCTCTCCAGCAATGTCTTCCAAGGCTTCCAGTCTTATTATGAAAACCCCATTGCTACGGAATCGCGCGTTATTGAAAGCCGTGCGATTGCCGAAGAAATCGCGCACAAGCTTTATACGGATGAGGAATTAAAAGAACCAACTGCGCTTCAGGCCGCGGTGGGGGAAATCCAGGGCTCGATTTCCGCGGAGCCGATTACAGACACCAACATCATTTCCATCATAGTTACCGGGTCTGACCGGGAACGCGTGGCGCTTTTGGCGAACACCGCTGCCGAAGCTTACATTGATAATAATCTCAAGGAAAAGAACAAGCAGGCGCGCAAAGTGCTTGATTTTGTGCAAACGCAACTGAACTCAACCGAAAAGCGGTTACGTGAAACTGAAAATGCGCTTAAGCGCATGCGCGAAGGCGGCGAAGCAACCGGGCTTGCGGTGTCGGTGCAGAACCGGGTTATGGACATTGAGGGCCAGTTGGGGCAGTTGCGCCCGCGCTTAACGGAAAACCATCCCGACATCAAGCGGTTGGAAGAGCAATTGGGGCACTTAAAAGAGCAGCTGCGCGGCTTGCCTAATGCGGAGCTTGATTTTGCGCGCCTGCAGCGTGAAGTGGAAGTGAACGAAAAAACGTATCGGACTTTGCGTGAGCGCCTGGAAGAAGCGCGGATTGCAGAAGCGGAGAAAATTGCCGATGCGACGATTATTGAGCGGGCCGATGTGCCGCGCACGCCGATTAATCCGCCGAAGCGGTTTGGGCTGCTCATCGGAGGGCTGCTGGGCTTGCTCTTGGGGTGCGTGCTGGCTTTTGTCATTGAAACGCTCGATACCTCCATCGGAACCATCGAAGATGTTGAGCGCCTGTTGCAGATTCCTGTTTTGGCGGTCATTCCGCATATCGGGCGCCTTGATCGGACGCGCCCCGCCTCAAAAATCAAAAAACCGTTTGAGTGGTTTAAGTTCAAGCGGCATGGGGGAGGCTCAACCGCCCTTGAAGCACGCGAGGCGCTTCACGCGCATTACCAGGCGCACTCGGTGTCTACCGAAGCTTATCGCATTCTTCGCACTAATTTGAAACTCAGCCCTGAACGTAAGGTCATGCTGGTTACCAGTGCTGGGCCTGCTGAAGGTAAAACTACCATGATCAGTAATTTGGGCATTGTCCTTGCCCAGAGCGGCGTCCGGACGTTGTTGATCTCAAGCGATCTGCGCCGTCCTGAGCTGGATCGTGTTTTTGGCCTTGAGCATGAAGAAGGGCTATCGGAGATTCTGCAAGGTTCGCTTTCTTTTGAGCGTGCGTTGCGTGGGCTATCCGACTTTATTCTGGGGAAGTTTGGTTTTGATGAGACAGTTAAACATCCTTATCTGGCTAACTTATCGGTCATTACTTCCGGCCATCGGTTACCGGATAATCCGGCAGAGTTGATTGGCTCAAGAGCTATGCAGGATTTACTGGCCAAAGCCCGCGCGCAATTTGACGTCATCCTCTTGGACATGCCGCCGATCCTTCCTGTTGCCGATAGTTTGGTTTTGGCCCCGCAGGTCGACGGCGTGGTATTGGTCTATCAGGTCGGCCGCATCTCGCGGGGTGCCTTGCTGCGCGCCAAAAGTCAGTTGGAGAGCGTAGGCGCTACCTTTTTTGGGGTTGTTCTTAACCATGTTAAGCCTGAAGTCAAATCCGAGCCCCATTACTATTATCAGCAATACAAGAAGCGCTACGCCAAAGAGCAGAATGAAGCTCAATCGCCGTCATCGGCAGGCTCCAAATGAACAACCCGCAGCTTATTTCTTTGGCAGCCATCATTATCGCAGGCAGCGTTTTCTTGGTTACAATCATCAATACGGATGCTGCGATGGTGCTGCTACTGATGTCGATGCTTTTATCTCCAGAAATTGTCTTGGCCGGTGGAGCGGGCCATGATGTGGTGCTTCGGTTTGACGATCTACTGCTCGCTGTCATCTTCTTTACTTGGCTTGCCAAGATGGCGGTGAACAAGCAAATGGGCTTCATTCGGCAAACACCACTTAATGCCCCATTAGGCGCGCTCATTGTTGTTTGCCTTGGGTCAACCCTTTGGGGAATGATCGATGGGACCGTCGAAAAACCGATCGTCGGGTTTTTTTATGTTTTAAAGTATATTGAGTATTTTGTACTCTATTTTTTGGTAGCCAATGTTATCCGTGATCAAAAGCAAATCCATTTTTATTTGCGGGTAATTCTCTTTACAGCAGTAATAGTCGGTATTTGCGCTTATGTGCAGCTGATACAGCACGGAACAGGGTACCGCCTATCTGCTCCGTTTGAAGGAAAAGCTGAGCCAAACACGCTTGCGGGCTACTTAGTAATTATCATTTTCTTGGCAGCCGGTCTTGCGGTACATGTGCAATCAGTCAATCGCCGGTTGGCTCTCCTGGGACTGATCGCTTTTCTGCTGCCGCCGTACTTATTTACCTATTCGCGCGGCGGTTATATTACTTTTATCGCCTCCTTCATTATTTTCTGCTTCTTATCCAAACGGCACAAAGGATTTCTCTTTTTTACCCTCCTAATCGGCGCCCTGGTTTGCCGATTTTATCTTCCCGCTTCGGTTTATGAGCGGGTAGCTGACACTTTCGACCAGCAACGCGGCTTTCAGTATGGCGGTGTGAAGTTATCCACGTCACCGGCGGCGCGTATAGCCATTTGGAAGTACGGATGGGAGAAACTGCTTAAGCGCCCACTATTCGGGTTTGGTGTTACCGGCATAGGATTTGTCGACAGCCAGTATGTATTGATATTAGGCGAGATTGGTTTGACGGGACTCCTCACTTTTCTGTGGCTTTGGTGGCGTATCTGGCGCATCAGCTTTAAGTCTTTTCGGCTGGTTACTGATCCGCTCGGGGAAGGGCTTACTTTGGGTTTTATGGCGGGGTTTGCGGGGTTGCTGGTGTTGTCCTTTACCGGAAATATATTTGTCATTGTACGCATCATGGAGCCTTTTTGGTTTATTGCCGCCATGGTTTTAATGCTGCCTAAAGTGATGTCAATCGAGGGAGAAAGTGTTCCTGTGCACAAACCGCCATCGCTGTATCCGTCTTTAGGTATTGCCAGGGCTTAAACGATGCCTCAGATGCGCCTTGTTCCTCCTCTGCCGAATCAGCAGCGCCTGCGCACGGTCATCGTGGGTGCTGGCATTGCCGGCCGCCTGGTGCTTGAAGAGCTGCAGCGCCACAACCGCCTGGGTTATATTCCTGTCGGCTTTTTAGATGACGATCCGCGCAAACAGCGCAGGAAAATAGGCGGCCTGCCTGTTTTAGGGCATCTTTCTCAGCTGCCGCAAGTGGCCCGGAGCAACCGGATACAGCTGGCACTCTTGGCAATTCCCTCAGCATCGGGAAGCGTGCACCGGCGACTGGCGGTATTATCGCAGGCAGCTGGTATCGAATTTCGCATTGTACCCGGCGTTTATGAGGTGCTTCGGCGCGACACAGCAGCATCAACCATTCGTCCGGCGAGTCTTGAAGACTTCTTCCGCCGCAAGCCCGTGCCTTTTGATTTGGAGGCGATGCGGCTCACGCTTACAGGGCAAACCGTCTTGGTTACTGGAGCTGCCGGATCGATAGGTAATGAACTTTGCAGGCAGTTGGCACCGTTTGAGCCGAAGAGGCTTATCATTTTGGATCATGAAGAAAACAACCTTTATGATTCTTTGCTGGGCTTGCAGTCGGAGTACCCAGCACTTGCCATTGAAGCCTTGGTGGGGGATATTCGAGACCGCGACCGGATCCGCTCCATTTTGGCAGCGTATAAGCCAGCTGTTGTTTATCATGCAGCGGCGTATAAGCATGTGCCGATCATGGAGACGAATCTGCTCGAAGCGATCAAGACCAACATTATTGGTACGGCGGTTTTGATTGAGGAAACAGCGCGCGCGGGCGTTTTGCGCTTTGTCCTGATTTCCACGGATAAAGCGGTTAATCCTTCGAGTGTGATGGGTTCTTGCAAGCGGTTCGGGGAATTGATGGTCATCAGCGCCGCCGAACATTTCCGCAAGACTGCTTTTATGGTGGTGCGCTTCGGCAATGTGGTGCGCAGCCGCGGAAATGTTTTTGAACGGTTCATGCAGCAAATTGCCAAGGGTGGCCCGGTGACATTGACTCATCCGAAGATGGCTCGCTATTTCATGACGCGCGAGGAAGCGACCCAGCTTGTGATGCAGGCCAGTGCCTGGGGCAGCGGCGGGGAGACATTCGTGCTCGATATGGGCCGACAAATTAAAGTGGTGGAACTTGCCCGCCAAATGATCCAGTTGGCCGGCTTGCGCCCCGGCGTGGATATTGGTTTTGTTTGGACAGGCTTGCGCAAAGGAGAAAAATTGCGCGAAGAATTGTTAACACCGCAAGAACGTGCGACAAGCACGCGGCATAAGCGCATCCGCGTTTTCAAAAGCAAAGCGCTTTCCTGGCGGACCATTCAATCAGCGCTGAAAGCATTTGCAGCAGCTGTCAAATCAGAACAGCTAGTGCGGGGAAGGCGCATGCTTCACCGTTATGTGCCTAATTACAAAGAGCCGCATCATGGATGAGCGCCCAGCCATTGCCGGCGGGAGCCCTATCCGCAAGCAGCCGCTGCCGTTTCACAAACTGAACATCGGTCCAAAAGAGCGCTCGGCAGTTGACCGTGTTTTACGTTCGGGTTGGATTACTTCTGGCCCTGTGGTTGCCGAATTTGAGCGTGCCTGCGCCCGCTACCTGAAGACACCCTATGCCGTTGCTGTGAGCTCCAACACTATTGGAATGACTGTTGCCCTAGATGCTTTGGGCGTCGGCCAAGGCGATGAAGTGCTGACAACGCCTTTAACGTTTGTATCGACGGCGAATGTTATCGTGCACCGAGGAGCGAAGCCAAGATTTGTCGATGTAGATCCTGAAACACTGACTCTCGATCCGAATGCTGTTAAGCGGGCCATTACGCGAAAAACCAAAGCCATTCTTCCTGTGCATCTTGCAGGGCAGCCTTGCGCTATGGAGCCCCTGCTTCGGGTGGCACGGCGCCATCGTCTCGCCGTCATTGAAGACGCGGCGCATGCTTTCGGTGCCTCTTATTATGGAAGGCTGATTGGCTCTTGGGGCGATGCAACGGTGTTTAGTTTTCACGCGGTCAAGAACTTAACGACTGGTGAAGGCGGTCTAGTCACTACAAAATCCGCGGCGTTAGCCAAGAAAATCAGGCATCTCATTTTTCATGGGATGGACTGCGATGCCTATTCGCGTATTAAAACGCATCGATGGCGCTATTCGGTCATCGAAGCGGGGTATAAGGCGAATTTTACAGACATCCAGGCAGCGATCGGCTTGGAGCAGCTGCGTGTTTTCAATAAGAGGCAGCAAAGGCGTCGGCAAATCGCTCAGGCCTATCATCGGGTTTTTTCTCCTTTTCCTGAATTGATCCTTCCTAGAGAAGCGCCACATACCCGCCATGCTTGGCATGTTTACCTGCTGCGGCTGAAATTGGATCGCCTCAAGATTACGCGGGATAAGTTTCTTGAAGCGCTCGCTGCCGAAGGCATTATCGGCAACGTTCATTATATTCCGGTGCACCTGCAGCCTTATTACCGGCGCGTATTCGGTTACCGGCCGGGTTTGTGTCCTGTGGCAGAAGCAGCCGCCCGGCAGGTCGTTACGCTACCCTTATTTCCTTCCATGACTGATGGTGATATCGAAGATGTCGCAGCAGCTGTTACCAAACTAATCCGGTATTATGTCCGGCGTCGCTAGGCGAAAACGCAGCACCTCATAAATGTTCTTTCGCTGGTTGCACGAGCATGTGGCTTTCAAACCCTGGCGGCCAGCTGTTGAGTGCGTATTGCGCCTGGGCTCACGGGTTGTGGACTTCTGCGGAAAAAGGGTCAAGGCCATTTGGCATGCCGCCCTGCACGTTCCTAAACCAGCCCGGTTGATTCCCAGCCAGCTTAAGCAGATTGTTGTCATTCGTCCTGACCGTATCGGAGATGCGGTCTTAAGCACGCCTGCCTTGCGCGCTTTGCGGCAAGCAGCGCCCCAGGCGCGCATTACCGTCATCGCTTCAACCGCAGCGGCGCCGTTTATGCGGTTATTAACGTCTATTGATGAGGTACTGGTTGTTCCCGGAGACCGTTTGGCTGACTGGTGGCGCGCGCGCCGGCTTCTTCAGCCACTGCGGGATGCCAAACCTGATTGTGTGATTGTTCTTCAATCTGCCTGGCCGGCAGCTTTGCTTGGTTGGTGGCTTAAAGGCAGCCATCGCGTAGGTTTCAACGCAGGCGGCATGGGCTGGTTATTTACGGACGCGGTACCTTATCCTTTTCTTAAAAGAAAAGAACCTCAAGTCCTGGTTAATTTATATTTATTGCAGGCGGCTGGCATTCCGACTCCTCCAGCTGATTCTGTGCAGCTGGAAGCGCCTATTACGGGAAAAGGGCGCGCTGAGGCGGATGTGTGGCTGTGCAAGCAAGGTTGTGATGACAAACGGCTGCTTGTTGTTATTCATCCAGGATCGCGGTCAAAGTACACGCAATGGGCACCTGAAAAATTTGCAATTATTTCCGATAAATTAGCTTCTGATCCCAACAATCAAGTGGTCCTGCTCTGCGGGCCGCATGAAGAGGCGATTGTTGAACGCGTCATGCGAACTATGAGGAACAGTGTGTTTGTGGCTAAGGATCTGCCGCTGGAAACGGTAATTGCTTTATTAGAGCGCAGCGCTTTATTTATCGGAAACGCTACCGGGACCATGCATTTGGCAAGCGCTGTTTGCCGCAAAGTTGTGGCAATTATCGGCGGCACGCACCCGCAGGATTGCCCCGAGCGCTGGGGGCCGTGGGGGAAAGATCATCGCATCGTGCATAAAACACCTGAGGAAACCATAGGCCGTTCTACCTGGGACTGGGTCGGGCCTGAAGGATTGGGTTTTATCCAACCCGAAGATGTTTTAACGGCAATCCGATGAGTCTTAAGCCTGAAGGTTCGTCTTTTGGGGCGAAACGATTGCCAAGGAACATCCTCTCGGGGATTTTGGGCCAGGCTTGCGGATTAGCGATCGCTTTCTTCGCAACGCCGGTTCTTGTGCGCTGTCTGGGCGCCTCCGACTATGGCTTATGGAACGTAGCGATGGCTGTTGGTGCCTGGGTGGGGTTTGTGAACATGATTTGTTCTACCTCCGCTATCCGGTTTATCGGCCAGGCACTTGGGCGGCGCGATGAATATCAAGTTCAGGAAGCAACAGAAGCTTTGCGCCGCTGGTCGCTGATTTTAGGAAGCCTCGGCTGTTTGTTTCTTGTGTTGGCCGCTCCTTGGCTGTCACACCATGTGCTGCAGCTTGAGCCGGCGCAGCGTTCTTGGGCTGCCAAAGTGCTGGTGCTTCAGGGAATTTTTGTTTTATTCCAAGTGCTGACGGCGGTTGAATCAGCCATTGTTACCGTCAACCAACGTTTGGATGTCACGCAGGGCGTCCGCACGGCGGGAGCCGCCCTTCAGAGCATCGGTGCTGCCGCGGTTGTGTTGATCAGCCACGGAGTGATTGCTGTGGCCTGGTGGGTGGCGATAGCGCAGATAATCGAGTGGATGGCTGCCGGGTTTTGGGCGCGGCGCATTCAACCACCTGTAGCTTTAAACAAACCGGTTGATCTGCAGGACTGGGGAGGGCGGTTATTGGAATTCGGTGCTCCGCTAATTACCGGTTATTTTGCTGCGCAATTGTTTTTACCGGCCAGCCGTATTCTATTGGGAACTTTAAGGCCGGTTGCAGAAGTAGCGCATTTCGCCGTCCCTTTGACTTTAGCGATTAATGTAAAAGCGCTCTCAACGCATATTGCCAGCGCTTTATTTCCGGCGATGACGGAAAAAGCGGGGCAAAAAGATTTTTCCGGTCTTAAGCGGTTGTATCTTAAAGGGCTTCGTTGGTCATGGCTGGCTACGGTTCCAACGGCCGGGCTAGCCATTGTTCTTGGAGGCCCTTTTATATCCGCATGGATCAGCCCGGATTTCGGGCGTGACGTTGCACCCCTAATGCCTGCTCTTGTGATTGGAGTAAACGCCTACTATTTTAGCGCCATGCCTGAATTGGTTGCTCAAGGAATGGGCAAACCGGGTTGGTGGGCGGTTTTTATAGTCATATCCGGGCTGTCGAATATAGTGGCTGCCAGTTTTTTGATTCCTGCCCGGGGAGCCCAGGGAGCGGCTGAAAGCCTGCTTATCGCCGGGGTAGTGTTGACTGTCAGTTTGCTGGTATGGATGGGCCGCAACCTAAAAATCAATTTGGCGGAATACGCTGAAGTTTTCGATTGCCGCGTGGCTGTTGTTACCGCTGTTGTGTCAGGCTTAGCTGCCTGGTTTGTGTCGGGCCGGACGATGGCGCTTCTTCCCATTTTCAGTTTAGGGGTGGGAGGGTTGTTGCTTATCGCATTGATGACGCCCTGGTGGCTGCCAAAGGAAGAATGGGCCTGGGTAAAGCGGCAATGGAGAAGCCGTGGTTAATCGCATCGTTTTAGCAGGCTCGCAACTCGGTTTAGTTGATCAAAGCGACAGCTCGCTGCTTGACGGTTTTAAGCAGTTGGGCTGCTCCGTGACACCGTTTGATTATCGCGCGACCACGTTTATTCCACGGTGGCTCTCTAAAATAATCCCGAAATCCGCCCGTAAGCTTAGCCCGAGAAAGCTTCCCGGCGTTGAACAGGCAGATGCTTCCGCAAGCAACCGGCGGTTTGTTTTACTGGTCCAGCGCTTTCGCCCGCAGCTGGTTATCGCCTTGCAGGCGGAAAGGCTGACTCCTGCGAGCCTTTGCCGCGCGCAGGATGCCGGCGCTGTATTGATGAATTGGATACTCGACGACCCGGAAGGACGCATCGACGCAGAGGTAGTACCGCTTTTTGACTGTTGGCTTGTGTGGGACGCATCCGTTGCGCAGTGGCTTAGCAAGCGCGGGGCAAAGCGCGTTGAGCATTTGCCGGTTGCGTGCGACCCAAAACGACACTATCCGGTTGCTCTGTCCGGTACGGAAAAGAAGCGGTGGAAATCTTCCCTTTGTTTTGTCGGCGGTTATCAGCCTAACCGTGAGTCGCTGCTTGCCGCTGTTTCAGATATGGGCTTAGCTGTTTGGGGCCCGGGCTGGGAGAAGGCGCAATCACCGGCGCTTAAACCCTGTATCCGCGGCACCGAAGCGCTTGGCCGTGAAGCATGGCTTAAAGCTTATGCAGCAGCTGATATTGTGATCAATATTCATTCACAGGGAAGCGCAGGGCTTAACCTGCGTGTATGGGAAACACTTGCTGCGGGAGCTTGCTTGATAAGTGATTACCGTGCAGATATCGACCGTTTTCTGCAGGGCCTTGTTGGTGTTTTTCGCTCTCAAGATGAGTTGCGCCGGCTCTGCCAGGGGCTGTTGACGGATGAATCCCGCCGCAAGCAGATGGCTGAAGCAGGGCGAAAACAAGTGCTGGCGCGGCATACTTTCCGGCATCGCGCTGAGCAGATACTCAAGTGGGCCAATGAGTATACCCAGAGGCCATCGTGATAAATTTACGTCCGTGCCCGCTTTGCCGGTCAACCGAAGCGCGCTTTAACTGCCGCGTCGGTGAAGTGGATATCTTTCGATGCACGCGCTGCAGCTTTTTGTATCGCCCCCAGATTCCTAACGACCTCAAAACCCTGTACGACGAAACCTATTATCGCAATAAAGGCAAAGAAGAAGCGCAGTGGGCAGGCTCTGGTGATTATATTGCGGACCAGGAGCGTTTATTGAAAACATTTGATGAGCATATCGCCGACATTGAGCGCCGTAAAAAACCGGCACGGCTGTTGGATGTGGGTTGTGCGGCAGGCTTTCTGCTTGAAGCAGCCAGGCGGCGCGGGTGGCAAGTTGTTGGGCTGGATATCTCCGACTTTGCTGCGAAATATGCACGGGAAACATTTCATTTGAATGTGCGTATCGGCACTGTGGAGAAAATCGTTTTTTTACCGGGTGAATTTGATGTCGTGACCGCTTTTGAATACATCGAGCATGTGGAAGACCCGATTGCGACGCTTAAGTCGATTCGACCCTGGATTAAAGAGAGCGGTTTGCTTGTTCTGACGACCCCGAATGCAGGCAGCTGGCAAGCCAAGCACCACCCGGATCAGTTTGATGGATTCCGGGAGTGGCGGCACCTGGCTTACTTCAGCCGCAAGACGATGACGAAGCTCTTGCGCCTGAGCGGCTTTGAGCCTGTTTCCATTCGCACCGACCAGTCGATAGTGACGCGCCAGACCCTTTCAAAAGCAGGTGTTAAAGAGCCGGAACAGTTACGCGCGCTCGTAAACAGCGTAGCCCCGCAAGTTAAAGTGGCGATCCGCCGCGTAGCTGGCCGCCTTTGGGAAGGCTCTTCGATGAAGGTCTATGCGAAGCCGGCATGAGCAAACCGGTGCGGGTGGTGCATCTCATTGAGAATCTCGCTTGGGGCGGGGGAATCGAAACGGTATTGTGGGAATTCCTGCGGGGAATGGACCGCGAGAAATTTCAGCAGATGCCGTGGTTTCTCTATCAGGCCGGGCCCAGCTTTGAACGCATGCGTGCATTTAATGCAGATACGCGGTTTCTTAATTTATCCACCTACCACCGGCCTGGTCCGCTGTTGAAACTGGCGAAGGAATTAAGAGAAGCCGGGGCGGATTTGGTCCATTGCCATGGTTATTTTTCAGGGGCCTTCGGCCGGTTGATAACTCCCTGGGTCGGGCTGCCCTGGGTCTATTCTATGTACAGCCATTACGAAGACACTTACCGCTGGAACAATTATTTTATGGAGCGGTTATTGGCAAAGAGCCGCGGGATAGTGGTGGCTTGCTCTGAGGTTGTCCGCGAATTTGCCGTTAAGCGGTGCAAAATCGCTCCGGCAAAGGTGGTTGTCAATTACGAAGGAATCAATGTACCGGATGAATCAACGTGGCCAAGCCCGGAAAAAGCGCGCCAGGCATTCGGCCTGCCTAAAGAAGCGTTTGTGATCGGTACGGTAACGCGCCTTTATCCTGCAAAAAATACCCAGCTTTTAATTCAAGCGGCAAAAGGGTTGCCTGCTTCCTGCCATTTGCTGATTGCCGGCGAGGGGCCGCAGCTGCCGGAGCTTCAACAACTGGCCCGGCAGCTGGGCTTGGAAAGCCGCGTCCACTTTGCCGGGCTCATCAGGGAAGTTGCCTTGGCGCATCAGGCAATGGATTTCTTTGTGCAGACAAGCAAAGTCCGTGAAGGGTTTTCCATAGCGCTGATTGAAGCCATGGCTTTTGGAAAACCGTGCGCTGTTACAACGGTTGGCGGTAACATCGAGGCGATTACCCAAGAAGTAGGCTGGCGGGTTTCACCGGATGACCCGGAAGAGCTCTTTCGCGTGCTGGCTTATGCTTCCGATCATCGCGGCGAGCTTGAACACCACTCCCGGGCAACCCGCGAGCGTTATTTGACGCATTTTACCGGCAGGCATATGGTGCGCGGCATGGAGGCTGTGTATGATTGCCTCCTTCGTTAGGCTATAGCCAACATTCTTATGACCAAATGACTGAGGGTCTGAAGAAAATAGTCAGAGGAATTATCCGCAGCCAGCCTTTCAATAGGATGGCGATTTCGGCATTGAGTCCGTTGACCCGGCGAGGCACTCTTCCATCCGGTTGGTTCATTACTCATTTTCCCCGCATCGGCACAGTGAAAGCTAAAATGCCGAATGGGCTTTTTATGAAATTGGGCTCCCAATTTGGGGATGATCCTATTGCAAACCAGGTGGAGTGGCTGGGGTGGGATGCTTCAGAATCCGAGGCCATACGGCTTTTTTTTCAATTAGCCCTCAAGGCGGACACCATACTGGATATTGGAGCCTATGTGGGCTATTTCGCGCTGGTCGCTGCATTGGCGAATCCGAAAGCGCGCATCTTTTGCTTTGAGCCGGTGCCGGAGCTTCAGCAAAGGCTCCGGCACAATATCGAATTAAACCGGTTATCGGACAGGGTTACCTGCGTGCCTGCCGCAGTAGGGGCGGCAGACTCCTCTACCCAATTCTTCCGCGGGGGCGATGCGATGCCTACTTGTTCAAGCCTCTCACAAAGCTATGCCCTAGCCAATTGTCCCATAGTTAAGGTAATCGATGTAAGCGTGCTACGGCTGGATACTTGGGCTCGGGCGCAGGGATTGGAAAGGGTGTATCTCATCAAGATTGATGTGGAAACCGGCGAGCCGGATGTATTGATCGGAATGAAGTCTTTGCTCGAAAAATGTTCGCCGGATATTATCTGCGAAGTCTTGCATACAGAAAGCACGGCTTTAAGGCTTGAGGAAATACTTAAATCCTATAATTACAAATTTTATCTGGTAACAAAGGAAGGGCTGCAGCCTGCGGCGCATATCGTTGCCAATGCGCAGTGGAGGAACCATCTTTTTTCTAAACGCGCGATAAACTTTCCAGGAACGATGACTGTTTAGCATGGGAATTAGCATCATCATTCCTCATTGGAACGGCAGGCTCTTGGCTGAAGCCAACCTGCCTTCGGTTATCGCGGCTGCCCAGCGGCTTAACTGCCCCTGGGAAATCATTGCGGTGGATGATGGCTCAACGGATCGGCTTGAGGAGTTTCTTAAGGCCAAGTTCCCGCAGGTGCGCGTCGTAACCCGCTCGCGCAATGAAGGCTTCCATGCGGCGATGGAAAGCGGGGTAGCCAATGCCAAGCACGCCCTGTATTATTTCCTGAATTCCGATGTTCGCGTAGAGTCCGAAACATTTCAAAATATTCTCGTTAATTTCGACGACCCTGCTGTCTGCGCCGTTGCTTCCTTGGATGCCGATAAAACGCCCTTTTGCGTGCCTGCGGCAACGAACCATTGGGGATTGCTGGGCGTGCGTTATGTCGCTGTACCGGTTCCCAGCCGGGCAATGCCTGTTTTGTTTGCGACCGGGGGCCATTCCGTTTACCGGGCGTCCATGTACCGCGAGATAAACGGGTTCGACGCGCTCTACGCACCTTGCTATTGGGAAGATATCGACTTCGGCGTACGCGCCCGCGCGCGCGGCTGGAAAATCCTGCTTGAGCCGAGCAGCCGCGTGCATCATCAGCCGCGGGGCACGATAGCGCGCAAGTACACACCCGCGCAAATAGAAGGCCTGCGCGCAAGCCACCGCTGGCGGTTTACCAAGCGCCATTCACCTGCCGCAGGCCCAAGAGCTTGGGTGGCACTCGCTTTGTCGCACGGCCTCTGCGCCTGTCCGCCGTTTTCTACGCGCTTTAAACCACAACCGCATATCGAGCCGCAGGCGCTATCCAGCCGGCTGGTGCTTCAGCAATTTGCCGTCCCTGCCGTTAAACAAGCGCACGCCACGGCCTTGCGCGTCGCTTATATTTCGCCGACGGGTGCCATGGGTGGCGGTGGTGAAGCGAGCCTCGTAACACTGCTTGCTTCTTTTGACCGTAAACAGATTCACCCGATTGCGGTTTGCCCCTCGGAGGGCCCGTTGGCCACCCAACTGAGAGCGCACGGAATTGATACGCATATCGTTGCTTGCCCATCAACAGGAAAAGGCCTCATGAACGGGGCGCTTAAACGCTTTTCCGGCTGGCTTAGAGCGCAGGAAATTGATTTGGTGCATATTAACAGCGCCGGGCGCACGCTGATGCTTTGGGGAGCGGCTGCGCGCCTGCTCGGCATTCCCGTTGTCTGGCATGTGCGGGTAGCCACCAAAGAATCTATAGCGGATAAGTTTGCGGCAGCCGTTGCCAGCTGCCTGATCGTTACTTCCTCGTATGTTGCGTCACGCTTCAGCAAAAAACGGTTGGGTGAAAAGATCGTGCAAATCCCGAATCCGGTTGACCTGGAAAAATTCTCTTTAAAAAACGATGGCACTGCCTGGCGCAAAGCGCACGATTTAAGCGGTGGTGTATACATCGGTGTTTTCGGGCGATTTGATGAATGGAAGCGGTTTGATCTGGCATTGCAGGCCCTGGCTTTAGCTCGAAAAAAGGAGCCGCAGCTGCGCCTGCTGATGGTGGGGGATGGGCCGCAGCGCTTGAGGCTTGAGTCGTTGGCTCAGCGGTTGGGATTGGGGGAATCCCTATCGTTTGTCGGTTGGCAGCATCAGCCGGCCGGAGTTATGGCGGCCTGCGATATTGTTTTTCACCCAACACCAACGGAACACTTTGGCCGCGTTTTCATTGAAGCGATGGCCTCAGGTAAGCCTGTTGTTGCCCCTAAAAGCGGCGGCGCTGCCGAACTGGTTGGCCATGAGCAAACCGGATTGCTCGCATTGCGCGCAGAGCCGGAAGCATTTGCCGAAGCCCTGGTGCGCCTGGCAAAAGACGAGCCCTTGCGCCGGCAGATGGGGCAAGCCGCACGCGCAAGAGCTGAAGCGCTCTACGCGCCTAAGCCGATTGCCGAGCAAGTCCTGGGCGTTTATAACCGTTTATTGGGTTTAGCATGAAACAGCCCCGTCATTGGGCCTCGGCCTTCGGCCGAAGGCCGCATGGTGAAGCAGTAACAAGTGGGTGGACGGGATGTCGCCCCCATCGGGGCGGGATTGCAGGTGCCACGAGCTCTGCCCGTGGGGCTCCACCCCCGCCCGCTTTTGTTCTTTTGCTGACCATTCTGGTTCGCGCTGCTTGGTTGTTCATCGGCCTTCAGCAGCCCTCCTCAGATGATTTGCAGTACGCCTTGATGGCGGAAGCGATCCGCCATCACGAGGCGTTTCCCTTGGTGGCTTGGGGTATCGGGTATGGAGGCACGATTACCACTTCCTGGGTACTGGCGGGACTGTTCATCTTATTTGGGTCATCCCTGGCGGTTGTCTTAACCTATGGCGCGGCCTTGTCGCTCGTGCAGCTTGTTTTATGGATGAAGATCGCTAAGCAGCTGCACCCCGGCAGCGAGGGCTGGGTGGGATTACTGTTTGCGGTGCCTTCCGCACA
>ORMF011443245.1_pt1 | contig 16384 bp, 9 predicted proteins | sample 1779871 | NCBI WGS metagenome assembly ORMF01 (sample SAMEA104232316, study PRJEB22302) | groundwater metagenome | biome: forest; feature: aquifer; material: groundwater | place: USA | collected 2011-08-07 | depth 5.4 m
CGATGATTGTGTGCTGGGGCGCCCCTGAGCGAATTGCGGAAATGAGTTTCCCCTGCATGCCAAACCAACGGTAGCCATCTTCGACCATCGGTTCGTTTATCACCTCAAGGAAGACCCGTTCAGGATCACGCGTTGAAAGGTGCTGGGCCAGGGCGTGCCAGAATTTTCCGAACGCTTCAATCTGACGGTCATTGCTATTAAGTCTCTTCTTGAACTCATCAGACGGATGGATATCAACGATCACCGCCAACCCCTGCGCCAGCATCTGGTCAAGGGCGTCGTCGACGTACTTGAGGTACTCGGTCTTTAGACTGCCTGGATCTTCCCAATTGAACAGCGGCGCGGGCTCGATGGTAAAGCGAACGTGATCAAAGCCGATGCTCTTGATTAGCGCGATATCCTCCGCCGTGGTATGAGAATCGAGGTGTGCTTTCGAGTAGTCATTATTGGCAGCTTGCGCGAACCAGTGGCTCAGGTTAATTCCATGACGCAAACGAGCGAGTCGCGAGGAACTGACGTCCGAATTCCATGACGCCGGGCTCTTGGGTGTGAGAGCCGAGTTCGTGACAGTGCTCTGCGCACTGACGACGGCAGGAAGGATAGCGACAAGGATCGCGAAAGCGATCGGACGATGAAATCGTATTGATAGCATAGTAATCACTGTCAGAACCGGGAGCGGTAGCGACCGGGTCGTTGTTCGTAGTAGATGTCGTCTGCCCGTAGCCGAAAACCCGGTCGCTACCGCTCCCGGTTCTGACAAACCTTCACGGCACGAGTTCGAAGTCTATCCAACTAATCGACGTGTTGTGCTTCTCGTCGGCCAGCAGATCAGTAACGCTCAACTCCAGAAAATATGTGCCGGGCCTTTCAGACGAGCCGAGTTGCACGGTGCCCACCGTCGCTAGTTTGGTCATATCCGTTTGCCCTTTTGCATCGACAGGCGAAACCTTGCCCGTGTAGATCAATTTGTCATCGTGAAACAAGCGAATCTGAGCTTGAAGTCGAGGATGACGCGTCTGCTTGTCGAGCCTGGCGTTGTAGATCAAGTACGCGTACGTAAGCAGCATGCCGGCGTGTAATCGCCGCACCGCCGGACCGGCCTGAGGATTAATTGCTTGTGCGTCTGACGCGGCGCTGCGGTCAGAGGCCGGGGTGGCCGGGCCCGACCCGGAAACCGCTGCTGAAGTCTGGCCGATGGCAAACGATTTTGCATTGAGCCCCGCGAGCACGATTCCTGACAAGGCGAGCCGGCCTTTCTTCAGATCCGGCACCTCGACAAATTCACTTGCCGAGCCAATTCGCTTGGAGACTGTGTCACGCACGGCAACCCGCAGTTGGTAGGCACCGGCCTGCTTAATCGGCACATTGAGCGTGTAAATTAGTCCGTTCTTCATCGCTTGAAGATAGGCGTCGTCGCGAACCCGCATTGTCTCTTCCCGTCGATATTTGTCAGCGACCGCCCCACCCTCAGTAAAAGTAACAGCCAGTACTTCAAACGAGAGCTGGTGCCAGCCATCCGGCGCGTCGGTAAACGAAAGGTCCGCCCCGTTGATGTGCATCAGGGCGCGCATTACGGATTCCTTCTGCGATTCGCTCCCGAACAAGGAAGTAAGCCGCAGGTGGATGTCGGGAGAGGAAAAGGGTGAGAGCAGAGCCTCCAATAGATCATGTTCGTCCGTGCGGGGTGCGGCCCGGATTTCTTCATCTGTGACGCCGAAGAAACCCGTGCGAGCCCGGACCTTCAAACCGGGACGCTTCACTTTGACGATCAGACGATGAAACGTCCTGTGTCCACTGGCGTCAAACGTCGAGTCGTCTGGCCGGTAACCGATCAGATAGTAGCCACGCTGGTCGTCGAGCACCTTTTTGATACCTGCGGCAAGGTCGTTGTTATCGTGAATGAAGAACCCGCCGGTTTGTTGGGCCAGGTAGTTTAGACCGTCCTGGGAATTAAAGAACCCGCTGCGGCGATCGTTCAAGCGACTCTCAATTTGTTGCGCCGATTGATCGTCGGTGTTGTCCGCGGCGCTGAACCCCGCTGTCTGCAACCCGCGCGCGTCCATCGTGTAGATCACGACCGAGGCTCGATTAGCAAAATCGGTAATTCGGCGCAGGAGTTCCAACACCCCGTTGACTTGCGGATCCCGGCCTCGGCGCGCGTTCGCGCTGCTGCCCTCACCGCCGGAAGGTTCGCTGCCGACACGGTTGAATATCGAGATGCCATCAGATACCAATACGACTGACTTCCTACCGGGTAGCTTTGTCATACCCTGAACTACGAATCTGAGCGCTCCCAGTGTGCCGACGGAAAAAACATCCTGCCGGAATAGCTCCACTTCGTCGCTGCCGCCTGGACCAAGCGCGGACATACCGCCCGGAATCGTTTGAGCCGCCCGAATTTTGAGCCGATCCAGGGGATCGAGATCAATGGGGTCGAACGTGCTGACTTTTCCACGGCCAGACGGATACCAACGCACGCGATCAATCGCGGCGTAGAGCAGTCGTTTGTCGGCGGTAAATTGCTGTAGCGCACCGGTACCGGCGCTGGTGCGAATAATGGCCCCGAGGTCGCCGGGCTGTAGTTGTTCATCAACGATTTTCTTTAAGGCCTGCCGCACGTACACAGTGCTTTCAAACGAAAGTCCGAGATCGTCCACGACCAGTGCGATCGTCCGATGCACTTGTTCCGGCCGTAGTTGAACAGCCGGCATGGGTGTTCGCTGATCAGCTTTATTCTTTGCCTTCGGCGCGGCTTCGGTTGCACTCCCGGTCGAACCGGGAGCGCTCGTTACATACGACAGGTTGGAGATCTTCTGCGGTCGCCCGTCTTCGAGAACTTCAAAATCCTGATCGGTGAGATCCGTAATTTGAGTGCCGTTCTTATCGGTGACAACTGCATCAACCTGTACCAGGTTTGCCCTGATGCGAACCACATCGTCATCCCCCGGCACGCCTGGTTCCTGGACTGGTGGAGTGGTTTGCGTAGGCTTGGGTGTGGCTTTAGGTTCTTGTGCCGCGGCGGAGGAACAAATTGCGAGCGTGAGCACCAACGATAATAGACTTCGGTGGTTCATAGACACGTCCTTCGCAGCGTACGTTACCAATGCTTACGGCATCGACCCTCGCCCGCAATTAGTCGATACTAAAGTCGGCGGTCAGTCGTATATCTCGCGATGAACTTCCGATCAGTACTTTGAACTGACCTGGTTCGACGATCCACTTCTTTCGATTTGTGTCGTAGAAGGCAAACGATCGCTCGTTGAATTCCGCTTTTACAACCTTCGACTGCCCCGGCTTCAGCATCACTTTCTCAAAGCCCTTCAGTTCCTTAATTGGTCTTTCTACTGACGCCTGAACATCCTGAATATAGAACTGTACCACCTCGGCGCCCTGGCGGCGGCCGGTGTTCTTCAATTGCACTTCTACCGTTAGCGGCTCTCCTGCCTTGATGCGGCTGCGGCTCAATCTGATATTGCTGTATTCGAAGGTCGTGTACGAGAGACCATGACCGAAGGGAAACTGCGGTTCGAGATTATGCTTATCAAAGTGGCGATAACCCACGAATACGCCTTCCGAATAGCGCCCTATTCCACCCGCCCCGGGGTACTGCTCAGTCGTGGACACGGCTACATCTTGCCGAGCTTTGGGAAAAGTAATGGGGAGTTTGCCAGAAGGATTGACGTTGCCGAACAGCACGTCGGCGATGACATTGCCGTCATCCTGGCCGGGATACCAGCCCTGGACAATCGCGGGTACATCACCCACCCACTTGTTCATGAGAACCATGCAACCCGTGTTGAGCACGACGATCGTTTGCTTGTTCGCGCCTACAACACCCTTAATCAACTGATCCTGCTCTTCAGGTAACTCGATGCTGGCGCGATCGCTACCTTCGGTTTCAAAGTCGCGAGCAAAAACGATCGCCAGGTCGCACGACTTGGCCAGCTGCACGGCGTCTGCCAGCAGACCGGTACTGTTGGTAGCGGGATCGCTCCTTGCGAGATCGCTCCCGGGAACGAATTTGAGGAAGCGCACGGTAGCTGTCTTTCCAATCCGTCGAGTGATCGCTCCGAGTGGACTTACGGTGTCAAGCGGTGCGATGCGCGCGCTGCCGCCACCACCGCTGGTCGCCCGATCCGCATAAGGTCCGATGACGGCAATCGTCTTAAAGCGAGTACTATCCAGAGGCAACAGGTTGCCTTCATTCTTGAGCAGCACGACACCGGCTTGCGCGACCCGCCGCGCCACCTGCGCCTGTGCGTCGTAATCGATTGCGCCAATCGCGGCCGGGCGCTCAAAAAACCCAAAACGCATTACTACTCGCAGAATGCGCCGCACTTTATCGTCGATCGTAGCCACGCTAACCTGACCGGATTTGACTGCGGCGAGCAGTTTTTCACCGAAGAACTCGCCATTCGGCATTTCCATGTCGAGACCGTTGTTGGCAGCGCCAATTGTGCTATGTGTGGCGCCCCAGTCCGAAACAACAAACCCATCAAAGCCCCACTCGTCTTTCAAGATATCTTTCAGCAGGTAGGAATTCTCAGATGAATAAGTGCCGTTGACTTTGTTGTAGGCAGCCATCACCGAGCCCACTTTGGCTTCCTTGACGGCAGCTTCAAAGGCGGGTAGATAAATCTCGCGCAGCGTACGCTCGTCAACCTCTGCGCTCACCGTCAGCCTCTGCTTTTCCTGATTGTTGGCGGCGTAATGCTTGACCTCCGCAATCACGCCCTGGCTTTGGATACCCTTGATATCCGCCGTGGCGATTTGCGCCGTTAGGTATGGATCTTCGCCAAACGTCTCAAAGTTGCGACCCCCTTCCGGAACGCGCACGATATTGACCATCGGCGCCAACAAAATATTTTGGCCCTTGGCCAGGCACTCGGCACCCATAGCCGAGCCGTATTGTTCAGCCAATGCGCGATCCCAGGTCGCGGCCATCGCGACGGGCGCCGGGAAAGCTGTGCCGGGACCATGGCGCACGCCGGCTGGTCCATCAGTCAATGCCAGTTCAGGAATTCCGAGACGGGGAATCGCGGGCACGTAGCCGATGAAACCGCGGCGGTGTTCGCCATGCACCATCTGGATTTTTTCTTCCAAGGTCATCCGCGCTATCAACGCATCCAGCTTAGGCTCGGTGGTCGAACTAAGGTCTAAGGGCGGGCCCTCACTCGGCAATGCGCGACCCAGATTATGTGCGGCCACCACCGCAATCCCGGTCGCACTGGTTTGCTTCAGAAAAGATCGCCGGCTAACGTTTCTGGTCATAGTTGTCTTATCTCCGTTTCGCTTCTGCTCCGAACGACCTCGGGAAAGAACCGATTGTTATATTGCGCGCTGGTACTAAAGGACAAGGAGCAGACATTCTAACGATGTTCGGAGCCCCGCGCCAGCGTTTTGTTCGGTTACTCGACAAATGCTGAGGATGATTCCTTTCGGCTACCCTTCCGGGCTATTTGCGACTAGAATTCAGATTTCAGGATCGTCAAATCAGGAGACACCACGTTATGAAAAAGCTGAGTCGACGCCAGTTCCTGGGCGCTGCCATAGCCACAGCAGGAGCAACCTCGACTGGGGCGCTCGTGTTCAGTCGCGTGCACATGAATTCTGCCGACGACGGCTACCCGGGACGGATTGTACGCGGCACAATGACGGCGACCAGTCGAGTGCCGCTCGGAAAAAGCGGGCTAAACGTTTCCCTGGTTGGCATCGGTACTGGCAGCGTTGGTTGGGCGCACCATTCCAACCAGACACGCCTCGGCCAGGAGGCGTTTACTCGCCTGATGCGACATGCATTTGACAACGGCATTAACTTCTTCGATTTAGCCGATTCCTATGGTTCACATCCCTACTTTGCCAGCGCGATGAAAGGTGTGCCGCGCGATCAGTACGTGATTCAGACTAAAACCGACAATCGTGATCCTAAAGGGGTCCGCGAGGACATCGATCGCTTTCTTCGGGAGTTGCAAACAGACTACCTCGACTCATTGATCATCCACTGTGTGACCCAGCCCGATTGGACCACCCGTTATCGGGGTGTGATGGACGTATTTGCCGAAGCCAAAGAGCGCGGCAAGATCCGCGCCCATGGAGTGACTTGTCACAATTTCGGAGCGCTGCAATCCGCGGCGGCCAGCGACTGGGTGCAGATCAATCAGGTACGTTGGAATCCGCGCGGCGCGCACATGGATGCGGACGTCGAAACCGTTCGAGCTCTCTTCAAACAAATGAGAGCCAGACGTCAGGGGATGATCGGCATGAAGGTCGTGGGCCAGGGCGACATCGTCACGGGCGCACAGCCACTGTCGCCGGCCCAATGTTTTCGCTTTCAAATCGAGAGCGGTGTAGTTGACGCTTACGTGGTCGGCGTTGAAGCGACCGACCAAATCGACCAACTATTGCACGGAACGCAACTGGCGCTCAACGAAGTCGGATACCGCATGGTCGCCTGAGGCAGTTTGTCAGCGATCAAGCAACCTGACAGAATCTTATCGGCCTCTCTGGCATAACTCTGGCGCCGTTTCTTTAACTAACTTGCCGTACGATTGATATTTTCAATTCGCCCGGGCGGCCCGATCCAGCATCTCGACCAAGGCTTCCGGAGCGGACCATTGGGCGTTGTGGTCCGCTTCCAGTTGCCATACTGTCCAGCCACGCTCCTTCGCACGCGCGGCTTGCGGCGCAAAGTCGTCGTCTTCCGGCTTGTGTCCTTTTTCAACCGTAAGGATATAGGTTGTGGGAATCTTCCGTTCCGGCTTATTTTTCAGAACCAGCGGTTCCGTGAAAGTCTTAAGCGGCTGCGGCACATCCTTGGGCGGCGGCTGATCAGGCTTCACCCAGGGAGGCACAATGTAGTCGCCCTTAATCATCGGCTTCAACCAATCACCGCGGGGACCGATCAAGCTCATGACAGACTCACCATCGTTGGGCGCGAAAGCATCAAGATAAACGAGGCGGTGAATTCTATCCGGCACGCGGTCCGCGACTCCGGTTATCACCATGCCGCCATAGCTATGTCCCACGAGTACGACGTCGTGCAAATCTTCAAAGAGAATCATGTTGACGACAGTCGTTGATATGCGTACTCAAATTAACCTCAGGTGTGGCCAGATGCACACGCTCACCCAAACCGGTTAGCTGTGGTCTGTGGACGCTGTATCCTTTCTCTCTCAACAACGACTCCACGTGGCGAAAAGCCCAGGCGCCGCCCCAGGCCCCGTGGACAATCACGATGGGCGGTTTAGCCGGTGCGACAGGCTTTTGAGCGCGCGCCTCGAGGTAGGTGATAGTCGAGAGCGATAAAAGAGCAGTGTCGCCGCGGAAACAGTCTTTCGCAAGAACACTATTCGGGTCCTCTTCGACTTTACGGTTGCAATTTCCAGCGAATGGGAAAGAGCGCTCCAGCTTCTTTAGAACTCAGCTTCACACCGGCAAGGGACGCGGCATATGAAAGCACTGGATCTTCCTGCTCACGCAGATCAGCGCCAGTGGGCAGCATTATCTTATCCGGTGAGACGCCAGTATGCTCGAGACTCTTTCCATCTGTCATCACAACGTCAGCATTGGTGATGCTGGCACCATACAAAATCATGCTGGTCTCACCAACAGAAAAACTATAGCGCATCGATTCCATCACCGCACCTGCGGTAACATCACCTATTACCGTTCCCCTCTTTTCAATTTGCACAACCCGAGAAAGAAATTCAGAGGCCGAAGCCGAGCCGTTATCAACCAACAGGATCAGTTGACCCTGGAAAGCACCGCGGCCGCGGGTCTTAGCAATAAGAGGTTTGGTCTCTTTGCGTCGCTTTCTGTCACCAACTTTGACGTCATGATCAAACAAGTTACCGATAATCTGAAGCAATGTATCTATGTAACCACCGCTGTTGCCGCGAAGATCAATGATTAGTGTCTTGTACTTGGTAATCCTATCCATTATCTGGTTCACACGACCATACAGCAGATCGAATTGCGGCATTTGCCAAATATAGAGATCGTCACCAAATCCTTTGAAGCGGTGTTCAGAAATGCGATCGTAATCATCCATCTCTCTTATGTAATCGTAAAGCTCGACGCCGGATGTCAGGTCCATGATCTTTTTCCCCTGACGTGTGCTGGCCTTGTAGTCAACTCGTCGCGGTTGTTCCCCAGGCCCCTGGACGACAACACTCAACTGCGGCTTCGGCTGAAGGGCTTGATAAAGATAGTTAAATAACCAGAAGTTTTCGCGCGTCAATTTAAAACCATCGACGACATGCAGGAGATCCCCTGGTTTTAGCCCCTTCGCCTCAGCATCTGTTCCCGGTTTTACCGCCTCGACGTAACAGTGATCGCCGAGCATTTGGATTTTCCAGTCGTAGCTGATCTTCAACGCATGAGGTGGGGGGAGGAAAAACGTGTGAGTATCATTCAGACTGAGTAGGGCCTTTTCGATGATGCCAAAGACCTGTCCGTTTGATGTGGCTTCATTGATCTTTTCTTCGGCGGCCTTGAAGGTCTCATCAATATTAACGCCGTGGAACTCGGGATCGTAGTAGTTCTTCTTGAGTGAATCTCTGATATTGCGTAGCATTATGCGGCCTGCCTCACGATCGTTCTTGCTCAGAGTTTGGCCTAGCGCTTGGGGCGGGCACAAAATCACAGAGAGAGTCAGTAGAGTTGCTAAGCGAAGAGCGGGTCTTCTTTGTGCCGGCATTGAGGGCCTCCAGTCAGAGTAAGGTAAGGTGCCTTCTCAAGGTAAGAATTAATTACTTCCGTCGTGAATTCTCCATGACGTGGCGTCGGCTGTCAATCGTATTTGGAGGACATTTTCGCGAGTTAACAAGTGGAACAGTTGGTGCGACTGCGGCGTTCAAGATTCAGCCTGCGCTGTGGAACCACAAACCTGACGTTGTATTCTGAACACCCGTCGCTCGCGTTGAATTTGCGACAGTAAGGTGCTCTTCATTGAGACCGTCGCGGCACCACCTGAACAGTCTTACTTAACTTAACATCCACCGAAGATGTCCCAATCATAATCTCAAGCTGGTCTCTTTCAACCGTAAAAAGGTGCGTTTTGATATCCCAGTACGCCAACTGGTCTGACGAAAGAGCTAACGTTACTGTTTTCGTTTGTCCGGGATCGAGTGCAATCCGACTGAAGCCCTTCAGTTCCTTCAAAGGCCTCGCGACTGACGACTTTAAGTGCCTAACGTACATCTGGACGATCTCCTCACCGACGCGAGAGCCGGTGTTCTTTACATCGACGCTGACGTTGATCGATCCCTTGCTCGAAAGCGAAGCAGCGCTTGTTCTCAGGTTAGAGTAGCCAAACGTCGTATAGCTCAAGCCGTAACCAAAGGGATAAAGTGGCTCTCCTTTGAAATACATGTAAGTTCGGCCGTGTCGAATGTCGTAGTCCATCATCGTTGGTAGTTGATCGAGCGACTTGGGCCATGTCTGCACTAATCGCCCGGCCGGATTGTAATCACCGAACAAGACGTCCGCCAATGCGTTGCCTTCTTCCTGACTGCTGTGGGTCATGTGTATGATGGCGGGCACATTCTCCTGGGTCCAATTGATCGCGTAGGGAAAGCTCGAGATCAGCACCACTACGGTATTTCGATTTGCCCGGTACACTTCCTTTATCAGTTCTTCCTGTTCGAGCGTGATCGATTCCCTATCGACCGCTTCGCGTCCCTCGCTTGGCGACGCGACCTTCGCCCAGGGCATGTTATATCCGCCATTGGGATGGTTGCCGACGCAAACAATCGCGACATCAGATTCGCGCGCGGCCCGCACCGCTTCGTCGTTGTGGTTAGTTGCCGCATGCCTGATGTTGACGCCGGCGCCGACCTTGTTCCTTATTCCCTCGAGTGGAGTAACGACGTAGGGTGGCGTGCCGCTGTACCAATCCAGGAGCACCTCGTCAGATCGGGGGCCGATGACGGCAATTGATTTCAGCTTGGTCTTATCAAGCGGTAACGTCTGATTGGAATTTTTCAGAAGCACGATCGATTTTTGGGTGATCAATCGAGCTAACAATTTATGCTTCGTTGATAGCCATGGATCTTCAGCCTCACTGCCGATTAGCGCATAGGATACTCTCGCCGGCGGATCGAGCAACCCCAACTTAATCATCACTCTGAAATTGCCTTTGAGCGCTTCATCGATCTCACTTTCCTGAAGCAGATTTCTTCGCAACGCACCGCGCACGGCATCGCGATAGTTGTCGAGAAACTGGCCGATTCCAGCTTTGATCGACGAAGCCGCAGCGCCCTCCAGATCTGCCGAATACTTGTGAGACGTAACGAGGTTTCGCATCGCACCAGCATCGGTGCAAATGATGCCGTCTTGTCCCCACTCTTTTCGGGTGACGTTCTCCAATACGGGATTTACAGTCATAGGCACGCGGTTCATTGCGTTGTAAGCGGCCATGAATGCTCGCGAGCCTCCTTCAGTGACGCCCATGCGGAACGGAACGGAGTAGTACTCTCTAAAGAGTCTTTCATCGAAATCTGAAGAAGACTTGTCGCGATCATTCTCGTTGCTGTTTGCCAGGAAATGCTTCATGAGCGCAGCGGCTTGCCAATACTTTGGATCGTCTCCCTGCAGTCCCTTAATAAAAGCGACGGCCATCGTGCCATTGAAGAATGCATCCTCGCCGTAACATTCTTCCGTTCGACCCCAGCGCGGATCACGGCCCAGATCGGCGTTGGGTGCGCGGATGACAATTCCACCCTGATGATACTTGTTGCTCTGGAAGATATAACGCGCTTCGTAACCCTCGATCGCGCCAGCTTGCCGGATGACGCCCACGTCCCAGGTCTCTCCCAAACCAATTCCCTGCGGAAACGTCGTAGTCGGGATCGTCAACGGCCGGCCCCATTTTGCCGGTCCACCCTGGGCCAGTCCATGAATGCCCTCGACGTGGCCGCTGCCCTTTATTCCCAGACGCGGCACACTGGGGTTGGTTCCCAGGCAAGCGATCTTCTCGTCCAGCGTCATCAGAGAGAGGATATGATTAATTCTCTCTTCGACCGGCAGGTCAGGGTTTTGGAACCGATATTGATAACCGCGGGGATACTGTCCGACAGTGGGTCGCGCGTCATGCCCGAAGCTGGTAAGGAGCAGAGGAAACATGGACAGCATAAAAACCACTGTCGCGTGTTTGACGCGGAGATTCATAGTTAGAGTTGCGATGGCCCCACGCCGCTGGAATGCGTACAGGGCCAAATGATCTGCGAGAATCCAGCGACTGTCTTACCAAGCTGGACGGTTTTAGAATCCTTTGCCTTCAACCAGAGTCACATAGCGATCGACGGGTACATCTTTGAACCTCTCTACCTTGCCGCTGGGAGCAGGCCACTTGATCTCGAGCCAATCAAGCTTCGCAGCTTTGCCCAGCCCCAGCACCTCGCGAGGATCGTGCGAAGACAGATAGCTTCCGCCATTGTTCTTCAGTCTCGATCTTTTCACGCCGCCAGCCGACCAGGTAATGATGGCGCCGATCGCGTCGCGATTGCATTTTGTCCCTTGCAGCTTCAAACCCAACCAGTGGTTTTCCTTGCCCGCGTTGTTACGGAGCAAGACAGGAGCGCCCCCATTATTGCCTACAATGACATCCAATCGGCCGTCGTTGTTGAAATCACCCACGGCCAGCCCGCGCGCCGGAAACGTTTTTGAGAAGACCGGACCGCCCTTATCAGTCACGTTCACCAGGCGCTGCCCATCATTATGGAAAAGCAACAAAGGTTCTTTGTACTTTACCTGGGTCGAGTACAACTCGACCATATCGTCAGGGTGGCCATTGGCAAGAAACAGATCAACGTGGCCGTCATTATCGTAATCGAAGAATTTCAATCCCCAACCACTCAGCAAGCGCGTCGCTTCAGCCACTCCGTTCACATGAGCCAAGTCGGTAAAGCTTTCGTCCTTGTTGTTGTGGTAGAGCGAGAACATCTCCTGATCAACGTTCGCCACGAAAAGGTCTTGCCAGCCATCGCCGTCAAAGTCGGCCGCGTCAACTCCCATGCCTGAACGTGCCTGGCCGTTCGGGCTGAAACCCACTTCAGAGGGTAGGCCGATCTCTTCCCATTTCCCGTTTCCGCGATTAACGAACAGGAAATTTTGCACCGTATCGTTGGCGACAAATAGATCCATCAGGCCATCGTTGTTTATGTCTGTGGCGACCACCCCGAGCGATTTGCCCAGGGCTTTTCCAATATCGGTCCCCCGCCCAACTTCACTGAAAGTCCCGTCGCCCTTGTTATGAAATAGAAAACTGGAAGTCGGCTTGAATATCCGAGGAATGCAATAGTAGTGTCGGCCAAGTTTGTTGTCGCCACAGAACACGTGCTTATTCAGACCATACTCAACGAAGCTGCACACGAACAGATCGAGCAATCCGTCGTTATCATAATCGAACCAGACCGCGCTTGTGGTCCAGCCCGGCGTAGCCAAGCCTGTCTTCTCCGTCACATCGGTGAACGTCCCGTTGCCGTTGTTGCGGTAGAGGATACACTTTCCGTAAGAGGTCACAAAGATGTCAGGATAGCCATCGTTGTTGTAATCGCCTACAGCTACGCCCATACCAAAACTCCCGCCAGCCACTCCCGCCTTATCGGTTACGTCGGTAAATGTGCCGTCATGGTTATTGCGGTAGAGGGCGTTCTTAAGGGGTGTCTTCGGCGTGAAAAAATCCGACACACCACTGTTAACGAGGTAGATGTCCATCCACCCGTCATTGTCGTAATCGAGGAATGCGACGCCCGGCCCCATCGTCTCGGGCAGGTACCGCTCGGGAGAGATTGCGTTGTCATGCACCCAGGTAACGCCACTAGTCGAAGGCGGTACCTCTTCGAAAATGGGTGGTGTGCCATTCTGAGCCGCACTTAAAATCCCGGTGAATATAAGCGGAAAGAAGAGGCTCAAAGCACCTGCCGCTCTAGCGGATTTAAGGAACTGCCTGCGACACATTGTAGGGTGACTCTTTAGCTTCATTTAAAGCGCTTCGGTTTTTAATAGATTAAATTTGATCTGAGGCACAGAACAGATCTGAAGAACTACAGGTACGCGGAAGATCACTGACGTAGTTTGTCTTCAGGGCTTGGATCCCACGCCGCCGACAGACTGGGGCCCCTCGCGTTCGGTGCGCATCTGCTGATCTAGTTTTGTGAACAAGGCGCGCTCGCGCGCGGCGTCCTCCTTGCGGCCTACGCGAGCATACGCGTGTGCCAAAGCGAAGTGCATCTCCGGGCTTTGGGGTTCCAGCTTTACACCCGCTTCAAGTTCTTTTATCGCCCGCCCAAAGTCTCCGGTCTCGAGCAGAATCCGGCCGAGCGCATTGCGCGCCGGAAACATATTCGGCGCTACCTGCACTGACTTTTCCGCGAACGGCAATCCAGCCGCATAATCGCCGCGCTTGATGTACTCAAAGGCAATTTGCAACATCGAAGGCCAGTGGTTGGGTGATAGCTTTAGTTCATGTCTAAACTCATCGAGCGCAGCATCAGGCTGTTGAGAGAGCAAGAACACTCCGAAGGCATAGTGAACACCTGGCGTTTCGGGATAGCGAGCAAGCAAATCATCAAAAACTCTGCGAGATTCGGCCTGACGGCGGATGGACATATAATAGGCGGCTCGTCCGGCCATCACCACCAACTCGCGCTTATCAGGAGGAAGTTCCAAGGGCAGAAACGGCATACGAAGGACATTGAGACCAAACGCTTCGATCACACTCGAGCTTTCGTTGCCTTCGCGCGCAAATTCTCTCAAGACGTCAAACCCCAGCTCGAATTGTTCAAACCGAGTTAGCAGTATTGCTGCGTGATAACGCACCACAAATACGAGCTGCTGCTGACCGCCAAGCCCCAGCACCCGAGCACGCTGAAGGTCGGTAAGGGCACGCTCATACTCTCTGGTTTGGAACTCGCAAAGCCCCAGCATAGCCGTTGAGGGAGCGATTAAACCGGAATCAGGGCCCTTTTGCGGAAGGATTGTCAGCAAACTGCGGAACGCATCGCGCGCTTCCGGGTAACGGTCACGGTCATAAAGTATAGTGCTCGCATACCACCATCCTTCTGTCCAGTTCGGCCGTAACTGAAGCGCCTGCCCGTACAGAGCAATAGCTTCATCAAGGCGACCAGCGTCGCGCGCTTCAGCTGCGCGCTTTGATAAATCATTAAACTCATTGGCCAGTTGCGCTGGAGACTTGCGCGGTGCTGCCGCGGGTTCTCTCTGGTTCGGCCGCGCAGATGATTGCGCGCGACTGCGTGTCGCCGGCCCAAGCAGCAGAACGAGGATCATGAAAGAAAAAATGTAGTGCTTACTTCTCAATTCGACCCTGAAGCTTAGTTGGGTGGTTTGTTCTCCGGTTTTGGGGATGACCGAAGTTCTGGAATGTTATCGCCCCGATAGCCCGGCCCAAGGCCATCCTGTGCCCCGGGCGCTTGCGCCTGGCGCTCGGCATTTAGCTTTTGAATAATGGCTCGCTCGCGGTCACCTTCTTCCTTGCGTTTGAGCCTATAGTAGACCGTCGCCAGCGAAACACGAGCCTCAATGAAATCGGGCGCGTCCCTGACTACTTGCTCCAGCGTGCGCTGCGCCTCAGGTATCTTACCCAGCGCAACGTACAGGCTGCCGATGAAGTAGCGCACATTCAAGTCGCGCGGGCGGACTATCAGTGCGTGCTGGAAGTAGACCAGAGCTTTTTCATTCTCCTCATCCTGCCTGAACAACCGGCCCAGGTAAAGATTTGCGTCGAAGTCGTTAGGATTGATTTCCAGCTCAGTTTGAAATGCTTTTCTGGCCTGCTCGACTTCCCCCATTCTTAGCAGCGCCTTCGCGTAAAGTGAATGCGCAGTGGGCAACTTGGGATTCAGTTGAATCGCGCCTTTAAACTCATTGACGGCGTTCGGATAGTCATGGGCCGTCATATGAGCAACTCCCATCAGCAGTCTCGCTTCAGCCGAATTTCCATCCCGGAGGATGCGATCAATTAGTAGCTGGCCTTTCTCTACTTCATTGACGTGAAGGTAAGCAGTGCCCAGCAGATACGTCAGCGCATGATCGTTTCCGTACGTGGCTTCGCGCGGCGAAAGGAGCTCGATCACGTTCCTATCCTGGCCCAGCTGCAAATAACAATCGCCAAGCAGAAAAACCGCATTCTTGTTTTCGGGCTGCACGTCGATGACGCGACCAAATTCGGACGCCGCTTCGGTAAAATAGGCGGCTTTATAGTAAGCCAATGCCAGATTGAACCGGATGGTCACGTTACGGCCGTCTCCTGTCAGAGCACGCTTGTATTGTTCGATTGCGCTTTCGTACCGGCCAAGCCGCGCATATGCGGCTCCAAGATTAGAGAGCGCGTCCACTCGATTCGGAGTGATGGCAAGCAGAGATTGGTACTCGCGGATGGCGCCCTCTACATCACCCGCCTGATGTAATTGCACGGCCCGAGCGAAGATTCGATCCGGATCCCCAGGCTGGGCTTGTGCAGCTGCCCGCCCGTGACCCAGTGATATCAATAAGGCGCAGGCGAGAACCTCTATTTTCAACTTCCTCATCGTGTCATCCTTGTTCGCGTTCCAACCAGTGAAGATGGCATGAAATTATATCTGGATAATAGAATGGTTCGCAACAAAGAATGGAATCCCTGAGAGCCAAGGTAAGTCCTTTCACCATCGGACCCAGCCGGCATTAGTCTTTGATCTAATTTCCCTCATTTAGTTTGCGCAATGAGAAGAGAGCAAATATAATGCTACCCTCTCGGCTAAACGCGCCTTCAGCTGGAAGCAAGCGAAGCTGACTCTAGGAGATCAACCCATGAAAATCTGGATGAATTCTCTTCTAATATTTTTGCTCGTTACATCACTTCAGATGTCAACAGGCGCTCAATCGCAATCAAAGCCAGACCAGGATGAAGATAAGATAGTTATAGGCACGACTGAGGTTGCTCTCGATATAGTAGTCCGAGATAAGAAGGGCCGGCCGGTAAAAGACCTGCAAGCCTCGGACTTCGATATTTACGAAGACGGAGTTCGTCAGCGCGTCCAGTCATTCCATCTGGTGGAGCGCCAGCCTGCTACGGGCGGAGCTGAAGTTAAGCCAGAGACCAAGAGAGAAGAACCCGCCCCGCGTCAGGCTCCTTCACGCGATCCTTTCGCCCAGTCCAGTTTCGTCGCAATGGTCTTTGATCGTCTTTCACCGGACGCCCGCAATCTTGCCCACAAGGCGGCTTTAAATTATGTGGCTGAAAGCATTACGCGCGATGATCTGGTAGGTGTCTTCGCGATTGACCTGTCGCTGCGGACACTTCAGTCTTACACGAGCAGCGCGGAGCTCGTGAGACAAGCGGTAGATCGCGCCGCCGGCCTGAGCACCTCGACCTTTGCTTCCAGCG
>ORMF012170467.1_pt1 | contig 16384 bp, 13 predicted proteins | sample 1779871 | NCBI WGS metagenome assembly ORMF01 (sample SAMEA104232316, study PRJEB22302) | groundwater metagenome | biome: forest; feature: aquifer; material: groundwater | place: USA | collected 2011-08-07 | depth 5.4 m
CTGGCGTCATTCAGGTCCCCATAGACGAGATGAAGCCGCTTCGCCAATAGCGGCGATTGATGAATAGGGTCTATTCTCGAGCGATTCATGGAACTCGAGCGCCTCACGATCCCATGAACCTCGTAGCCCTTTTTCAACAAAAACTCGGTTAAATAAGAACCATCCTGGCCGGTGATCCCGGTGATCAATGCTTTCATTCGCGTCCTAATTTTTTCCCATTATTGCTTTAATCAATCGGATTGTCAAGGCGATGCCTTAGCGGCTTGTCCGCACTCCGACTCTCGGACAAAAAGACCTTATTTGGCACCGGGTGCAGAACGGCGATACCGGCACGCATAGATTCTGCCCGTAAGTGACCAAAATATCGTTGAACGTGATCCAATAGCGTTTCGGTAAAATTTTCCTTAAAACCTGTTCGGTTTCGTCCGGGGCCTTGGTCTTGACGAGCCCCCAGCGGTTGCAAATCCGGTGCACGTGCGTGTCCACGCAGATGCCGGGCTTCCCGTAACCAACGGTCATCACCAAATTTGCGGTTTTCCTCCCCACGCCTTGAAACAACAGAAGGTCTTCCATATTATCCGGCACGCGGCCGTGAAAACGCTCGATCAGATCCCCGCAGATGCTCAGGATATTTTTTGCTTTGGTGTGATAGAAACCGACCGGATAAATGGCCCGCTCGATTTGACCGAGCTTAAGCGTCCGCATCGTTTGGGGGGTGTCCGCCAGCTTGAAAAGACGATGGCTCGCCTCCTCAGTCGTTTTATCCTTAGTCCTGAGACTTAACACCGTGGAGATCAAGACCTTGAACGGCGCGTTGGCCCCATGGGCAAAGGTACCGACGACAGGCACTTTCCATTGCCTGATTTCTTTCTTCAAAATCCCCAGAATCTCAGGGAGATCCCGCAAAATTTGGCTCATCGCCCGTGCATTATACCATTTCGAGGTCAAATCTTGACACTCTGAGCTAAGGCGTTTATAGTGCCTGTATGTTATTGAAAAATTTGGCGAAAAATGTCGCGGCGCTGGTGTTCCCTCCGGAGTGCGAGGTCTGCCATGCGACGCGTCCTCCGTCTCCCTCGTCCGGGGTTTGCGCACGATGCGAGTCGGGGATCCGGTGGCTCGAGCCCCCTTTCTGCGTTTCCTGCGGACGCTCGCTAAGGTTTGAGGGGATAAAATGCGCCGCGTGCGAGGGTGAGTCGTTTCACTACGACCGTGCGTTCGCGTGCGCGTTTTACGAAGGGACGATGAGGGAGCTGATTCATGCCTACAAATTCGGCGGAAGAAAATATCTGAAAAACTTCTTCGCGAGCCGCTTGGAGCGTTTCATTGGCCGGCATCTCTCCGAGCGGCCGTTCGACGCGGTCGCGGCCGTGCCGATGGATCCGCAAAAGAAACGGTCGCGCGGCTTTAATCAATCGGAGCTTCTGTCCGCTCCCATCGCGGCGGCGCTTAAGATCCCTGACGTCTCAAAAGAGCTCACGAGAAAAAAATCGGATTCCCCGCAGGCGCTTTTGGCAAAAACCGACAGAAAAACAAACGTGAAAAATCGTTTTGCCGTAAAAAACACCGCCGATTTCAAGACGAAAAACGTGCTTTTGATCGACGACATCCTCACGACGGGGCACACGGCCTCGGAATGCGCGAAAGCGCTTAAAAACGCCGGCGCCGCCTCCGTGACCGTCCTAACCTGCGCGAGAGGGCGCTAGATTGAAGATCTTAAGAGACCACATCCTGCAAGAATTCCTGACCCCTTTCGTCTTTTGCCTCTTGTCGCTCTTGCTTGTCTTTTTTCTGGGCCGCGGTTTCGTCCAAATGGCGGACCTGGTCTTCAATAAGAACGTGAATATCTTCTTGATCCTGAAACTGCTTTTCTTTTCGTTCCCTTTTATTTTGACCTTCTTGATCCCGATGTCCGTCCTGGTCGCGACGCTCTTGGCCTTCGGAAAGCTTTCCTTTGACAACGAGATCATGGCGATCCGGGCCAGCGGCGTCAACATCAAACAGATCGTGAGACCGCTCGTCGCGCTGACGGTCGTCCTTTGCCTCATCTCGTTTCTTCTGTCGGATAGGATCGCCTCCTCCAGCCACTATGCCTACCGCCGGCTTCTGGCCCAGATCGGCATTGAAAGCCCTCAGGCCGCCTTGGAAGAAGGGACTTTTATCAAAAAATTCAAAAATTTCATCATTTTCATCTATGAAATCGATAAAAATAAACTGAAAGGCATCCGGATCTATCAACCGCAGGAAGGCCGACCGACACGGACGATCGTCGCCCAAAAAGGCGAGTTGATCTCCATTCCGGAAAAAAATATCATTAAACTGAAGCTGATCCACGGCACAAGCGACGAACCCGACCCCAAAGACCCTTCCAAACTTTATAAGCTGAATTTCAAAACCTACGATCTTCCGCTCAATATCTCCGGCTTAAAAGACCCGGAAGAGGCCTTGAGCAAAAAACCGAAGGACATGAGCATCAAAGAACTGAAGGCCGAAATAGAGCGCCTCGGTGAGGAAGGGATCAAAGCGACCTACCCTCTTTCGGCGGAGATCCACAATAAGATCGCGTTGTCGTTTTCAAGCCTTGCGTTTTTGCTGATCAGCATCCCCCTCGGGATCACGACAAGGCGCAGTGAAAAGTCGATCAGCTTTGGGATCAGCTTGGCCCTCATGACGCTCTATTGGATCCTTCTGATCGGAGGAAAGGCGCTGGCTCAAAAAGGCCTGGTGCCGCCGTTCCTGGCGCTTCAATTCTCGAATTTTGTCGTCGGAGGAGTCGGCGGCTACCTCCTTCTCAAATTGGTTAAAAACTAATGCGCATCGTGGACCGCCACCTCGTGAAAGAGTTTGTACGCCCGTTCGGATTTTGCGTGGCGATCTTTTCAATGTTGTTTATCGTGATCGACAGTTTTAACAATCTCGATGAATTCATGAAACACGGCGTCCATTATAAAATTGTTTTGTCTTACTATCTTTACCTTTTCCCGACCCTGCTCGTGCAGATCGTACCCATCTCAACGCTGGTGGCCGTGCTCTACGGCCTGGGGCATCTCAACCGACACAACGAGATCATCGCGCTAAAAGCCAGCGGCGTCAGCACCACGCAGATCCTCGTGCCTTATATTTGCCTGGGAACGATCATCAGTTTTGGCATTCTCCTCACGAATGAAACCATCGCGCCAAAATTCGCGGTCGCCTCGACCGCGATCATGGAGGGACTGATCCAAAAGGGGAAAAAGAATTTGAACGAGCGCGCGATCAAGAACGTGACGCTTTACGGAAAAGGCAACCGCATTATTTTCGCCAGAGAATATGAAGTCATGAGCAAGACGCTTCGCGACGTCAATATCCTGGAGGATAATTCCAATAAAATTCTTCAGGGAAAATTCACGGCCAAAGAGGCGCGCTACGAGAACGGCGTGTGGATCTGCTATGACGTGATGAAATATCAACTGGACCGGCGCGGGGACATCATCGGCGAACCTCGTTTCCTGGCCAAGATGACGCTGGATATTCCCGAAAAACCGGAGGATTTTTTGAAAGAAAGCTCCGAGGTTCAATTCATGACTTCCAAAGAGCTCCGGCAATACACCGACCATTTAAAAGGAACCAGCCGCGACCTGATCCGAAGGCTGCTCGTGGATTTTCACAATAAAATGGCGCTTCCATTCGCCAGTCTGATCGTGATGCTGATCGGCGCGCCGCTGGCGCTGACCACCAAACGCGCCAGCGCCATGGTGGGGATCGGAACGAGTCTCTTGGTTGTTTTGTTTTACTACGCGCTGGATTCTATCTGTTTGGCGCTGGGAAAAGGCGGTTACCTGCCGCCCATCATGGCCGCTTGGTTTGGGAATCTATTTTTTGCGACGGTCGGAATCTATTTGATCAAAAACAGCGCTTAACCCAGCCCTTTCTGAAGACAGAAATTCTTACTTAAGAAAGGGCGGGGTTAAGTCCCTGTTTCCCAGGCGGCCAGGTAGACTTCCTGGTCCTTGGTCAGCGTGTCGATCGAGACGCCCATGCTCTTCAATTTGATCCTGGCTATTTCGCTGTCAATGTCCTGAGGCACGCGATAAACTTTGTTGTCGAGCGATTCATGATTCTGAGTCACCCATTCCGCGGAAAGCGCCTGGTTCGCGAAGCTCATGTCCATCACGATCGCGGGGTGGCCTTCGGCCGCTCCCAGATTGACAAGCCGCCCTTCCGCGAGAAGATAAACCCGGCGGCGGTTCACGAGCGTGAATTCCTGCACGCAATCTCTCATGGGCCTTATTTTCTTGGAAATTTTCTTGAGGGCCTTGATGTCGATCTCCACGTCAAAATGGCCTGAATTAGCCACGATCGCCCGGTCCTTCATCTGCAGAAAATGCTCTCTTCTTAAAACGCCGGTATTGCCGGTCACGGTCACGAAAATATCGCCCAATTTCACGGCGATGCCCATCGGCACGACCTGAAAACCGTCCATGACCGCCTCGAGCGCCTTTAAGGGATCCACCTCGGTCACAACCACATTCGCGCCCATGCCGCGTGCGCGCAGCGCCACACCCCGCCCGCACCACCCGTAACCGCAGACCACGAAACTTTTCCCGGCCAGAAGCACATTGGTGGCCCGCACGATCCCATCCAACGTGGATTGCCCGGTGCCGTAACGATTGTCAAACAAATGTTTTGTCTGGGCATCATTCACGGCCACGATCGGGTATAGGAGTTTTCCCTGGGCCTCAAGACTCCTCAAACGAATGACGCCGGTCGTCGTCTCCTCCGTGCCGCCGAAAATATTGCGCTTATATTTTGCCGGCGCCTTATGGATCGCCGACACAAGGTCCGCTCCGTCGTCCATCGTGATGTGGGGATGATGATCCAATGCCGCGTAAATATGGGAATAGTAACTCTTCCGATCCTCGCCTTTGATCGCGAAAACGCGGATCCCAAAATCCTTTACCAGAGACGCAGCCACGTCATCCTGCGTGCTCAAAGGATTGGAGGCCACCAGCACCGCATCGGCTCCCCCTGCCTTCAGCGCCACCATGAGGTTCGCCGTTTCTGAAGTCACGTGCAGACAAGCCGATAGCTTTATCCCTTTGAGCGGTTTTTCCTTGATGAATCTCTTCGCGATCAGCTCCAATACAGGCATTTGAGCACCGGCCCATTCGATCCGGGATTTTCCTTTCGAAGCCAAACGAATGTCCGCAATGTCGTGTCTCATCACAGCCCTTTCCTTAAAGAAGAAATCTTATCCAACGCCTCCCAGGTGAAACCTTTCTCGTTCCTCCCAAAATGGCCATAGGCGGCTGTCTGGGCATAAATGGGACGCCGCAGTTTTAAATCACGGATGATCCCGAGCGGCGTCAGATCAAAATTCTTCTCGACGCGTCTTCGTATTTCCTCGTTGGAAATTTTTCCCGTGTTAAAAGTATTCACCATCACCGAGACCGGGCGAACGACGCCGATCGCATACGCCAGCTGTATTTCGCATTTATCCGCTAATTTTGCGGCGACAATATTTTTGGCGATGTGACGGGCCACATAACACGCCGAACGGTCCACCTTCGTGGGATCTTTGCCGGAAAAAGCGCCGCCGCCATGCGCGCCAAAACCGCCGTAGGTATCGGCGATGATCTTGCGGCCGGTGAGGCCGGTGTCCGCCTGAGGCCCCCCGACCTCAAAACGCCCGGTCGGGTTAATATAGATCTTGGTGCGTTTATCCACATAGCGTTGGGGAACCACTTTTTTGATCACGAGCTCTTTCATGTCGCGCGTGATCTGCTTGAGGTTCGCGTGAGGAAGGTGATGAACGCTCAAAACGATCGTGTCCACCCGGAGCGGCCGGCCATCCTGATACTCCACGGTCACTTGGGATTTCCCGTCAGGCCGCAGATAAAGAAGTGTTTTGTTCTTCCGGATTTCCGCGACGCGGCGGGTTAACCGGTGCGCCAGCGTGATCGGAAGCGGCATATACTCCGGCGTTTCATTGGTCGCGTATCCGAACATCATGCCCTGATCGCCGGCGCCGCCCTTGTCCACCCCCATGGCGATATCAGGCGACTGCCCTTGGATCGCGGTGATCACGGCACAAGTTTGGTAGTCAAAACCGAAAGCGGGGTTGTCGTACCCGATTTTCCTGATCGTATTTCTGACGATCTTGGGAATATCCACATAACAGGTCGTCGTGATCTCCCCCGCGACAAACGCGAGGCCCGTCGTCACCATGGTCTCACAGGCCACGCGGCCGTTAGGGTCCTTGTCCAAGATCGCGTCCAAGATCGCATCGGAAATCTGATCGGCCACCTTGTCCGGATGGCCTTCGGTCACGCTCTCTGAAGTAAATAAAAAACTCTTTGATTTCATCGGTCTTATCCCCTCTTGTCTCTTTTTAATTCGAAATCTTTTTCTCGAACGCCTTATGCGCCTCTTCGAGCGCGCTCAAATTCCCGATATCATACCACACGCCCTGAAACAGAAACCCAAAAATTTTTACTTTCCCCAAAAGCCATTGGATATAGAAGCCGGGAGCGTCCTTGGCCGCCTCCCCGCTTAAATATTCGTTCACAAAGCGCAAAGAGTCCTTGGGGAAATAATAAACCCCCATGCCGATGAAGCTAGACCGGGGATGTTCCGGCTTTTCCTCGATCACGGTGACTTCCGAAGAGGCGTCGATTTCAACGACGCCGAATTTTTTAGAGGCCAGGCGAGCGTCTTGGATATCATAAAGCGCGATGCTCACCGCGCCTTTGTGGTTTTTGGAAAAATTCAGGAAGTCGCCGAAACCCGAATCAAAGAGATTGTCGCTGGCCAGCATCAGGATATCCGTGTCGAGAGCGCATTTACGGATCGCAAAACCCAGATCGCCGATCGCGCCAAGCCGCGTCTCATTGGAAAGAGTCCGGTCATTCAAGATCCGGACCGGAATGCCAAGGCGCGTTTTTTCCTGCCACTCACACAGTTGCGGATAAAACTTCGCGTTCGTAATGATGATGATCTCGTCCATCTCTTTGGAAACATTCAGTTTTTCGCACAAATGGTCCAGGATCGTCTTTCCGGCAACCGGCAATAAGCACTTGGGCGTGTTCAGCGTCAAGGGATACAGCCGCGTCGCGTAGCCGGCGGCGAGAATGACGGCTTTCATTTGTGTTTTTCCTTGGGGTGGACGACAATTTCCGTATATTTTGATTTCAGATAATGCACGACCTCCACGCCGGTAGAAAGAGAGAGCGCATGTCTGGCGATCTCTTTGGCTTCCTCGTAGGAGATCGAGCGGATGATCTTTTTAATTTCCGGCAAGAGGAGCGGCGAAGTCGAGATCTCATCCAAGCCCAGGCCCAGCAGCACCGGCGTCAAGATCGGGTCTCCCGCCATCTCACCGCACATTCCCACCCAAATATTCTTTGCGTGGCCCGTTTCAACGATCGTCTTGATGAGGCGCAGGACCGCCGGATGCGCCGGTTCATAAAGATACGCTATTTTTTCATTGATCCGGTCCACGGCCAGCGCGTATTGGATCAAGTCATTGGTCCCGATGCTGAAAAAATCCACCTCCGAAGCCAGCAGGTCGCAGGTCAGAGCGGCGGAAGGGATCTCGATCATCGCGCCCACTTCCATCTGTTCGTCAAACGGGATCCTTTTAGAGCGCAGTTCACCTTTGGCCTCATGCAGCATCTTATTGGCCTGTTTGAGTTCCGTCACTCCGGAGATCATCGGATACATGAGCCGGAGCTTTCCATGGACGCTGGCGCGTAAGATCGCCTTGAGCTGGACTTTAAAAATATCGGGGCGCGCCAGACAAAAACGGATCGCCCGCCACCCCAGAAACGGATTCATCTCATGAGGCATCTCAAGATGAGAAAGAAACTTATCGCCTCCGAGATCAAAGGTCCGGATGATCACGGGTTTGGGCGTTATCTTCTGCACCACCTTTTTATAGGCCTGGTATTGTTGCTCCTCCGAAGGAAGCCCCACACGGTTCATATAAAGGAACTCCGTCCGGTAAAGCCCCACCCCGTCGGCGCCGTGCGAAATAACAGAGGCAACTTCATCCGGCAGTTCGATATTGGCGGAGAGCTCGACGCGGCGGCCGTCTTTGGTGATGCAAAGCAATCCTTTTAATTTTTTTAGGCTTTTATTGATTTCCTCATAATGGATGATTTGTTCCCTGTATTTCTGGATCTCCGCAGGCCCGGGATTCACGATCACGACCCCGTTCACGCCGTCGATGATCACCTTGTCGCCGTCTCTGAGCTGGCGCGTGACGGATTCAAGCCCGACCACCGCGGGAATTTCCAAGGATTTTGCCATGATCGCGGTGTGGGAGGTCCGGCCTCCGATGTCCGTGGCGAAACCGATCACATTTTTCCGGTTCATGACGGCCGTATCGCTGGGAGAGATGTCATAAGCGACCACGATCACTTTTTCTGTCAGGTCGCTTAAAGAAGTCCTCTGCCAACCCACGAGGTGCCGGATCACGCGGCGGCCGACGTCATTGATGTCACTGACCCGTTCCCGAAGATACTCATCGTCGATCTTAAGGAACGATTGGACGTATTTCTTCAGGACCTGCGAAAAGATATAATCGCAAGTCAATTTATCCTTTTTGATCTTGCCGATCACTTCTTCGACCAGCGCCCTGTCTTCGATCACCAAGAGATGCGCGTTGAAAATGTCCCCGTGCTCCTTGCCTATCTCATGAGAAATCTTGTCCCGGATGCTCAAGATCTCCGCGCGGGTTTTCGTGAGGGCCTCTTCAAAACGCGCGATTTCCTTCGGGATCATCGAGTCCTTGATCTCTCTTCTGGGGATCGACATCTCCTCGCTGTCAAGCATGAGGACTTTCCCTATCGCCACCCCCGGAGATGCCGCGATCCCCTTAAGCGTCTTCATCGCTTTGTCCCCTCTTTTTTCTCAAACGGATAATCCTCGTCCCTATCGTTCATTAAAAAATTCTCAAGCTCTTTCATGGCCTGTTCCGAATCAGGCCCGCTCACCTCGATATCCACGACGCTGCCCTCACTGGCGGCCAACGCCAGAAGGCCCATGATGGACTTCCCGTTCACTTTTTCAGACCCTTTTTTCACAGTGACATCGGACTCAAATTTATTGGCGATACGGACAAAAATAGACGCGGGCCTCGCGTGAAGCCCCTGCGGATTTTTGATCGTGAGTGTTTTTTTAATCAACACGGTTTAGCTTACTCCCAGCTCCAAGACATGTTCTTTTGTTTCCCCGACCTGCAACTCAAACGGCTTTTGGAGCAAGATCCCCAATTCCTGATACGTTTTTTCGAGGCCCGACTCCGATTCGGAAACGGTCTCCACCGGCGTGGCGATCAGGGTCACGGCATCCTTGGAATTCAACCGGATGCGCAGCCCGCGCCACGCGTCGTTAAAGACCCATTCTTTCACATTTTTTTCGCAGAGCCCCTTCCTCGCATAGTCATCGCCGATCGAGAAATTAAATTCAACACCAAACACGAATTGAATCGGTCTAGTGGAGTCGTTTTTCAAATAATAATGGGCTTCCACCGTTGACGCGCCCTTAGGCGCGATCTCTTTTCTGAGACGCAACAGGTGACTTTGGCCATGAAGCGCCAGATGGCCCGTTCGTTCAAAATGAAGTTCCTTCGCGGCCCCCGGGGCGGCCGGATCCAGCCGGTAAAACGCGCCGACAAAATCGCCTCTTTCCTCATAAGACGCCCTCCCAAATTCTTCCGGGCCGATCTCTTCCTCAAAAAAATGATCCATCAGCGATAACCGCTTGTACGGATCGTAGTAGAGAAGCTTTTCGAGATCTTTTTCTTTCGTGCCCAGCATTTCATGGATGGACAAAGGCATGGTCGGCGAGGACTCCATGGCTGAGGACGCCTTCTTCAAGACCACCTCATGATAAGATTCCTTATGCCGCTGAATATTGCACATCAAGTTGACGGATTTCGGGAGATAATCCAATTCTTCCAGCGAGGCGCCATAGTTGGGGTTAAAAAACGTGACGAGGTCCTTCTGACGGATCTGCCAACGTTCGCCCGTTTCCAATTTTTGCGGCCGGATGACCGTCGAACTTTTTTGCGACGGATCGTCCGAAAGCTTCGTGAGTATCTCCTCTGCCCGGATCAGGTTTTCAAAAACAGCCGAGCGCAAGTGATGCAGATAAAGCCCCCCGAAAACACCGTGCCAATAAGAACAGTTGCATTGGGCGCGGTAAAGCGCGGCCCTGGCCTCTTCGGACGCGGCCAGCGAGCCGTTTTTGGCGTTTAGCATCTCCAAATCCTCGCTGATCTTCCACATCCGGTCGCGCATGTACCGGCTCTCGGGATATTTGTCAAAAAAATTGTAGAAACTTCCGCCGGACCACTCCATCATTTCGCTGTAGCTGGCGTGAGGCACACTGACCGACCCTTTGGCCTGAAAACGCCGCCTAAATTGACTGAACGTATACAGTTTGATTTCCTTATCCTGTTCCAAGAGCCGCAGTATCTCCTCCAACCACCCCTCTTCGTAAACCCAATGATGCGTCCCCGGCCACATTCCGAATTTTTCCAGATCATCGGCAAAAACAAAGACATCTTGAGCGCCCGCTTTCGCCTTATGAATAAAATCGAGGGTCTCCTGGGCTTTGTGAAACGGCATCAGGTACCTCAGATCCTTCATCGACGCAAATAGATCGAGAACGCCCGCGCCTTCCTTCGTCTGATAAAAACCGGTCACCGGAGCGTTGACGCCCGCTTTTTCCAAATGAAAATCATCCAAGACCGTGTATTGGACGCCCGCTTTTTTCAGAGGGTTCACAAGACCGGGATCCCAAACGCGCTCCGTGAGCCACGCGCCTTCCGGCTGACAGCCAAAAAGAGACTTAAGTTTGTTTCTCATGAGTTCGATCTGTCCCGCCAGATCCTTTTTCGAAATGGCCCCGTAAATCGGCTCGTAATAACCGCCTCCCATAAATTCCAATTGCCCTCTGTCGGCCATTTTTTTCAAGAGACGGATCAATTCCGGCCGGTGGCTCTCCAGCCAGTCGATCAGACTGCCGGAAAAATGGCAGGACACCGACACCTTAGGATGCTTGTCGAGCGCCTCGAAGAAAGGACGGTAAGACTTTTCATAGGCCTCTTCGAAAACCCAACCGAAGTTGCCCACCGGCTGATGCGCATGAACGCAAAGAATAAGACTTTTAGCGGGTTTTACCATCAATGTTCCGTCTCTTTTTTTTCAAGTCGTGGGTTGTCTTTTTCGTGCTGCTCACAATATCGGCGATGATCTTAACCAGCCTTCTCGGATTGTGGCGCACGATGTCCTTTGCCGTAATAATATCGGATTCGATGATCGTATAGCCCAGCCCTTTTATTTTTGCCACGTCCACCACCACCGGATACGCCTCTTCTTTGGCATATTTATCGAGAATGCTTTGGGGGATAGACCCTGTGTTGACCACAATGTGGCTTAAAACCTCAGGCCTTGAATGTTCAATGATCGCATTGACATGATCAAACGCCGTATGGAAATCGGTTTCGTGCGGTTGAGTCATGACGTTGCAGATATAGATTTTGGGCGCGGAGGAACGCGCCAGCGCGTTGCTGATATCTTCGATCAAAAGGTTGGGGAGAATACTGGTGTAAAGGCTCCCCGGGCCGATCACGATCGCGTCCGCCGTCTGAATGGCCTCAAGCGCGTCCTCGGTCGCCGCGCATCCTTCCGGTTTGATATACAAACGCTCAATACGGCTTCTTACTTTTGAAATACTGCTTTCCCCCTCCGTTTGGGTTCCGTCTTTATGGTGCGCGACCAGCGTGATGCGCTTTAGCGTCGAGGGAACGACACGTCCGCGGATCGCCAGAATCTTGCTTGATTCCTTGATGGCCTTTTCAAAATCGCCGGTGACCTTCAACATCGCGAGAATAAATAGATTTCCGAAATTATGCCCTTCCAGTTCCCCCGATTCCTGAAACCGGAACTGGAAAAGCTCGCTCATCATGGGTTCCGCGTCCGCCAACGCGACCAGGCAGTTACGAATGTCTCCCGGAGGCGGCATGTTAAACTGGCTTCGAAGGCGCCCGGAAGAGCCTCCGTCATCTCCGACCGTGACAACCGCCGTGATGTTGGAGGTCAGTTCTTTTAAGCTATGAAGCAATACCGGCAGGCCCGACCCGCCGCCGATCGCGACAATGCGCGGGCCTCTCTCCAAATACCGTTTCTGGTACATGATATTGACCAATTCACTCTCTCGCTGAGGCAAGATGACGGTGACGACCGATTTAATGATCTTACGAATACTGACCGCCACGACCCCGACGCCCAAAAGCACGATCAAACTGCCGCTGGTCTTTTGATTATCGATGATCGTCAGGACAAAGCCCATCGAACATAAAATAATCCCGAAACAGCACAGAAAAACCCAACGCTTGACTCGCATTCCGGGATACAACCACTTAAACAGCCCCATGAAATCCTTTACGGCTTTTTTATGTCTTCTTCGCGGATAAGTTTTAGAACGATCTTTTCGTCTGTGAGAGACATTAGGGATTCTCTGAAATATTTATCCTTAAGAAGCCGCGATATTCTGGCCAGTCCTTTCAGATGAGGCCCCGCGGAATCCTCCGGAGCCACCAGGAGAAAAAAAAGATAGACCGGTTCCCCGTCCAACGCGTCAAAATTGACTCCCTGATGACAAACACCGAAAGCGGCCACAAGCCTTTTCACGGAGTCGGTTTTACCGTGAGGGATGCCGACCCCCTGACCGATGCCGGTACTTCCAAGGGCCTCGCGGCTAAGAAGCACTTTAATAAGATCCTCTTTATTTTTAATCCCTTCCGCCTTTGCCAATAAGTCCACGAGCTCGCGAATCACGCCCTCTTTGCTCGTTGATTTCAAATCGGCCGAGATTGCTTTTTCGTTCAGGAAGTCTACGATTTTCATACTGCGCACTTTCTCCTTTTATTTATGAATTATAAAAAGCCGTGTCCCCAACCTCACTACTCATTAGTTCAAAAAAACAAAATCGAGCGGGAGAAGGGATTCGAACCCTCGACCTCAACCTTGGCAAGGTTGCACTCTACCACTGAGTTACTCCCGCAGAAAAGCAATTAAAAATTATTAATGAATAATGTAAAATGGTGGAGCCTACACCACAAATATAAGCCACGAAGTGGCTCAATAATTGATCATTTTACATTTTTAATTATTCATTCAATAAATTTCGTCTAAAGCGTTGGGCGGAAGAGGACTCGAACCTCCAAGGGTTGCCCCACGAGCTCCTAAGGCTCGCGCGTCTGCCAGTTTCGCCATCCGCCCGACAAAAATTACTTTGTAATTTTTGTCGCCCGCCGACGCTCTGGTGGCGGGCCGAATTCGTGCGCCGCGCAGGGATTGAACCTGCGACCCGCTGATTAAGAGTCAGCTGCTCTACCAACTGAGCTAGCGGCGCAAAATATTTTCAAAACAGCGCCGCCACATGAACGCTGAGCTTCCGCCAAAAAGCTTTGGCGGACAGTATGTCCGCTGCGTTCTTTGGCGGATCCGCCACGATTTGTGGCGGAAGCGGCGCGAACGACTAAAACTGTTATTCTAACCAAAATTAGGGATGCTGACAAACTTAAAAAATATTGGCCCAAAAGAAGGGTTTTAGGCGGCGGCAGCCATGACTGCACGGTTACGGCCCTGGGTTTTCGCTTGGTAAAGCGCCGCGTCGGCCGCCCGCAAAACGGATTCCCAATTGGAGCCATGTTGAGGAAAAAGCGCGACGCCGATAGACGAGTTGACGGCCTCGAACGTTTTATCTCGATAGGACACGGTTAAATGGCTGGTTTCTTCCACGAGCTGCCGCGCGCGTTTGAGCGCGTTTTCTTCGGAAATCTCCGGCAGGATCAACACAAATTCCTCTCCCCCATAACGGCAGGCCACGTCGTAACCTCGCAAAAACTTTTGTAAAAACTCGGCGAATGTCACCAGTAACGCATCCCCTGCCCCGTGCCCATACGTGTCATTGAACTTCTTAAAGTGATCTAAATCAAGCATCATCACTGCCAGCGACCGTCCGTGCCGAGCCGCCCGGCGCATTTCCTTGTCCAAAGATTCTTCCATATAACGCCTGTTATATAAACCGGTCAGTGGATCGCGGATGGAGCGATTGCTGAGAGTCTCGCGAAGTTTTAAATTTCCGATCGCCAACCCTATCTGATCTACAATAGCCACCAGAAGCCGAGTTTTAAACTCGGAGGGCTGTTGATCCATTTGCAGATGCAGTACCCCAAGCGTCTCTCCCTGCCCTGAGACGGGAACACAAAGCGACACCTTTGGTTTCGACTGACCCACATGGCCACAGAAAAGCTGCGAACCGGAATCATTCGCCGCGTAGATTTTTCCTCTTCTCAACGCCCAGCAATCGTCCGCCGAGAAGACAAGTTCGCCGCTCAAGCTCTCTCCTCCCCATGTCGTGACGGCCTCCACAATATTGTGAGAACTATTCAAAATGTAAAGCGCTCCGGTCACGGTGCCGGGGAAAAAGTTTTGAATTGATTTTCCTATAACATCATAACCTTCGCGAGCGGTCGTACACGCTTGCAACAGCTCCACCATTTCACCGAGCAGCACAAACTCGAGATTTCTTTCCTCCAATTCTCCTACGGAGGTCTTTAACTTGTCGTTGGCTTCTTTCAAGGCCTCGTCGGAAGAGGTGAGCGAGCTCGTTATTTCTTTGGCCATTTTCTCGGCTAGCGATCGTGAAGCCATGATCGAATAGAAAATTAGGAATAACAAAAACGTAAAAATCAGACCCACCATCAAAACATAAGAAGGCCGTCGTCTTTGGTTTTCATCCAAATCAAAATCCGATGGCCCTGAAAAAGATAGATTCCATTTCCGGCCGCCAATATTGATGGGAAGCACCTTGTGAAAATGGTCTTCGTTGATCGTGAGGGCCGTGAAATGCTCCGGGACGGAATCATACAAAAGATTAGGTCGAATCAAGGAACGGCCCTGAAAGATCTCAACATCGATGCCCCGGAGAATATTTTTGTCCTTGAAGACGTCCTCGAATAATTCTTCGACCTTAAATACACCGTCCACAAAACCCATGAGCGCTTTTTGCCGCTCCTCCACACTAAAAAGAGGTATCTCTTGGCGATACACCGGCAATAAAATAAGAAACCCCGCCGCTTCTCCTTCTTTGATATACAAACTAACCTTTTGACTGATCGTCGGTTCCCCGGTATCACGCGCTTCCTCCAGCGCTTTTTTCCTCAAGGGTTCCGAGGAAATATCGAAACCAAGCAAAGACTCGTTTCCAAAATAGGACTCCACATATTTCACGACAAAGGTTTCGCTCTGTTGTTCACCGTCTTTATTCTCCGGCGTCACTCGTTCGACATATTGGATGGCCTCAAGACCGCGATCCTCGCCCTTGACAGTCGTGGCCTGGATGAATTTCTCGAACTCGTTCCGCTCCACCTCGCGGCTGGCGGCAAAAAGTCCCCGAAGATCATTAAGCGCGCGGATATGAAGCAGGAGACGATTATTCACCATGTCCTGGATAAGACGGCAGGCACTTTCAAATTTGATTTCCGCCACTTCTCTCATCACTTTTTTCGTGTGGTAAGTGGCCTGAATGGTTCCCAAAAGGCAGGCAATAACCGCGACGAGAAATACCCAACTCAGACGGGAAACACGGCCGGTCGTTCGACTCACCCCACCACCTCCTTTTTTCCACTGCCTACCTTATGCTTTTGTTGTGTAAAGGCAGTGGAAGAATCCGCCTTCGGCGGATTCATCAATCGATGAGATTGAAAAGGAGGTGGTGGGGTCATGGGTTTCATTTTATCATCTCAATTTACTGACCAACGTATAAGTAATTCTTTCTTCTAGAAAAATGCGCCCAGGGTGACTCGAACACCCGACCTGCTGGTTCGAAGCCAGCCGCTCTATCCAACTGAGCTATGGGCGCAAAAAAGCTGATCAAAAATCTCATGTGCCCGACTGGAATCGAACCAGCAACCTCTTCCTTCGGAGGGAAGCGCTCTATCCAATTGAGCTACGGGCACAATATTAGGCTTCAAAATCCGGGGTGGGCGACGAGATTTGGCGCCCTTCGCTCACATCTAAAGATGTTCGCTGCGGGTCGGCCACTCGCACGCCTGACGCGCCAGAGGGCACTTTTCCGCCACTGGCGGCGGCGTGCTCCCTTCAAATCCCTCACCCACTAAGGTAATTTTAAACCTCCGGTTTAAAATTACTGGGGTGGGCGACGAGATTTGAACTCGCGGCCTTCTGAGCCACAGTCAGACGCTCTAACCAAGCTGAGCTACGCCCACCAAATTTATCCTTCACGTACCAAAGGACTTACAATTTTATGAAATTCCAAGCTACTTTGATCTTCGCCCGATTGTGCTAAAACTGTGCTATTCAGATTC
>ORMF012136671.1_pt1 | contig 16378 bp, 17 predicted proteins | sample 1779871 | NCBI WGS metagenome assembly ORMF01 (sample SAMEA104232316, study PRJEB22302) | groundwater metagenome | biome: forest; feature: aquifer; material: groundwater | place: USA | collected 2011-08-07 | depth 5.4 m
AGAGAGGCCGAATGCAACCGCCTGCTAAGTGGTTAACCGGGTAAAACTGGTTCCTGGGTTCGAATCCCAGTCTCTCCGTAAAAAGTAAACCCTCGGAATTTTTCCGGGGGTTTATTTTTTTTAGCCGAAATGCATCCGTTAAAACTTTTTAAACTTTTTTCGGATATTCCGCCACACAACCTTATAAACAAAACAAAGACATCACTCTTAAAGACTTTTTTAATACGTGCTTAATAAGTCCGTAACAATCAACCCCTATACTTCGACCAAGTAAGGTGAAAATATATGAAAGAGAAGCGGCAGTTGGAGGTGCTTTATCAGATCAGTCGAGCGTTGGTGGGGAAGCAGGATCTCGATGCTATTCTCCAGCAAGTGGTCAGCATGACCGCGGAGCTTGCGGGCTCAAAGATATGCTCTTTGATGCTGCTCAATGGCAAGAAAGGCGAATTGACCATAAAAGCCACGCAGAGCCTCAGCACGGCCTATCGCGATAAACCGCCGATCAGCATCGGCCAAAGCGTCAGCGGGAAGGTTGTTGCAAAAAAGCACGCGTTGCAGGTAGCGGACGTGACCCGAGACCCGATATACAACTATCCCGACATTGCGCGGGAAGAGGGTCTGAAGTCGTTGTTATCCGTGCCGCTTCTTCTGTCGGACAAGATCATCGGTGTGTTGAATTGCTACACGGCGGAAGAAAAAACATTCAGTAAAGAAGAAATCCAGCTGGTTCAAACCGTCGCCAATCAAGCGGCCATTGCCATTGAACATGCGCGGGTGATCGCCGAAGAGGCGGAAGCAAGGCTATCTCTTGAGACGAAGAAAGCAATTGATGGCGCCAAGCGCGTCTTAATGAAGAGACACGCGATGAACGAGGAAGACGCCCATCGTTTTATCCAAAAGGCAAGTATGGATAAGAACAAACCTCAAAAGGAGATCGCAGACGCGATTATTTTGTCCGTTGAGTTAATGAAGTAATTTTTACCGTCTAGCAAGCCAGGATAAAGAAGTCCTTATTTTGTTCGGAGTCGTGACGACTCCATTCAAGATAAGGATTTTTTATTTAGGGAGGAAAAATGACCCTGGAGAGAAAATTAAATACGCGCCTCGATCAGCAAATCAGCCTGTGGATTCTGAAGCAGGAAGCGATGCCTCAAAACCGCGAGCGCGTCGAAGAGCGCCGCGTGCTGATGGTCTGCGTCGACGAACCTGTGAAATATTTAAAGAAGAGAACTTCATGAATACACAGCGTCTCGTTGTCGTCGGCAACGGCATGGCCGGCATGGCCTGCCTGGATGAGATATTGAAAAGGGAGCACAATTTTAGGGTCACGGTGTTCAGCGAGGAGACTTACTACAACTACAACCGCATTCTCTTGTCCAGCGTGCTGGCGGGCGAAAAGAGCGTGGATGACATCTACATCAACACCGAGGAGTGGTACAGGCAGAACGGCATCACGCTTTATCTCGGCACAAAGATCGTCGGCGTGGATGCACAAAATAAGATCATAGAAACCGACAAGGGCGCGCCTTTCGGTTATGACCTTTTGCTTTTGGCCACCGGCAGCAATCCCTTTATTCCTCCCATCGACGGCGTGCGCAAAAAGGGTGTCTATGTCTTCAGAAATATGGCGGACACGCAAAATATTTTGGAACACTGCAAATCCGCCAAAAAGGCGGTCGTGATCGGCGGTGGCCTCTTGGGGTTGGAGGCCGCGCGCGGACTTTTGAACCAAGGGCAAAAAGTGACTGTGGTTCATCTGATGGATCGGCTGATGGATGTCCAGCTCGACGCTGTAGGCGGGCAGTTTCTAAAACGAGAGATAGAGAAACTGGGCATCGAGGTTCTGCTTAACAAGAATACCGAGCGGATCATGGGCAACGAGTCGGTGGACGGTGTGCTTTTCAAGGATGGTTCTATAGTGGAGGCGGATATCGTCGTGATCGCCTGCGGTATCCGTCCAAACGTGGAGTTGGCCAAAAAGGCGGGTCTTAAGGTGAATCGCGGGGTCGTCGTGAACGATACGATGGAAACCAGCGATCCTTCCATTTTTGCCATCGGCGAATGCGTCGAGCACCGCGATAAGGTCTACGGTCTGGTGGCGCCGCTTTATGAGCAGGGCAAGGTTTTGGCCGCGACTATCACGGGCGACAAGAGCCTGCTGTATAAAGGCTCGACGTTGGCTACAAAATTAAAAGTCATGGGCATCGAACTATTTTCAGCGGGTGATTATAAGGCGGAAGAGCCGGATAAAGAGGTGATCAGCTATCAGGACCACGCGTTTGGTGTTTATAAAAAGGTTGTGGTACATCAGGAACGGCTGATCGGCGCTATCTTGATCGGGGATGCCTCCGACGCCAATCGTTTTCTTGAAATGATACGAAAAAAGGAACCGGTGGGTGAAAAACGCCACCGTCTGCTTTTTGATACGCCTCCGGTCGTGGCCGGCTCTCCGACCGACGTGATGTCCCGCCCCGATTCGGACACGATCTGTGGATGCATCGGCGTCTCCAAGGGACAGATCGTCTTGGCGATACGCGAGAGGGGCCTCAAAACCGTATCGGCTGTCAAGGCCTGCACCAAAGCCTCATCGGGATGCGGCACCTGCGCGTGTCTGGTGCAGGATATTTTAAAGGCGGTCACGGGAGTTGAGTTTCAGGAAGAAAAAAAAGAAGTCCTGTGCGCCTGCGTGCCTTTTGCCAAAGCAAAGATACGCACCATCATACAGACGCAGAAGCTTAAAACGGCGCAGGACGTACTCGATATCTACGGTGACGGGGTCGGCTGTTCGTTTTGCAAGCCTGCGCTCAGCTTTATTGTTGACGAGGTCTTGCTGGGCGAACACAAAGAGGACCGCTCGGCCCGTTTCATCAACGACCGCGTGCACGCCAATATCCAGAAAGACGGGACGTTTTCCGTGGTCCCGCGCATGAGAGGGGGTGTTACCTCCGCCTCGGAGCTCCGGAAGATCGCCGATGTTGCCGAAAAATACAAAGTGCCCATGGTCAAGGTAACCGGCAGCCAGCGGCTGGACCTTTTGGGAGTAAAAAAAGAGGACCTGCCGAAGATCTGGGCGGAACTGGGGATGACCTCGGGTTTTGCCTATGCCAAGGCCGTGCGTATGGTGAAGTCCTGCGTGGGAACGGACTTTTGCCGGTACGGCACGCAGAACTCGATAGAGACAGGGATAGAGCTGGAGACGCTGCTCGAGGGACTGTACACGCCGGCGAAAGTGAAAATGGGTGTGGTCGGTTGTCCGCGAAACTGTGCCGAGGCGACGGTAAAGGATATCGGGTTGATCGGTATCGAGGGGGGCTGGCAGGTCGTTATCGGCGGCGCAGCGGGAAAGATCGTGAGGGCCGCGGATATTCTCTGCACGGTCAAGACGACGGCGGAGGCGCTGGAGGCGGCGCTTCTTTTCTTCCAATACTATCGTGAGAACGGCGAATACCTTGAACGCACCTACGATTTTATTCCGCGCGTCGGTCTTGAAAAAATCCGCCGCGAGACAATACTCGCTTCGGAAGCGGATAAAAAAGCTTTATTGGGCCGTCTGACGAAAGCGAGAGCGAAGGCCGTGAACCCATGGGCCGTGGAGTCAAAAAACCCCGTGCACCCCATGCAATTTCAGGAATTCGTCCTGCCCAAAGAGGCAGACGCGCTGATCGAGGCCGTATGAAAAAAGAAACACCGAAAGAAAATTGGATAGAGGTTGCGGATATGGACCTTGTGCCCCTGAAGGAGGGCAAGCGTGTCGTTTACGGCCCGTATGAGCTGGCCCTTTTTAATCTGGGCGGTGAATACCGCGCCGTCGATAACCGATGTCCGCACAAATCGGGCCCACTCGCCGACGGGATCGTCGCCGGAAAATCCGTCTTTTGTCCGCTGCATAACTGGAAGATAGGCCTTGAGAACGGCTGCGCGCTGAGCGGCGGGGAGGGGCAGGTCAAAGTATATCCCGTCAAAGTTATCGGGGGAAAAGTCTGTATCGATTTTAATGCTTCAAAACTCTGCGCTCCATCGGCTGCCCCATCAGCCATTCCGTTCGCTAAGGAGGCCGACTAAAAATGGCGGACGAGTCTTTGCTGTTCGAATTGATGGATGCTTATAACCTCCCGCTGAAAAATAGGGTGAGCAGGGAAGGTTATTACGCCCCCGGCGGCGATAAAACCGCCGGCAAAGTTTACGGCATCGCGGATCCGGGCGAATTACTTATTCCGTCGGAGCCCCTGGAGGAGGGGGAGCAGTACCGTTTCCATTTCGACATGTCACGCTGCGTAGGTTGTCAGTGCTGCGTTGTGGCCTGCAACGAGCAGAACAATAACCCCGCCTCGGTTAATTGGCGGCGTGTAGGCGAGATCGAGGGTGGCGTGTACCCCAACGCCAAACGATTTCACATGTCCATGGCCTGCAATCATTGTCTCGATCCGGCCTGTCTCACCGGCTGTCCGACGGACGCCTATCTGAAAGACCCAAAAACAGGAATTGTCCGGCATAAGGCTGAAGAATGCATCGGGTGTCGCTACTGCACCTGGAACTGTCCTTATGGCGTGCCTCAATTCAATGAAGAGCGGGGTATTGTCACCAAATGCGACATGTGTCACAGCCGGCTTGCGGATGGCATGGCGCCCGCATGCGTGTCGGCGTGCCCGGAAAAAGCGATTCGCATCGAAAAAGTAAAAATTGCCCAATGGCGCGAAAACCATAAAGAAGCGGATGCGCCTCACATGCCGGATTCCGGCATTACCATCTCAACGACACGACTCACGCTTCCGGAGGCGATGCCGGAAGAAATGCTGCGTTTGAACCGCCATCGCGTTGAACCGGAAGAGCCCCACACGTCCCTTATCGTCATGACGGTTCTGACGCAACTGGCCGCCGGAGGGTTTATGACGCTTTGGCTGGGGAGCCTCTTGGCGCAAGTCGTGGGATTTTTAAAACCTTTGGAAGAATTTCTGGTATTCGGCGCGTCGGGCATTTTGGCGGTGACGGGGCTGGCCCTGTCCGCGTCCGTTTTCCATTTGGGACGGCCGCTCTATGCTTACAAGGCGCTTAGGATGTGGAGACGCTCGTGGCTTTCGCGTGAAATTCTATTTTTCACACTATTTTCATTCACGGGCGCCACCTACGCGGCTTTGCTTCTGGCCGGATATTTTCTCCATTGGGAAACGCCCGGTATTATTCGTGTATCGATCGGTGGCATAGCCGCTTTTTCAGGAATGGCCGGAATATTTGCCAGTGCAAAAATTTACCTGGTTCCTGCCAGGCCCTCGTGGAATACGATCCGCACACCCCTACGTTTCTTTCTGACAGGATTTATCCTCGGCCCGCTTTTTAGTCTCGTGGTTTACGGGCTGCATCTGGTGTTTTTGCACCGGGATCTTACAAGGGACGGTCTCGGACCGGTGCTCGGGTGGCTTGCCATCTCCGCATTTGCCGGTTTTGCCCAGATCCTCGTTCTTTTTGCGCGGCTTTTTCAAGTCAATGAGGGAAAAAATCCGGAACTGTACGACTCAGCGCTTCTTTTGACCCGGCGGTTTCGGGTCCATTTTCTTTTGCGCGTCGGACTTTTGGCGCTGAATAGTTTCATCCTCCCATTTTTCTACTTGAGCTCGTTTTTGAACAGCGACGCTGTTTCAGGGAAGGGGACTGTCCTATTTGCCGGGGTTTCATTTTTGATAGCGCTTCTTAGTGAGTTTTTGGGGCGTTACCTCTTTTTTGTCACGGTGGTTCCCAAAAACATGCCCGGCTCCTTTTTCACCGAAAACGGGGGGAAGCATTGAATCCAAAAACCCTTTTTCAGTCCGTGCGCCGGCGTTTGGGCATCGATCTCCAATCAGAAAAGTACGCCTATGACGTGGACGAGCAATTCGGTTACATGGCCAAGGCCAAAATTCCGGACCACTGGGTTCCGACGACCTGCGGTTATTGTTCCGTAGGTTGCGGGATGTTTATCGGAGTGAAGGGAGGCAGGGCAGTGAGCGTGCGCGGGAATCCGAACCATCCGGTTAATGAGGGGCGGCTGTGTCCCAAAGGGCTTTCCGAGCATGACGCGATCCACGCCCCCAACCGCGCCAAGTATCCGCTTCTCAAGGTGAACGGCCGGCTCCGGCGCATTGACTGGGATTGGGCCATCCGCGAGATGGTGGGCCGATTTCGGACCATTCAAGATAAATATGGTCCAGAATCCTTGGGCATCATCAGCACGGGCCAGCTTGTGACGGAAGAATTCTACACTCTGGGTAAACTGGCGCAACTCGGCTTTAAGACCAAGAATTACGACGGAAATACGACGCTCTGCATGGCCAGCGCCGCGTCTGGATATAAGCGGTCATTCGGCAGTGACGGACCCCCGGGTTCTTACGAGGACTTGGAAAAGGCGGACCTTGTTTTTCTGATTGGCGCGAATATCGCGGATAATCACCCGATCCTTTGTTACCGACTTGAGAAAAACAAAAGACGGGTTCTCCTGGTGGCCGACCCCCGTGTGACGAAAACCGCCATGATGGCGGATATCCATCTGCCGCTCAAACCCAGGACCGACATCGCTCTCTTGAACGGGATGATGCACGTGTTGATCAAGGAAGAAAAAATCGATCGTGGGTACATCGAAAAACACACCAATGGTTTTGAAAAATTACGCGAGCAATTGGAGCTATGGACGCCCGACCATGTCAGTCGCATCACGGGTCTTTCCGCCGAGCGTGTCCGGCAGGTCGCGCTTCTTTATGGAAGCGCCAAAGCTCCCTTTATCGGCTGGACGATGGGCGTCAACCACAGCGTGCAGGGAACGGAAACGGTCAACGCGATATGCAATCTCGCGCTCATTACCGGCAACGTCGGGCGAGTGGGCGCGTCGCCGTTCTCGATTACGGGGCAATGCAATGCCATGGGTACGCGCGAATCAGGATTCACGTCCGCGTTGCCGGGCTACCGTAAATTTGAAAATCCCAAACATCGAAAAGAACTTGCCGCGCTTTGGGGTATCGAGGAGGAAATCATCCCGACCTCGCGCGGGATGGCATACCCTGACATCATCGAAGGGGTGTTGGCTGGAAAAATAAAAGCGCTTTGGATCATTGCCACCAATCCGCTTGTTTCATTCCCGAATCAAACCTTTCTCCTGGACTGCCTGAGCCGTCTTGAATTTCTAGTGGTTCAAGATGGGTATCATCCGATTCCAACAAGCCGAGTCGCGGATCTTGTCCTTCCGGCAGGAGTCTGGGGCGAGAAAGAAGGTACGTACACCAACTCCGAGCGCATGGTCAGCAAAGTAAACAAAGCCGTTGAGCCCCCGGGTGAGGCCAAATCCGATTTTGATATTTTTCTCATGGTTGCCAAGGAATTGGGTGTGTCGGACCGACTTTATCCAAATTGGAAAGGTCCGAAAGACGCCTTTGAGGAATGGAAAAAAGTCACGCGCGGGCGGTTGTGCGATTATTCTGGAATCACGTACGAACTTTTGGAAAAACATGGCGGGATTCAGTGGCCTTTTGAAGAAGGCTCGAAACGTTCTCCAAAAGAATCCACGCGTCTTTATTCTGACGGACAATTTCAAACGGATGACGGCCGCGCGAAGCTCTGGCCCATCGACTGGAAAGCGCCGTCAGAGGCTCCCGACGAGGATTACCCCTTCTGGCTGAACACCGGAAGGACCGTGGAGCACTGGCACACGCGCACCAAAACAGGCCAAATTCCGCTTTTGCAACGGCTGTCTCCCGAAGCGTGGGTGGAGATGAACCCGCGCGATGCCGAGCGCCTGAAATTTCAGCATGGGGATTACGTGCGTGTGGAATCGCGACGAGGCGCGGTCGAGCGGGTTGTCCTTCGCGTGACGGAAACCGTGTCGCCCGGACAAATATTTATACCGTTTCATTATGCCGAGGCCAACGCCAACAACCTGACGGTGAGTGACTGCGACCCAATTTCCAGAGAACCCAACTACAAACAAGCGGCGGTGAGGGTGATGCGTTCCGAGATTCCGCTATTAAAAAGGAGAAAATAATGCGGTTAAAGGACTTTGCCAAAAGCGGACATCCGCCGACACTTTTTTCGGCGTTTTTGTATTTTGACATGAGTTTTATGGTGTGGGTCTTGATAGGCGTTTTGGGAGCTTATATCGCAGGTGAGTTCGGCTTAACCGCCAGCCAAAAAGGTTTTATGGCGGCCCTCCCGCTTTTAGGCGGCTCGTTGGTGCGGCTTCCGTTAGGTTTTTTGGTCGACCATATCGGTCCCAAGAAAACAGGGATCCTTGCCCAATTTATCGTTTTGCTGCCGCTTGCCGGTATCTGGTTATTTTCACCGACACTCAGCCATGTTTTTATGTTCGGTCTTTTGATGGGTGTGGCCGGTGGAAGTTTCGCGGTGGCGCTTCCCTTGGCAAGCCGGTGGTACCCTCCCAGGCATCAGGGGATGGCGCTGGGGATTGCCGGCGCGGGCAATAGCGGCACTGTTCTCACGAGTTTGTTCGCGCCGCGTCTTGCTGAATTTATCGGATGGAGAAATGTTTTCGGTTTGGCGCTTATTCCCATGATGATCACACTTGTCGTGTTTTCCGTCATGGCCAAGGAAAGTCCTGATCAGCCTAAGCGAAAAAAGTGGAGCGAATACGCATCTGTTTTTCGTGAAGCGGACACCTTTTGGTTTTGCCTGTTCTACGGCATTACTTTCGGCGGTTTTGTTGGGCTCGCCAGTTTTTTAGGAATTTTTTTTCATGATCAGTACGGCTTGACTAAAGTGACAGCGGGGTACTTTACGGCGTTGTGCGTGGCGGCCGGCAGTTTCTTGAGGCCTGTGGGAGGGTATCTGGCCGATCGCTTTGGCGGGATCCGCGTACTGTCCGTTCTTTTTGGGTGTGTTGCTGTGATCATGTTTGGGATTGGTTTCTTACCGGCCGTGCCTGTGGCAACCCTATTGATGTTTCTCGGGTTGAGTTGTCTGGGCCTGGGCAACGGTTCCGTTTTTCAATTGGTGCCGCTCCGTTTTGGCAAAGAGATTGGGGTGATGACCGGGATCGTGGGCGCAGCGGGCGGGCTAGGCGGGTTTTTTCTACCTACGGTACTAGGTTATTTCAAAGACGCGGCCGGCTCCTATGGAGTAGGATTTCATTTATTTGCAGCGGCGAGTGCCCTGGCTCTGATTGTCCTTCGGGCTGTCCAGAAAAACTGGACGTTCTGGCGCCTTGCCAGAACCGTTCAGGCGGTACCGGTGGATATTCAGCTCCAGGCTGCGGGAGATTGAAGAGTGATAGAAATAAAAAAAATTGTCCTATCGGTTTCCGCAGCAGGGATGCTCGTGTTTTAGGCAGCTTGAAATGGCTGCGTGGAGTGACTGAAATCATCGGATGCTTCAATTATTCAGGCGGCAACGATATGTTCGAGGATAACATTAAAGAGATGTATTTCACGACGCAGAAGGACCGTAACTTCATGTATCTGGAATTGGCGGTTAATTTTTGACCATGACGGATCGCTTCGGAAGAAAACTGACGTACCTGCGCGTGTCTCTCATCGACCGCTGTAATCTGCGCTGTTTTTACTGCATGCCCCAGGGGCTGCTCAATCCCTTCCGTGAGGATGAGCTTTTAAACATGGATGAGACCGCCGAGATTGTCTCCCTGTTCGCCGAACTGGGGATAGAAAAAGTGCGCTTGACCGGAGGAGAGCCGCTTTTGAAAAAAGGCGTTCCGTCTCTTGTGCGCCGGATTAAAAGTCTTCCCGGTATTCGGGAAGTCGTGATGACAACAAACGGCGTGCTTTTAAAGACGTTCGCCGAAGACTTGAAAAATGCGGGGCTGGACCGTATCAACGTAAGTCTCGATACGCTGGATCGTGAAAATTTTAAACGAATCACGGGGATGGATAAATTAGAGGAAGTGTTGAGCGGTATTGAGGCCGCGGCTAGAGCCGGGATCGGGCCCATCAAGATCAACACGGTTTTGATGAAAGGTTATAACGATGGGGAGATCATGGACCTTGTCCGATTTGCCGTCGAGAGGTCTTTTCAGATCCGTTTCATTGAATGGATGCCGACGGCGGGCGAGATTCATTCCGTGAGAGAAAACAGGTTTTTGAGTGCGGAGTTCGCAAGAAAACTGATAGAAGAAAAATGCAGCTTGATCCCCGATGAGTCTAGCCCTTATGCCCCGGCCAGAAGTTTTTATATCGAGGGAACAGGCTCGAGCGTCGGATTCATCAGTCCGTTATCAAACGCCTTTTGCGCGAAGTGCAACCGTCTGCGTCTGAAAGCCAATGGCATGATGAAGACATGTCTCCATGGCAAAGAGGATCTGGATATCAAGACGCTGCTGCGGCAAGGTGTTACCCGCGCGGAGATTAAAGAGAAGATCCTGTCGACTGTGTTCGACAGGCCCGAAGAGCATTTTTTAAACAACGCCGCAGTCCCGCACAATGATTTTGTGATGACGGCGGTCGGAGGATAAGCCTGCCTACAGGCAGGCAGGGAGCCCCTATGAGAGCCGTTACAAGAAAGATAGATACATTGCGCCGCGCAGTCGCAGAAAGCCGTGTCCAGGCCTCGCCGGAAACGCTGAAGAGGCTTCTGGCCAACGACGTTCCTAAAAAGGACATTTTGCCGGTCGCCAGAGCGGCCGGAATAATGGCGGCCAAAAAAACACCGGACCTATTGCCTTATTGTCACCTGATCGCCATCGACTGGGTGGAGATCAGTCTGGATGTGCAGGAATCCTCTATTCTTATACGTGCGACAGTGGAGGCTGTGGCCAAGACAGGCGTTGAAATGGAAGCTTTGACAGCCGCCAGCGTTGCGGCGCTTACGATCTACGATATGTTGAAGCCCATAGACAGCACGCTCGAGATTTTAGGCACGAAGCTTCTGTCCAAAGAAGGGGGGAAGAGCAGTTTTAAGGAAAAGATCCCCGCGCATTTCAAAGCCTGTGTGATCGTGACCTCGGACAGCACGTCCAAAGGCACACGGCAGGACAAGTCCGGACAGGTGATCCTGGACCGGTTGTCCTCTCTTGGGATTTCCGCCGAATATTCCATTGTCCCCGACGATAGAGAGATAATCAAGAGCTGTCTTCTGGATCATTGCTCAAAAGGGGTAGACCTCATTTTGACCACGGGCGGAACAGGCTTGGGGCCCCGTGACGTCACCGTGGAAGCCGTCGAGGAAGTCATAGAGCGCCAGATCCCAGGGATCATGGAGGCGGCGCGGAGCTTCGGCCAAAGACGCACACCGTATGCCATGCTGTCCAGGGGGCTGGCCGGGCAGCGGGGGAAAACGCTGATAGTGACCCTGCCCGGCTCGTCGCGCGGGGTGGAGGAGTCGCTGGACGCTATTTTTCCGGCGCTGCTGCACGCGTTTAAAATGATGCGCGGATTCGGACATCCGTTATTGCAAGGCCTCGCGAGCACCTCACAATGACCCCCTTGCCGTTCTTGTTTTTTCTAATTGCGCTGACGTATTCAACGGTGGGTTTTGCCGGCGGGTCTTCTTACCTCCTGGTTCTCACCCTGGCCGGTTTTTCGCACACGCAAAGCGCTCCTATAGCGCTGTTCTGCAATCTCATTGTTTCCGGCGTAGGTTTTTTTAATTATTACAAAGCGGGACACTTTCGTTTCAAGCGGGTCCTGCCATTCATGATGCTGTCCCTACCGATGGCGTATGTGGGCGCGCGGATACCCCTCGGAAAGGAAGTATTTTTTCTTCTCTTGGGCGTCTGCATGGCCTTCGCCGGACTTCGGATTTTTCTGATGAAGACGGATCTCGAGGACAAACGTGAGATGTCTACTCAAAAACTTTTATTTTTAGGCGTGCCCGCAGGGGGGCTCATGGGTTTTTTCTCAGGATTGGTGGGCATCGGCGGCGGTATTTTCTTAAGCCCCTTTTTGATCCTGACGGGGATGGCGACTTTGAGTGAAGCCTCGGCCGCCGCGACCTTTTTTATTTTCGTGAATTCTTTATCGGGACTCATTGGCAAGATGCAAAGCGGCCTGATTTTGGATATGCAGCTGTGGCCTTTGGCGCTGTCGGTTCTTGGCGGAGGATGGATAGGGTCCCGGTTGGGATCAAAGCGTCTTCCTCTGGCGGGGCTTCAGCGGATACTGGCCGCCTTGATCCTGTTTATCTCGACGAATCTTATTTGGAAGGCCTTCTGATGATCTCTTTCGAAGAAGCTCAAAAACTCATAGAAAAAAATAACCCGCCGATGCAAAAGGAGCCGACGTCTATTTTGGAAGCGCTGGGTTGTGTGAACGCAATGAATGTCCGGTCACCCTTGGCATTGCCTTGTTTTGACAATTCGGCGATGGATGGTTTCGTTCTGCGCTCCAAAGACACCCTGGGCGCTTCGGCGGAGCATCCCATTGCGCTGAACATTCGGGGTGCCATCAAGGCGGGAGACGGCGCTGCCCTCTCGCTAGGGAAGAAGGAAACTTACCGGATCATGACGGGTGCCCGTATTCTCCGCGGAGGGGACGCAGTGCTCGCGAAAGAACACGCTGTGCTTCGGAACGAACATCTTCTCGTGATTGCGCCGGTTCCCGAGGGACGAAATATTCGGTTCCGCGGCGAGGAAATAAGGAAAAATGAGTTTGTGTTGCCGCGAGGTTCCGTAATCAACCCGGGCACCATCGGCTTTTTGGCGTCGATGGGTATGACTGAGATCGTCGTGTACAAGAAACCCAGGATATCTCTGGTCGCCACCGGCAGTGAACTCATGCCCCCCGGCGTTCCCTTACGCCCGGGGCGGATCTATGATTCCAACACCTCTATGATACAAGCGGCGCTGGAGAATATGAGGATACGCCCCGAGTTTGTCCGTCGGTTGAACGACAAACCCGCGATCATACGAAAGGTCATTGATTTTGCTTTACGAAGCAGTGACGTCTTGATCTTTATGGGAGGCGTTTCCGTGGGGGATCATGATTACGTGAAGGATGTCCTCGGACAGGCGGGCGTAAAGACTGTTTTTTGGAAGGTTAGCCAGAAGCCGGGGAAACCGCTCTATTTTGGGGTCAAAAATAACCGCCTTATCTTCGGACTGCCGGGAAACCCCGCCAGTGTTTTCACCTGCTTCTATGAGTATGTTTACCCGGCGATCCGCCGTTTTATGGGGCATAAATACCCCGGATTATCATCGGAGAAACTGCGATTGAAAGAAGCCCTCAAGCCGGATTTGGAAAAATACCTGTTCCTTAAAAGTCGCAGGGAACACGGTGAGCACAAAACGGTGACACCTCTGGGGCGTCAGAGGTCGCATATGATCTCGGCCTTATGTGAAGCGGATAGTTTGGTGGTAGTCCCCAACTCGGAAAAGATGATAGACAAAGGCGAGGATGTGCTTGTGCATGCCCTGCCGTATGCCCTGGAAAACGCCCATGAAGGTTAATGTCCTTTTTTTTGCCGAACTGAGAGAGACCTTCGGCTCTCACCGTCTGGTGGATGTGGCGGAGGGGTCGACGATAGGAGAAGTAACGGACCTATTTGCCCGGGAGTCCGGCCGTTTTTCTCTGCAAAAGCCCTCGCTTATCTATGCCGTCAACGAAAATTTTGAGACGATCGAAAAGGAGCTCGCCGACCAAGACCAGTTAGCAATCATGACCCCTATGGCGGGAGGGTGACCGTGAGCTACATCACGCAGGCACCCATCCGCCTCGAAGATTTTTTTTCCTTTATCCCCGACCAATCCTGCGGGGCGCTGGCATCCTTTGTCGGGATAGTCCGAAACCACGATCACGGGAGACCGGTACGGAAGCTTTATTATGAATGCTACACGTCGATGGCGGAGCGCAGGATAGGAATGCTGGTCGAAGAAGCAAGAAGCCGGTGGGCAATCGGCGCTATCCGTGTTTTGCACCGCATAGGAGAGCTTGGGATAGGAGACGCGGCAGTGGCTATCGCGGTCAGCTCGGCCCATCGGGCCGAAGCTTTCTCAGCCTGCCGTTTTGCGATCGAGGAGATCAAGAAAAGTGTCCCCATCTGGAAGATGGAAGTCTTTGAAGACGGCACGCGCGAATGGGTGGTCTGCCGGCATCATGAAATGGAGACTGCCTGATGGTCCGTGGTCTGGTCCTGGCCGGAGGAAAAAGCACGCGCTTCGGCGCGGATAAAGCGCTGGCCCTTTACGAAGGCTCGAGCCTTCTTGACAGGGCCGTGTCGCTTTTAGCATCGCTGAAACTGAGACCTATTGTCGTCACCCGCCAAGGAGCAAACTATCCCTTGGCCGGTTGCGCCGTCATCTACGATAAGTTGTCCGAGAAGGGACCTTTGGGCGGTCTTTATACGGCAATGTCTGTTTTTAAGAACACTGCCTTTCTCGTCGTCCCCTGTGACATGCCGGCGCTCACCCCGGCTGCCCTTTCGGATCTTTTGGCTATGCACCAACCGCATTTTGGAATAACCGCCTATTCCACAGAATTAGGGGTTCAGCCTTTTCCGGGTGTCTACGAACCCTCTCTTTTGGGGATTGTCAGAAACAAGATCAAGCAGGAGGACTTATCCGTGCATGGCTTGCTGGATTTGCTACCCTCCAGGAAAGTGCTGGATTGGAAGGGGGGTAGAGAGGTTTTTTGCAATGTGAATTACAGAAACGATCTCACAACGGCGTGAACCGTCATTTTTGTTCATTAACAATGACGGCTGTTTTTTTGGTAGGGGGGTAGTCTGAGGCAGACTTTATGGTATACTATACGCAATATGAGAAAATTAAGCAAAACCCTATTGATTTTTCTTGCGTTGTGGATGAGCTTGGGGAATTATGCCTACGCCTCGGCCACTCTGCAATGCGCGAGCATGATGAGCCGGCCGGCGCAGAACACGCCTGTTTCCAAGATTGCCTCCGATCACCGGTGCTGCCATTCGTCTCCTTGCCAGTGCACCATCAAGGCGCCGGCAAATGATTTGTCCGCGCCTGAGCGCATGGACGTGCGACAAGCCCAGTTCTCAGCCCACGGGTACAGCCAATCTTCCATTGGACTCATTCAAAGAAACTTTTCATTAGTAACCTTTTCCTCTAAATCACCCCCTTCACCGCCTGATACGCTTTATTCCATCCTCCGCGTTTAATTCTCCTTTCGAAAGCGTCGCCACATAGCGCGGCGCTGTGACGGATTTTACCCTATCACCGAAAGGAGTTTTAAAATGTCATTCTCATTAAGGACCATTCAAACTATTCTCACCGTTTTCTGCTTCATGGCGGGCACGGTATCCATGCCCGTTTTTACGAAGGACGCCCATGCCGCGGAGACCAAGCAAGCTGCGATTTATTACTGCCCGATGCATCCCCAAGTGGTTTCCGATAAGCCCGGCAACTGTCCCATCTGCCAAATGCGGCTTGTTCTCAGAGAGAGTACGCATTCGGATGACAAAATGGCCATCGACGGCCGCGTTTCTGTTTCTATTCCCGAAGAGGCCCAAAAACGGGTGGGGATACATACAGAATCCGTCCTATCCAGACCGCTTAAGAAAACGGTCATGTCCTGGGGTGTGGTGGCGCACGATCCGGAACTTTATCAAGAGCAGGTAGACTTCCTGAGAGAGGCGCGGCTGAATTATGAGAGGGAGAGAAGCCAGACACCGGTATCGCAGAAGTCAGGTTTGACCCCCAGAGAAAAGACGGCGATCAAGCTTCTGAACAAGGGCCTGAGCCCCGACTGGATCAAGGCGCTTGAGGAAGCGGGGGTGCCCGACAAGCGCCTTCTGTTTCATCATAGCACCAAGGGCATCTGGGTGTATCTGGAGCTGAGCGAAAAAGACGCCCTGCTTGTGAAAAAGGGCGACTTGGCGAAGATAGATGTGACCTCCCTTCCCGGCATGGCCCTCGAAGGTCGCGTCGAATTTGTCGACGGTCTGGTCAATGATGAGACCAGCACTCTCCGGGCGCGCGTCCTCGTGAAAAGCGTTCCGGAAGACCTGAGGCCCATGATGAAAGTCAGTGGCAGCATCCAAGTCGCGATGGGAGAATCGACCGCCCTACCCGAAGCCGCCGTTTTATTTACGGGAAAACGGGCCATCGTGTTTGTCTCGGAGGGTGGCGTGTTTAGCCCCAGGGAAGTCGTGTTGGGTCACAAAGCGGACAGCTATTATGAAGTCAAAGAAGGCCTGAAGCCGGGCGAAGCCATCGCGTCTAAAGGTAGTTTCTTCATTGACTCGGAGAGCCGACTCAAGGCCTCTATCGAGGGCCAGGCTTCTGTTCATGGGAGTCACGGGTCATGATAGGGCGTGTCATAGAATTTTCGGCGAAGAACAAAGTTTTTATATTCGCCATCGTGGCCATAGCCCTGGCCGCGGCCTTTCAGGCGATGAAGACCATGCCTCTGGACGCTATCCCGGACCTCTCCGACACGCAGGTCATCGTTTAGTCACGATGGGACAGAAGCCCCGACATCATCGAAGACCA
>ORMF010826311.1_pt1 | contig 16376 bp, 17 predicted proteins | sample 1779871 | NCBI WGS metagenome assembly ORMF01 (sample SAMEA104232316, study PRJEB22302) | groundwater metagenome | biome: forest; feature: aquifer; material: groundwater | place: USA | collected 2011-08-07 | depth 5.4 m
AACAAATTTTCATTTATTTCATTATTTGCAAAAAACTCCTCTCTCAAAGCTAAGAGCAACTCCTCCCCTTCTTTAGTTGGCAACTTTTTTGCATACTGAATAACTGCATGGGATCCTCCATCCTTAGACAACTGCACAAAGGCTTTTGTCTTCAATTTCGAATCTTCAATTTTTTCTATAATTTGAATTCCATCTGTCACTTCACCCGTGCTATTAAATACGCTACCCGGCATTAGAAGAAGCGCCATTTGAACAGAAATATCTCCTGAATTTTCGTTCATAGATTCCATTAAAAAATTCAAGTCATCCTCGCTCAACTTCACCACCTCTCTTAAAATAAGGTTTATCTTTCCTGCTTTTGCAAGTTCCACATACCCTTGCATCTTTAGCTTAGGATCTAAGATACTTTTAAGAGTCTCTAAAGCTTCCTCTTCTTTCCCTTCTCTTATCAACACGCCAATTAAACCAGCCTTACTACGTAAAGGAAAAGCTCCCGTTTCGGTTCCTATCTTCTGCATGCTTTCAGCTTTTTCAGTTATGGAATTAAATGTTTTTTGAAAAAACATAAATTTCCTACTAGACAACACTTCTAAAATTCTGCCAGACAAATTTTTTATAGTTACAACATCTTCTGAAGATAATTGTTGGCCAGCATCCTGAACACTTATGAATAATGCTTGCACTTTCTTATCCAAATCTCTTAACTGCGAAATAGGCAATATTTTATGCCCCTCTAGATGGGCTGTAACATCTTGGATTGATTTTTGCAATGAATCAACTTGTGAATTTGAAATATTTTTCATAAAAAAAACCATTAAAATTAAGTAACTTTACACATATCACATCAAAACAAATTATTCAAAACAAGTGTTTAAAAAAATGGATTAAAATGCTATCCTTTCAAAAAAATAAGGATACCGGATATGCAAAGCCTATTTCCCCTCTTTAACACCCCTATTGATCTAGCTCATCACCTTTTTGAGTCTCTTTTAGAAGAAGGAGATGGCGTTATTGATGCAACCTGTGGCAACGGAAAAGACTCTTTAAAACTAGCTAGGTATCTTAAGAAAAAAAAAGACACAGCTCTACTTTGCTTTGATATCCAAGAAAAAGCCTTAGAAAATACAAAAAAACTGATCCAAGAAGAGGTACCCAGTTTTTTGGATCGTGTAGAATTTCATTTAGGCTCTCATGAGCATCTTTTTCTCCCTAAAAGCCAAAAACTTAAATTAGTTGTCTATAACCTAGGCTATCTTCCAGGGGGAGATAAATCTCTTACTACGGAGGTTCGCTCTACCTTAGCTAGCGTACAAAAAGCCCTAGAGTTACTCTCGCCAGGTGGCGTCATAAGTCTTACCTGTTATCCTGGGCACCCAGAAGGAGCTAAAGAAGAAAAAGAATTAATTAGGTTCACCTCTTCTTTAGATCCTAAATGTTGGAATGTTACTTCCTTTTCTTGGATCAATAGAAATGTCTCCCCCTCTTTAATTCTTATCCAAAAAATAATTCTCTGATTTCCTTAGACTTATGTATTTTCTATACTAAATTACTAGTACTTATTTACAGTAAATAAAAAATTGAATAATTTTTTTATAGAAAAAAATGCATGAAAAGAAGTAAGCAGAAGTTATGGAACAAAAAATATTTACTTCTCCTTCTTTTAAAGTGCTATCCACCATTCAAGATGTGGAAATTCGGCTAAAAAAACCTGTGTCTAAACAGATTTTTGGCAGGCTATTTACTTTACTAGAAGATTTACAAAAAGAGTGCCAAGATCAAGATTTGCAATATAAGATCATTTCTTTATACGGAAGAATCATAGATCGATATGTAGATACTGAAGTGCAAAAGATTGCTGAGCTATCAGCTAAATCTAAACCTAACATAGAACTATTAAGAAAAAAAATTGCAGATGTTAAGCTCTACGGAATATCCAAAGAGAACTTTTCCATTTTAAAACAGGCAGAAGAAAATATCCAAAAAACTAATCCCCCCATCCACGCAACTTCAAAAAGCCTCTTAATAGATATAGAATGGGTAGAAGAAATTTTTACATTAGCCAGTTTCATTTATCATAAAGAAATAGAAAAAATTAAACCAAGCTACAAAAGCTTACCCCTAGAAGCACAAGATTGTTTACTAAAACATCTCATTTCCTTAGAGACTACACTTTTTCAAGATGACTTTCTCATGATACAAGCTCTTTTCGCTACAGCTCACGAGCTGGCAGAAAGACCTTTAACAAAATATCCAACATTTCAAGACATTCATCGCTTTTTCACAGAAGAAAAAACCATCAAAAAAGCAGATCACCCTCAGTATTGGGCTTATAAAACGAATTAATTTTTTTCTGTAAAAATAGAAGAAAAAACCTCTTGATCTACATAAGAGCAGCCTAAAGATAAATAGGACTTCACAGAACCGTGATAGTCAGATCCACCACTAATGAGTAGATGACTCTCTTTTGCAATCTTAAGCCAAGTTTTCTCATACCGATAAGAAAACTTCCCATAGAAACACTCTATTCCATCAAAACCTAAAGAAAGTATCTCTTTCACAAACCCGGCATCTGAGTATAAATGAGGATGGGCTAAAAAAGTTTTTCCTCCTGCTGCTCTGATAATAGCTAAAGCTTCTTTAACTGGAAAAAGCTCCCCTCTAACAAAACAACAAGCTCCATCTCCAATGTAGAGTTGAAAAGCCTCCTGTATCGATCTCACATGCCCTTTTTTCATCATAAGAGCTGCAATGTGGGGTCTTCCAACAGAAGAAGCGTCAGGGCAATCCAAAAGCAGCTCCTCTTCTGTCAGAAGAATGCGAAGTCTTTTTAACTTCTCTAAAATCTCTTGATTCCTTTTGGTTCTTTTCTGTTGTTGTCTTTGGCAGTACTGGATAAGACTTTGATCTTCAGGAGAAAAATTATAACCTAGAATATGAACACTTTTTTTCTTGTACTCACAAGAAAGCTCAACTCCCGTTCCTAATACGAGCCCTTTTTCCTTCGCATAAGGAATCGCGCTCTTATAAGCATCTATTGTATCGTGATCTGTAATAGATAACCCTTGAAGCCCACTTACAATAGCCAAATCTATCAGCTCTTCAGGAGACATGGACCCATCAGAAAAAGAGGAATGGCAATGAAGATCTGCTCGAAATGATTCTTTTAAAGAATCTGATAAGGGATGCATCGAATCTCCATTTCCAATTTGACTCCTGTGGAGTCTTTGACTAATCGTTCAACTTCTCTAGCTAGATCTAAAACATCTTGAGCAGAGGCATTCCCTTTATTGATAATGAAGTTTGCATGCATAGAGGACACTTCAGCTCCCCCTATCGAAAAGCCCTTTAGTCCACTTTTTTCAATTAAAGCGCCAGCACGAGCCCCCTCTGGATTTTTAAACACGCACCCAATGGAAGGGTCTTGATAAGGTTGTGTTTTTTTTCGATATTCTATAATAGTAAACTGCTTATCTCTTGCTGCTTGACTAGGGGTTAACACAAACTTAGCAGATATAATCGCCCCCTTCATAGATTGAAAGGATGAAAACCTATAGCTAAAGACAAGATCTTTCTTCTCAAAAGAGTGTAGATCTCCCTTTTCATCTAAAAAGAGCACCTCTTGTAAATGATCCGCTGTTTCTGAGCCATTAGCTCCTGCGTTCATAAAAACAGCCCCTCCAACAGTTGCTGGGATTCCGGAAGCAAATTCTAACCCCGCTAGATGCTCTTTTGCTGTTTTTAGCCCAAGCATAGAAAAACTATACCCAGATCCAACATCCACTTCATTTCCTTCGATCTTTAAATAAGAAATTTTATTTTGAATCACAAGACCATCAAAGCCCCTATCATCAAAAAGACAGTTAGATCCTTTTCCTAAGATGAAAAAAGGTATTTTTTCTAAAAAAGAATATCGTAAGGCAGCTTGCATCTCTTCTACAGTGGAGACCACTGTAAAAAGACGAGCAGCTCCCCCTATACCAAAGGTAGATACTTCTTTTAAAGATTTATGAGGCTGAAGTAAGGGTTGCACAGGCATTATCTTCCACGCTAGGGCTTAGGCGATCTTGTAATATGGAATCCAACACGGCATTAATAAAAGATCCACTTTCTGAAGTGGAAAATTTTCGAGTTAATCGAATAGCTTCAGAAATAGCTACCTTAGGAGGCACCTCTTCTTGATAGCAGATTTCATAAACACCTAAGCGTAAAATACTTTTTTCCACCCGACCAATTCTTTCTAAATTATAGGAGACGGAAAAACGACGAATTTGCTCATCGATTTCGGGAATATGAGAAGAGATTTTTTGATGTTTTTCTTGAGCTTCTTTCATGGATTTCTTAGTAACAGCAAGTTGCTCCATCATAAAGTCGATCATATCATCTTCCTCTCCAAGAACAAAATCGTGACTATATAAAAGTTGAAAAACAATCTCTCTAAATTTTTGTGGCGAAAGAGCCATGGGGTCCCCTCAAGTAATGTATAAAAAGCATACCATAAAGCCCCCTTTCTCTGCAGCAGGTTTCTTTATGCATTAAAAATCCTTTAAATTATTAATTCAAGGAAAAATTTACACAAATTCACCCACCTCAAACGCGAAATCGTGAATATACGGTTTTTTCCTCAAGAAACTGTCATAATAAAGTCAAAAGACCGTCATACAACAGATTCTGCCCGTTTGAGTCGTCAACCGGGCAGAATCTATAAAAATTACAGAGATTCTGCGAGATTGATATATCAAATCCGCAGAATCTGTATTTACTTAAATCAATCTGAGGCATTAACATTAGATTTTATGAGAAAAGTACAGGATGCAGCAAAAAATGGACTTCTTTTTTGGAAGAGAAAATGAGAAAAAACAGTTAAAAGAGCTTTTAGATTCCGACAAAGCTGAATTTCTGGCTATTTATGGAAGGCGTAGAGTAGGAAAAACGTATTTAATAAACGAGTTCTGCAAAGACAAAGGGATTTACTTTGAAATAACAGGTAGTAAAAAGGCTCCAAAATCAGAACAGATTGGGAACTTTTATCGTGAGTTTACAGCGTTGTTTCCTGAAAAGCAAGAAGATACGCAACCCAAGAATTGGGGAGCTGCTTTGCATTTATTAAAGAATGCACTAGCAGAAATTCCTGAAAACCAAAAAATTATTCTTTTCTTTGATGAACTTCCTTGGCTCTCATCACCAAGATCTGGTTTCCTAAGAGCTCTTGATTATTTTTGGAACCGCCACATTTCAAGAATGAGAAACATAAAGCTTATCGTATGTGGATCTGCCGCAGCATGGATGATCCATCATGTTATCAACGATAAAGGGGGGCTATATGGCCGTTTAAGCGGACAAATGAGATTGGAACCTTTTACTTTGGGAGAGGTTGAAAATCTTCTTATCGCAAAAGGAATTAGACTCGATCGTAAACAACTAATCAGCTTATATATGGCAATAGGAGGGATTCCAAAATATTTAAATTTTGTGAAACCCGGTATGTCTGCAGCGCATATGTTGAACGAATTTTGTTTTAAGCCTCAAGGTTTTCTCTTTCAAGAATTTCCTAAACTTTTTAAGTCGTTATTTGACTCAGCGGAAAGACATATGTCAGTTATTAAGGTATTGGCTGAAAATCGATACGGTCTATCTCAATCGGAAGTTTTTGATAAGGCGAGACTCTCAGAGGGAGGTCACTCCAGCGCCACCTTACAAGAACTGGAAGAAAGCGGTTTCATTATGAGCTTTCCGCAATATGGTAAAAACACGAAGGACAAGCACTGGCGTCTGATCGATGAGTATTCATTGTTCTATCTTACATGGATTGAAAAAATGCGCAGTAGCATTCTTCATAAAACCGATCCAGACTATTGGATGAAAAATCAATCATCGCAAAAATGGTTGACTTGGGCTGGATATTCTTTCGAAAATATATGCTTAAAGCATGTAATGAAGATCAAATCAGCTCTTGGACTTGCTGGGGTAAGCACGATTGAGACTCAGTGGTCCTTCCATGGCGATAAAAAAAATGAGGGAGCTCAAATAGATTTAGTCATTGACCGTGCCGATAACTGCATAAATCTTTGCGAAATAAAGTTTAGTAATAATGTTTATGTACCAACCAAACAAGATCAGGAATCTCTCGAAAGGAATCTAAGGGTTTTTCAACGTGAAATGGGAACTCGCAAAACAATCTTTATAACGATGATTACCCCTTACGGGGTAGAAGAAAACACTTACTACATAGGGACAGTCCAAAACCAATTAACGATGGATGATTTATTTTAAATTCTCATTTTTGATAAACTATTATTCCTGATGATTTCCTCCTCCATGTAAAGGAGGTTTCCACTCGAAATTTTTTATGAGACCTATTGTAATCGTCTGACCAAGTGCCGATGTCAATCCAAGTCCTACTCCCAAAGTACCAGAAATTTGCAAACAATCCGTTACTAGATTGGGACCAAAATACTTAGAAGCATACATGCCGGTAGTAAGCAATGCACCAGAAACCACTGTTATTCCACAAAAAACAAAACGACACTGTTGAAGGCTTTCGATTTTTCTTTCCTTTGCCGTTAGCACCGGGAAGTACTCCCGATTAATGATAGCATTAGTATGTGGATCTAGAACAAACTTCTCTCGCCTCACATGGTTTTCATGCAAAGGATGCTCAATAAACTTCTTTGCGCACATCATGCATTTATCCACCATACTCAAATAATTTTCTTGCGATCCATCTTGTATATCGATTTGACAGGGCAAGCACACCACATGATCCCATTTACGAGGTGAATTCTCATCTACATGTCCGATAAAAATAGAATTTTTAGGATCGTTTTCCATCTGACACGCGATGCATTTTACCGGCTGATCCTTGATTGTTGTACAACGAGAAATAGGTGTCACTTAATATTCCTACCACTGCCAACAGGAACATGTCTATTTTCATCTAGCTGCTCTTTTCCTACGCTAGCATGAACAGCTCTATCTAGTGGACGATTCTCAGGGTAATAAGGTTTCATTCTAAACTCAGGCCATTCAATATAGGGTCTTCTTTCTAAGAAACTCACTGGAGGGGGACCTAGATATACTCTATACCCCTTTATCACTCGTGGATACCCCTCAGGCTTGGAAACACCACAAGCTGAAAGAAAGGCCATCACACCAAACACACCCAAAACAAAAGCACCTTCATAGTCTCTTATAGCGACAGCTAGAAGAACTCCTAAAGAAGTAACGACTACAACAGCCACAGCAAGAACCCTATCAGCAAGATCTATTATTGAACGATCTACTAAATTAGGAACCTGTTTATCTTCAATTACTACATAACCATCTTGGCAAAATCCATTAACTACAAACATTAAAAACTCCTAAAACAGGCTATAAAAAACGAATATCATACCATGAGCAACTAGGCCTGTCAATTTCTTTAAAAGCTCCTATGAAGAAGTAAAAAAAGAAGCAAAAAAAACCTTTAAATCTTGCGAAAAAAAAGAGTTTAAGGGATAATTATTTTTTCAAAAACATCTGTAGATTCTCGCAAGGGGGGCTCAGAAATAGATAAGTTTAAGTAATTTTAATAACTAGGGGTAAAAAAAATGCACACTTCATTTATATCAACCGTCCGCTTAAGAAATAAATGGCAAGTTATAGAAAAAAGCCTAACGAGCTCAGAAACAACTCCCATCCCTAATGAAGACTACGATGATGAGCATACAGCAAAAATTGCCGGTATAATCCTTGCTAAAATACTTAAAACATCCTTTGTCCAAGCAGACAAGCAGGAAGCATCGGAAAACGAAAATATTAAACTTGGGCTTTTTTCTTAAAAGCTCTTGAAATTTCTTTTTTTTCCTGATACGTTTACTGAAAAAACAAGGACTCACAGTGCTAGGCATTTTTCTTGATACGGAAACAAATGGACTCAATGCGTTTAAGCATAAGGTAATTGAAATTGCCTTTAAAATTGTAGACTTGGAAACAGAAAAAGTCGTAGACAGCTATAGTTCTATCGTATTTCAAACCTATGAAGAATGGCAAAATAGCAACCTAGAAAGCTTGCAGATCAATGGGTTTAATTGGGAAGATATCAGCTTTGGAAAAAAGCCAGAAACCATTTCAGAAGAAATTCAAGCTTGTTTTAAGATAAATAACATTAAAAGAGGAGAAGCTGTTTTTATTTGTCAAAACCCCTCTTTTGATAGAGCTTTCTTTTCTCAGTTTGTCGATGCAGATTTACAAGAAAAAAAACTTTGGCCCTATCACTGGCTCGATTTAGCTTCTATGTATTTTGCAGCTTCTTTAATCAAAAAAAAAGAAGACCCTTCTATTGAGTTTCCTTGGAAAACCGGTCTTTCTAAAGACAACATCGCTAAAGTGCTTCACCTTCCTCCAGAAAGTAAACCCCATAGAGCTATGAATGGAGTGGACCATCTTATCCTTTGTTATAAAATGGTCCTTAAATCTTCTCTTAGTAACTAGAAGGTCCGATCTTCACTTTCCCTCTAAACACTTTATAGATATAATAACCATATCCTAGCACCATAGGAACTCCTATAACGACAATAATTAAAAGCACCTTCAAAGTCAAAATAGAAGAGGCAGAATTTATAATTGTTATACTGTTACTTTCCGGATCCATAGTAGACCGAATCAAAACAGGATAAGTTCCAACTCCAAATAAGCCGAGTAATGAAGCTATTCCTAAACAAGAAAAGATAAAAGCAGTTCCATCTCTACCTTTAGAAAACAGCTTAGGAATTGAAAAGAAAAACACAAAAGCTGCTAAACCAAGAACTCCAACCCAAGGCATCTCTCTCATTCTTTCTGCCATAAAAGGCATATAAATCAATGTGGCACATGTTGTAATAAAATAAAAAAAGAAGAAAAGAAGCATACATCTTTCTGACCAACGACGTAAGCGATCATGTAATTCCCCTTCTGTTTTCATCACAAGATAAATAGCCCCATGCATTAAAAACAAAGATACGGCAAGAAATCCAACCAATACAGGATAAGGTTTAAAGAAAAAAGACACTGTCCCTATGAAATCCCCCTCTGCATTAATAGGAATCCCTTCTACAAGATTTCCTAATGCAAACCCAGCTCCAAAGGCAATCCCTAAACTTGCTACAGCAAAAACATAATCCCAGATACTCCTCCAAATAGGAGACTTTTGCTTACTTCTAAATTCAATAGCAACAGCGCGAAAAATTAGCGCAGCTAAAAATAAAATAACTAAATCGTAAAAACTAGAAAAAAATGTGGCATAGGCTCCCGGGAACCCTGCAAATAAAGCCCCTACAAAAACAACTAACCATACCTCATTTCCATCCCATACGGGACCTATAGCATTTAAAAAAAGCCTTCTTTCTCCATCTTTTTTTGCGAAGATATTTAGCATCCCAACGCCTAAATCGAACCCATCTAAAACAACATAAGCAATGGCGCAAAACCCCACAATAAAGTACCAAAAATGCTCTAATAAATATTCACTCATATAATTCTCCCTACTTTTTTGTTGGATTTAAAGGATCTCGGTACTCTGTTTGCGTTGGATCTTCTTCTGTATCATCATCTCCAGGTCCATGCTGAATCTTATGGTTGAGTAGATAGATAAATAAGATGAAGAGCAAAGTATAAAGACAAGCAAACATCGTAATAGAAGAAACAACTTGCCCAGCCTTTAATGATGCTGAGACTCCATCTTGAGTGCGAAGAAGCTTATAAACTACCCAAGGTTGCCGCCCCATCTCTGCAGTAAACCACCCGGCTTGGTTGGCTATAGCTGGAAAAAGAACAGATAGCACAAGAGCTCTTAATGTCCATTTAGAATTTTCTAATGTTTTTTTTCTCCAAAAATAAAAAGCAGCTAAGACGCAAAGTACCATAGCGCCCCAAAGCATAATCATCAAATGATATGTTTGAAAAAGAACTGGCACATTAGGCCACTCCTCCTGAGGAAACTCATTAAGGCCCTTTACCGGCGTTTCAAAATTACGAGACACTAAAAAGCTTAAGGCTCCCGGAATCTGAACTCCCTTTACCGTCTGATTTTTGGCATCAACCCAGCCAACAACACCAATAGGGGTGTAAGGAACCGTGTCATAAATACCTTCAATAGCAGCTAACTTAATAGGCTGGTTCACAGCAACCCCCCTAGCTGTACTATCTGCTGAGATAAGTTGTAATACAAGAACAACAGCCCCTGCAATAAGACCTAACTTCATACAAATTCTAGAAAATTCCACATGTTTTTTTTTCAACATATAATAAGCACTTACGCTTAATATAAAAAAAACACCAGACAGCCAACACCCTAAAATCACATGAGTTAATCTATCCATAGCAGAAGGGTTGAAAACCATCTGCCAAAAATCGGTTACAACAGCTCTAGCCTCTAGCCCTTCTCCCACAATCTTATATCCGGTAGGTGTCTGCATCCAAGAGTTGGCTACGACAATCCATACAGCGCTAAAATGGGATCCTATAGCTACTAAAATAGTAGATAGATAATGCACTTTAGAACTTACCCTATCCCAGCCAAACAACATGATTCCAATAAATCCGGCTTCCAAGAAAAAAGCAAAAACCCCTTCGGCGCCAAGAGCGCTACCAAACACATCTCCTACAAAGCGAGAATATCTGGCCCAGTTAGTCCCAAAACCAAACATCTGAACAAGACCTGTAGCCACACCTAAAGCAAAGGTTAGTCCAAATACTTTTATCCAAAACTTTGTAATCTGTTTGTATATGGGGTTTTTAGTCTTCATATACATCCCTTCAAAAAAAACAAGCATCAACCCAATTCCTATGCTAAGGGGGGGGTATATGTAATGAAAAGCACTTGTTAACGCAAATTGAATTCTGGATAAAACGACAGCATCCATATAAAAACCTCTCCTGTAAATTTAAAACTATCGTACGAATCTTTCGGTAATTAGTAAAGAAAGATTAAAAGAACTATTGTCAGCAACTCTCAAAATTCATACACTGTTCATAGGGCTTTTAACCTGAGGGCACTAAATGCACGTCTTTGACTCTTTAATTCCACTTATGGAAATCGTGGTGATTTCTATTATGATCAACTACCTTCTTTCTTTTTTTTGGAATACAAGATCAATGGACCTTATATTAGGAGTCTTGGCTTTCCTTGTAATTTTTGTAGTCTCTTCCTGGCTTAACTTTCCTATCCTACATAAGATCATGCTTTTGGTGGCTAACGTCGCAGCCATTGGTCTCATCGTCATCTTCCAGCCTGAATTAAGGGTGGCTCTTTCTAAATTTAATCTAAAAGGCAAGCGATTTAAAGAGTTCACAGAGTATGATAAATTTCTAGATCAATTAACAAATTCCATTTATCGTCTTTCTGAAAAACGGATCGGAGCTCTTGTTGTATTAGAAAATAAAGATAGTCTTGACGAGCTCTCTAATAAAGCTATCAGACTTAATGCTGATTTTTCCTCCGAACTCTTAGAATCAATCTTTGCCGTCACAACCCCTTTACATGATGGAGCTGTTATTTTACGGGAAAAAAAAATCATCGCAGCTTCTGTCATTCTTCCTTTAGCTGAAGATAGTTCTCAACTTGCAAGGTCCATGGGAACGCGCCATCGAGCCGCTTTAGGGGTTAGTCAAATATCTGATGCTTTGATTCTTGTCGTCTCTGAAGAAACCGGAAAAGTCTCTTTAACAAGAGATGGTGTTATGACTCGAGGTGTAAAAGCTGATCGATTTAAAGCTATTATTCAAAGTATTTTCACTCCGACGCCTCAAAAAGAAATTAAATCTTATTTCAGCTTAAAAGAATGGATCAATCAATGAGAACACTATTTAAAAAACTTTTCTTAATCAATTGGCAAAGAAAATCGATTGCACTCCTTTTAGGAATGGTTATATGGCTTACAGTGAACCACTCTTTAACTTCTACAAAAGTTATCAATAATATCCCTATTAGAGTGATCAACCTTCCTATCGGAAAAACAATAGAAGGGATGCAAAATAACGGAAAGCTCAGCAAAAAACTAAACCTCACTCTCATCGGGAATACCAACACCTTAAAAGACTTAAATGCCAATGACCTAGAAATTGTTATTGATGCTCAAGGACAGGCTGATGAATGGACCACTTCTATTTCTAAAAAAAATCTAGTCTCTTTAAACCCGGAAGTAGATATAAATAAAGGAATCTCTAAGGTCTATTATCCCAGTTTCACCTTGCGCATGACTAAATTGATAACAGAAAAAATCCCCGTTATTGTAACAAGACCCATTGGAGAAGCGCCAAGAGGATATCAATTTCTTGATATATGGCCTTACACCCTTTCTCTAACAGTCAGTGGTCCTGAAGATGTTATTAAACGATTAAAAATAAAAGAACAAAAAATCACATTTAATCTAAACGATATCTCAAAAGCTCAACTCGATGCCTTATCGATAAGTCAATCTTCTGAAAAATCCGATGTTGTAAGTTTTTTCGTCCCGGACCAGTGGAAACAGATCTACATCCCCCTTTTATCAGACACCCCCTTCGAATTGGACGAAACAGTAGATCAAATACTCCGTATTGATTTCCTTTGTCAACATCTGATTCCCCTTGAATCTCCTGTTTTTATATCTTTATTCTACCCTCCTGAATATGAATCTATTTACAATCCAGTCACTTTAAAAATAAAACCAAATAAACTTGTTAGAGAGCAGCATGAAATATTTACAATCAGACCTCTTCTTTACGCAAAAGGGAGCGATAGACTCTTTACTCAGATCATTAAAAACAGAGTGCAAATCACCATTGTAGCCTCCCCTCTTTCTCAAAGAGCCTTTTTAGAGTGGGGATTACAATTCATCAATCCAATACAACTCGAAGATCAATATGTTTCTACTTTGATGTCAGATGCCTCTGATGAGAATATAAGCATCATGAAACCAAGCATCCGAGAAGAATACCTAAGAAACCGTTTCAGAAGTTACATGAATCGGTTCCGTTTATTTACAGCTGATGATACAAAATTTGAACTCAATGCGAGAATTGAAGGAAACAGCGTAGAAATTGAAGAAACAAAATAATAATTAACATCTTGTAATTTTTCGGATATACAGATACACTTTACATCGTTCACCAGGGGAGCTCTTAACTAGAGCTGAGATTAACCCTTAAGCAACCTGATCTAGATAGCGCTAGCGGAGGGAGTGTGGAAAAGAAAAAATTTCTTTCTGGAGAACATTATACGGAAAAATACATAGTTTGTATTTTTCTCTCATCATGCCTCGGAGAAAAAAATGATCTTATCAGCTTCTTCTAATCGCATAGCGAGCTTAATTGGCAATCTTTTAGAACACTATGATACAGCTCTTTTTGCCCTTTTAGCCCCTTTTATTGCCCCTCTTTTCTTTTTCAATAAAGATCCGATTACAGCTCTTATTTTAACCTATGGAATGTTACCCCTTGGACTACTCACAAAGCCTCTAGGATCTCTTTTCTTTGGATGGATTGGAGATCGACTAGGTCGTCGCCTAGCTCTTTTTTACTCTCTATTAGGAACAGCCATTATCACAATAAGTATAGGGCTATTACCCACTTATCAAACAATAGGAGTATGGGCCCCTATTTTTCTAGCATTGGGAAGAATGTTACAAAGTTTTTTTGCCGCAGGAGAATCTGTCGGTGGAGTTCTTTTCCTTCTAGAAAATACAAAAAAAGAACAAAGAAGTTTATTTAGCAGCTTTTATGACATTTCCTCTATAGGAGGAATGTTTATTGCCTCTATAGCTGTCACCTTAATAAGTCTTCAAGGACCTATAGAAAAAAATTGGCGCATCTTGTTTTTAGCAGGTGGACTAACAGCCATTTTAGGTCTTTTTTTTCGGTATGCAGCAAAAGAAGGATCTGAATATGTTCAAAATAAAGAACCCAGTACATCTCTTATATATATCCTCAAAACACACAAAGTAATCCTTCTATCCATTGTCCTAGCCTCGGGATTCTCTCATGTGACCTATTCACTTGCCTTTACTTTCCTAAATGCGTTTGTACCCCTTGTAACCCCCTTAACAAAACTAGAAATTATTGGACTAAACACTAAGTTACTTATAATAGATATGCTTCTTTTACCTTGCTTTGGCTATCTAGCTCATAAAATTGGAAAAGAAAAAGTTATGCTAACAGCAGGTCTTTGTACTGTGATAGGGGCTGTCCCCCTCTTTTCCCTTCTACCCAACTCTTCTATCTATGTAGTTACTCTAGTAAGACTTTGTATTATTATTTTAGGGGTAGCTTTTGCAGCCCCTTACTACGCTTGGGCTATGGAAAAGACACACCTTAGACATCGCTATCTTATTCTTGCTCTAGGAGCATCCCTAGGCTCTCAGCTTATTGGAGCCCCCTCCACAGCTATCTGTCTTTGGCTCTACAAAATCACTCATGCAGCCTTTACCCCAGGTCTCTACTTAATGATAGCAGGGTTCGGAGCTAGTTTTTCTGTATATTATCATTTGCAGTCAAAAAAGAGTAAGTCTCTTTCCAGCCTTCCATGATTGTCCCAACCTTAACTTCTTTCCATAAGACTTCAAATTTAATCTCCGCAAGATCTTTTTTAAATTTTTGAGTGTCATCAAAATACTCCTGGATAACCTGTGTTATTTTTTTAACTCCCCTAAAAAGATCTCCCTTCAAAAGGTCATCCACGCAAACTTTAATTCCATTACTAAGGTTATTTCCCATAACAATAAAATCATGAGATAAGACAAATAAAGGGATGGAAAGTAATAGATTTCCGCTAAAAAAACACGTTATGCAATATCTTCCTAAGGCTACCCCCAACGCACGAAGTGCAATAGATGTAATCCTAAGTCCTGCGATATCCATTGCGTTATCTTTTAAATTGCGAGTAAAGTCATACCCTGTAATAGCCAGCCTTGTATCTTTTAGCCAACTATCTATTAAGTACACTCCTGTCACAACATCTTTTGATTCTACTGCATTCATTTTTTACAAAACCTGCTTAGGAAGTTGAAATACGACATCTTCTTCTACAAACACCACATCTTCTACCTGTTTTACTCCAAGTGCTTGTAACTTACTGATACAACCTTGCACAATATATTCAGGGGTAGAGGCGCCAGCCGTTAACCCTATCACTTGAACACCTTCAAGCCAAGTTGCTTCTATTTCTTTTTCATCATTGATCAAGTAAGATCTAATATCTTGCAAAGCCGCAAGTTCTCTTAAACGATTAGAGTTAGAACTGCTCGGATCTCCTATGACAAGAATGAGCTGAGTTTGACCCGTGATTTGACTTAAAGCCATTTGTCTATTTGTTGTAGCATAGCAGATAGAAGAACTTGGCAAAGTCTCTATTTGAGGAAACTTTTTAAGTAAAGCCTCTACCACAACTTTTACATCATGTAAGCTAAGAGTCGTCTGCGTTGTATAAAAAAGCTTTTCTTCTAAAGAAAACTCTAACCTTTCTACATCCTCTACATCTTCCACAATCGTTGTTACATCAGGAGCTTCACCTGCTGTTCCAACAACCTCTACGTGGTTTTTATGACCAATTAAGATAACCTTATACCCCTTTGCCGCATACCGCTTAACAGCAGAATGCACCTTAGTAACAAGTCCGCAGGTAGCATCAATTTCTATTAATCCCAGCCTTTTTGCTTGATCTCTCACAGCAGGAGAAACACCATGCGCTGAATAAATAATTCTACATCCTGATGGCACTTCTTCTAAGTCCTCTACAAAAATAGCCCCTTTTCTCTTTAAATCTTCTACCACATGTCGATTATGTACAATTTCATGTTTAACATAGATAGGAGCGCCAAAGCGCTCTAGAGCTTTTTCTACAGTTTCAATAGCTCTTTCCACTCCAGCACAAAATCCTCTCGGCTTAGAAAGTAATAATTTCATATATTCCTTTAAAAAAACTCATTAAGTTCAACCTGAAACAGGTATGAATAATACTATATTTTCAATATTTATAATAAACACATTCTAATTTCCCTGCATTTTTGTAGACTCTTCTAAAATTTGTGTGGCAGAGTAAACACGATGTGCGAATCGTCAGATTTACTGTTCATCTGACGTTCTGCTTGTTTTTATACAACATATAGAAATGATCAGATAAATCTGAGAGGTCTTTACTAACGTATTATCCCACTCAATCAAAGGAGGTAATGGATTTGGTATAAATGAGTTATACCTCATTAAAGTTCTGATAACCTTCCCTGATCCTGATTCTTATAGTATAGTATGGTTTTTATTTTCAAAAAAGGCAAAAAGCGAAAACAAGAGAATTTCTTTGCGATTTCAATCTTATCGTTTGATAATATATTTATTATGTTATAAATTAAAATTAATTTGATTGTTGTTCAGAATATTATTTTTTACAT
>ORMF012013748.1_pt1 | contig 16374 bp, 17 predicted proteins | sample 1779871 | NCBI WGS metagenome assembly ORMF01 (sample SAMEA104232316, study PRJEB22302) | groundwater metagenome | biome: forest; feature: aquifer; material: groundwater | place: USA | collected 2011-08-07 | depth 5.4 m
CGCCAGGCCGACAGCGTGCCCCCGCCCGCGCCGGCCGCAATCGAGCCGTCTGCCGCGCCCGCCGGCCCGGTCGGCTTCGCCCAGGAGTTCGGCGAGCGGCTGGCGGTGAGCGGCAATCTCGCCGCGGCCGACCGCGAGGACCGCGAGGCGCTCGCCAGGTTCTACGCCGGCCGCCAGCAGGAGCCGGTCTGGGCCACGGCTGCCGGCCTCACGCCGGCGGCCGTCGTCGCCATCGCCGAGATCCGCCGCGCGGACGACTGGGGCCTCGATGCCACCGCCTTCCAGCTGCCGGCTCTGCCGGCGCCCGCCGGCGCCGAGCTTTCGCGCGCGCATCGGGCGAACGCCGAGATCGCGCTGAGCCTCGCGATCCTGAAATACGCGCGCCACGCCCGGGGTGGCCGCGCCGATCCCGCCAGCCTCAGCAAGTACCTCGACCGCAAGCTGCCCCTGCTCGATCCCGGCGAGGTCATCGCCGCGGCCGCCAAGGCGGAAAGCCCAGACGCCTACCTGCGCTCGCTCCACCCGCAGCATCCCCAGTTCGAGGCGCTGCGCCAGAAGTACCTCGCCCTCGAGCGCGCCCAGCCGGTCGCGCCGGCCCTGGCTGCCCCGGAAGACAAGAAGGGCGCCAAGGCAAAAGCCGCCGGCGCGACGGAGCCGCCCACCATCAAGAAGCTGCTCGTCAACATGGAAGAGTGGCGCTGGATGCCGGAGAACCTCGGCGACTTCTACGTCTGGGTCAACATCCCCGAGTTCACGCTGCGCGTCGTCAAGGACGGCAAGGTGATCCACACCGAGCGCGCCATCGTCGGCAAGCCCGACAAGCAGACGCCCGTGTTCTCCCAAGACATGGAGCAGGTGATCTTTCACCCGTTCTGGGGCGTCCCCGAGTCGATCAAGCGCAACGACATCCTGCCGAGCCTGGCGCGCGGCAGCACCCGCCTGCTCACCCGCTACAACCTGCGCGTCCAGCGCGGCGGCCGCGACATCGATCCGGAGTCGGTGGACTGGGCCAGCGCCGACATGCGCCAGTTCCACGTCTACCAGCCGCCGGGTGGCAACAACGTGCTGGGCGACATGAAATTCCGCTTCCCCAACCAGCACGACGCCTACATGCACGACACGCCGGACAAGAACCTGTTCAATGGCACGGTGCGTGCCTACAGCCATGGCTGCGTGCGCGTGCGCGAGCCGCAGCGGCTGGCCGAGCTCGTGCTGGCTGAGGACCAGGGCTGGCCGGCGGCCCGTGTCACCGCCGCCATCAAGGGCGGCCCGCAGAACAATCAGATCAGCCTCTCGCACAAGTTTCCGGTGCACATGACCTACTTCACCGCCGCGGTCGGCGACGACGGCAAGCTCAAGCTGTTTGCCGACATCTACGGCCACGAGAGCAAGATCGCGCTCGGCATGGAGGGCAAGGCGCACCTGATCCCGCACAGCAAGGAAGACAAGGGCCCGATCCGCGCCGAGGCGATCGGCGCGCTGTCCCAGTCGACGTCGCCAGGCAGCCGGTTCGGCAAGCAGGAGTGGATGCGCCGCGCCTTCGACAATTAGCGGCCGCTGCGCGACCGTCAGGTCTGGAACACGTCGGCCCACTCGGGGTGCTTCTTGCGCTCCGCGTTCACGAACGGGCACCGCACGGAGATCTTCACGCCCTCGGCGCGGGCATCCTCCACCATGCGGGTTGCGAGCAGGCGCCCGATGCCCCGGCCGCGGAAGACATCGGGAACGCCGGTGTGGTCGGCGATGATGAGCGTGGGGCTCGTGCGCCTGTAGATGAGCTCGGCCTCCGCATCGATGCCCTCGACCCGGGCGACGTAGCGGCCGCGCGTGGCGTGGTTCTCGCGGGTGATCTTGGGTTCGGCCATCGGCACTCTCCTGGTCTCACCTATTGGTGCCTTGCGGCCTAAATCACCTCCACCACCAACACCGTTGCGTTGGCCGCCGTGACCCGCACCTCCGCGCCCGCTGGCGCGTCGGGGCCCTCCACCGCCCACCAGGTGTCGCCGACGCGCACCTTGCCGCGGCCGCCCTCGATCGCCTCGGCGACGATGAGCACGCGGCCGACGAGCTGCACGCCGCGGCGGTTGAGATCTGGTTGATCGCTGATGGAGACGGTCGGGTGCGCCCAGACGAAATCGATGAGCACGTCGGCGACCAGGAAAGCTGCGCCGGTGCCGAGCATCCACCAGCCGTCCGGGTCACCGCGGCTGAGGCGCCAGCCCCCGAGCAGCCCGAGGCCGATGCCGAGCCACGGCAAGGCCATACTTATGGCAGCGACCAGCCACGCAAACGCACTCGGGTCGCCGTCATGTCGCTGCACGCTCCACCACCAGCACGTTTCCCTTGGACGCCGTGACTTTCACGCGCGCGCCGGTCGGCGCGTCAGGGCCCTCGGCCAGCCACACCGTATCGCCGGCGCGCACCTTGCCGCGGCCGTTCTGGATCGCCTGCTCCACCACCAGCGAGCGGCCGATGTACTGGTGGCCGCGCTCGTTGAGGTCGGGCAGATCGCTCTTGGCCGCGTCGGGGCGAGCGTAGCGGCGCACCCAGAACACCGTCAGCACCGAGATCACGCCGAAGGCGATGACCTGCAGCTGCCAGCTGATGTCGGTCGCCATGGCGAGGCCCCCGACGATGACGGCGGCGATCCCGAACCACAGGAAATGCACGCCCGGCACCATGGTCTCGAGGATGAACAGAACCACGGCGAAGATCAGCCAGTTCCACACCCCGAAACCGTAGAAGAAGGAGACTAGGCCCTGCATCTGACGTGTCCTCCCAGTCGCACGCCCCGGGGCCTGCTCAAGCCTGCGGCACCCTGCCCTGCCGGTTCGCGCTTCTTGCCGACGGCACGGGGGCGCCGGCGCCGTTGCGGCCGAACGCCTCGCTGGTGATCTCGGCAAGACCCGCCAGCGATCCTATCACGGAAGCGGCGTCGAGCGGCATCATCAGGATCTTCTGGTTGGGCGACTTGGCGATCGCCTCCAGCGCCTTCACGTAGTTGTTGGCGACGAAATAGTTGATCGCCTGCACGTTGCCCTTGGAGATTGCATCGCTCACCAATTCGGTCGCTTTGGCTTCGGCCGCGGCGAAGCGCTCGCGGGCTTCGGCATCGCGGAAGGCGGCTTCCTTGCGGCCCTCGGCCGACAGCACGATCGCCTGCTTCTCGCCTTCGGCCTTGAGGATCGCGGCGGCGCGCAAGCCCTCGGCCTCGAGGATCTGGGCGCGCTTCTCGCGTTCGGCTTTCATCTGCCTGGCCATGCTGTCGACCAGGTCGCGCGGGGGGGCGATGTCCTTGATCTCGATGCGGGTGACCTTCACGCCCCACGCTTCGGTGGCGGCGTCCACCACCTGCAGGAGCTTGGCGTTGATGGTGTCGCGATTGGAAAGCAGCTCGTCCAGGTCCATCGAGCCCATCACCGTGCGGATGTTGGTCATGGTCAGGTTGACGATCGCCGCCTCGAGCCGGTCGACCTCGTAGGCGGCCTTGGCGGCGCTCAACACCTGGTAGAAGTTGACGCCGTCGACGGTGACCATGGCGTTATCCTTGGTGATGATGTCCTGCGAGGGGATGTCGATCACCTGCTCCTTCATGTTCATCTTGGCGCCGATCCGCTCCATGACCGGAACGAGGATATGCAAGCCGGGGGAGAGCGTGCGCGTGTAGCGCCCGAAGTTCTCGACCGTGTAGGTGTAGCCTTGCGGCACCATCTTGACCGTGGACCACAGGGCCGCCGCCGCCAGCACGATCAGCAGCAGGGCGAAGGTTTCGAAGCCGAACATGTTGATGGGGATCCTATCCGCTCGCGAAAAGCCCCGCCTTAGATGTAGGCACGGCAGGGTGAGAGTTTTATGGCGGCAGATGGAAATATCCGATTAAGAACAAGTCCCTGGAAGTCCTGTTGGCATACAATACACATTGGCTGCTCGCGATGGCTTGACCAGCAAGCAGCAACATTTGTTCCGTTGGCTGCGCCAATTCGATTGTGCTGATGCTGCCTCGCAACCGCCCCTCAGAGGTCTGATAGGCAACGCGGCCTGACTCAAATCCAGCCCATCAGCTCACGGCGCACCACGTGCTCGATGACGCGCATGCCGAGCGGGCTGTCGTTGAGGCAGGGGAGGTAGGCAAACTTCTCGCCGCCGCTCGCCAGGAACACGGCGCGGTTCTCCATGTCGAGCTCCTCCAGCGTCTCCAGGCAGTCGGCGGCAAAGCCGGGCGCCACCACCGCCAGCCGCCTGATACCCGCCCTCGCGAGCCGCTCGACCTCCTCGATGGTGTAGGGCTGCAGCCAGGGCTCGTTGCCGAAGCGCGACTGGAAGGTTGTGTGCCAGCGCTCGCCCGGCCAGCTTAGCGCCTCGCGCAGGAGCCGCGCGGTCTTCTGGCACTGGCAATGGTAGGGATCGCCGGCCTCCAGATAGCGCTGCGGCATGCCGTGGAACGAGGCGATCAGCGCCTCGGGCTCGAAGTCGAGCGCGGCGAGGCGCTCGCGGATGGAGGTTGCCAGGGCGTCGATGTAGACGGGATCGTCGTGGTAGGGGGGGGCCACCCGCACCGCCGGCTGCCAGCGCAGGCGCGCCAGCGCGCGGAACGCCTCGTCGCACGCAGTCGCGGTCGATGCCGCGGCGTACTGCGGATAGAGCGGCACCAGCAGGATGCGTTCGCAGCCTTCGCTCTGGAGCTGGGCGATCCTGGCGGCGGTCGAAGGATTGGCGTAGCGCATGGCCCAGTCCACCACGATGCGCGGATCGGCAAGCGCCTGCCTGAGCTTCTCGGCCTGCGAGCGCGTGATGGTCTTGAGCGGCCCTTCGTTGCGCTCCCGGTTCCAGATTTTGGCGTAGTCCCTCCCCCTGCGGCCGGGGCGCACGCTCAGGATGATCAGGTTGAGGATCGGCCACCACTTCCAGCGCGGCAGCTCGATGACGCGCGGGTCGGAGAGGAACTGTCTGAGGTAGCGGCGCATCGGCCAATAACCGGTGCCGTCCGGCGTGCCGAGGTTCAGCAGCAGCACGCCGATGCGACCGCTCTTCACCGGCGGGTGGCCCGCGGGCAAGCCTTGGCTGTCAGGCTCACCGTTGCGGCCGTTCATCGAACCCCTCAGCAATCGGGCGGAGTCGGCAATCCCGGCCGGCCGACGCCGACATAGGTGAAGCCGTGGCGCGCCATGTCCTCGGGCCGGTAGACGTTGCGCAAATCGACCAGGATCGGGCGCTTGAGCAACGACTTGACCCGCTCCAGGTCGAGCGCGCGAAAGGCGTCCCATTCCGTGACGATGACCAGCGCGTCGGCGCCGGCGATGCAGGCGTAAGCATTGTCGGCGTATTCGACATTCTCCAGCACCGAGCGGGCCTGCTTCATCCCCTCGGGATCATAGGCGCGGACCTTGGCGCCGGCATCCTGCAGCGCCGTGATGACGTAGATCGAGGGCGCATCGCGCATGTCGTCGGTGTTGGGCTTGAAGGTGAGCCCCAGCACGGCGATGGTGCTGCCGCGCACGTTGCCGCCGCAGGCGGCGATGACCTTGCGCGCCATGGCGCGCTTGCGCTGGTCGTTGACGGCGGCGACCGTCTCCACGATCCGGCAGGGCGTGCCGAAGTCGTGCGCGGTCTTCATCAGGGCCATGGCGTCCTTGGGGAAGCAGGAGCCGCCGAAGCCCGGGCCGGCGTTCAGGAATTTCGACCCGATGCGGTTGTCGAGGCCGATGCCGCGCGCCACGTCCTGGACATCGGCGCCGGCCCGCTCGCACAGGTCGGCGATCTCGTTGATGAAGGTGATCTTGGTGGCCAGGAAGGCGTTGGCGGCATACTTGATGAGCTCCGCCGAGCGCCGACCCGTAAACAGCAGCGGGTCCCGGTTCAGATAGAGCGGGCGGTAGACGTTCGTCATCACTTTGATGGCGCGCTCCTCTTCCGTGCCGACGACGATGCGGTCCGGCCGCTTGAAGTCGCTGATGGCCGCGCCCTCGCGCAGGAACTCGGGGTTCGACACGACGGAGAAATTTGCATCCGGCCGCGCCTCGGCAATGATGCGGGCGACCTCGTCGCCGGTGCCGACCGGCACCGTCGACTTGGTCACGATCACCTTGTAGCCGTTGAGGGTGGCGGCGATCTCGCGTGCCGCCTGGAATACGTAGGACAGGTCGGCATGGCCGTCGCCGCGCCGCGACGGCGTCCCCACCGCGATGAAGATGGCCTCGGCAGCCTTGGCCGGCTCGGCCAGCTTGGTGGTGAAGAACAGCCGCTCCTCGCGCACATTCTTGGCCACCAGCTCCGCCAGGCCCGGCTCGAAGATCGGCATCTCCCCGCGCGAGAGTGCGGCGATCTTGTCGGGGTCCTTGTCGATGCAGGTGACGATGTGGCCGAAGTCGGCAAAGCAGGCCCCCGACACCAGGCCGACGTAGCCCGAGCCGATCATTGCGATGCGCATGGCACAATCTTTCCAAGCCTAGATCGCTGGCGTTGCAGGCCACGCCGATTGGACGTAGCCAATGCGCCGTTCATTGGATGCGGGCATCGAGGCCCGCACCCCCGGCAGCGCCGACGCGCACGAGGTCCGAATTGGGACACTCCTCTGACGAATACCCAGTCAAGCAAAGATCGCGCCGACCGGGCAGCCCTCGCATCGCCCCGTGGAGCGTTGCCCGGGCAACCGGCAGATTGCCGGCCAGCGTCGCGAGCGCAACCCAACGTTTGGTTCACAGCCTTTATGCCGCGGGCTATGATCGCCGACAAGGGGACGCAAATCCGCGGGCATTTGCCAATTCGGTCAATGGCGTAACAATGCAGCGCGGACCGGCTCGCAGCAAGGCTTCGGTGGCCAAAGAGTGACCAGGTTCCATGACAGGGCGGCGCTCGAGGCACTGGCGCGCAAGGCGTCCCTGGGGCTCGTAGGCCTCGGCCGCTACCAAAAGCGCACGATCCTGGCCGTCAGCGACCTCATCGTGCTGGGCCTGGCCTTGTGGCTCGCCATGTCGCTGCGGCTGGGCGAGCTCTATGTCGCGCACTCCTGGGACCTCGTTCTCATCTTCTGCGCCGCCCCCGCGATCGGCGTTGCGACCTTCTTCCAGCTCGGGCTCTACCGTCTCGTGACGCGTTACATCGGCGCCCAGGGGGCGGTGCTCATCTCCGTCGCCGTCGCCCTCTCGGCCCTGCTCTGGGCGCTGCTGGTGTTTCTCTCGGGCGTCCAGGCCACCGGCACCCACCCCTCGGGCGTGCAGGGCATTCAGGTGGTGCCCCGCTCCGTCGTTATTCTTTATCCGATCCTCGGCGCCGCCTTCGTCTGGGGCAGCCGCCAGGCCGCCGGCTGGCTGCTCAAGCGCGGCGGCATCGAGATCCCCCTGCGCGTGCGCGAAAAGAGCCGCAGCGTGCTGATCTATGGCGCGGGCACGACCGGCGTGCAGCTGCTCGAGGCGCTGCGCCATTCGCCCAACTATGTGCCGGTCGGCTTCGTCGACACGAGCCCGACGCTGTGGGGCCAGTACGTCGCCGGCCTCAAGGTGTACCGCCCGGAGCGCATGGCGGGCCTGATCCAGCGCCACGACGTGAGCGAGGTACTGCTCGCCATGCCCAAGGCCAAGCGGCAGGAGCGCCGCGTGGCCCTGCGCCAGATCGAGTCGCTGATGGTGGCCGTGCGCACGCTTCCCGCAATAGAGGACCTCGCGGCCGGCCGCGTCACGGTCAGCGACCTGCGCCCGGTAGAGGCCGAGGACCTGCTCGGGCGCGATCCGGTGCCCCCCGATGCGGCGCTCTTGGCACGCAACATCGAGGACAAGTCCGTGCTGGTGACGGGAGCCGGCGGCTCGATCGGCTCCGAGCTGGTGCGGCAGATCATGCGCCAGCGCCCCCGCCGGCTGGTGCTGCTCGATGCCGCCGAAGCCCAGCTCTACGAGATCGACCTCGAGGTGCACGAGCTGCTCGGGGCGCGGCGCAAGGCTGCCGATCCGGGGCCTGTGCCCGAGATCGTCACCGTTCTCGGCTCCATTCTCGACAGCGCCCTCGTCTCTCAGGCCATCGAGAGCAACGCGGTTGAGACCATCTACCACGCCGCCGCCTACAAGCATGTGCCGATCGTCGAGCACAATGCGATTGCGGGCCTGCGCAACAACACCTTCGGCACCGGCGTCCTGGCCGAAGCGGCCGAGCGCGGCGGCGTGGAACGGTTCGTGCTCATCTCCACCGACAAGGCGGTGCGCCCGACCAGCATCATGGGCGCCAGCAAGCGCCTGGCGGAACTGATCCTGCAGGCGCGTGCCGCCGGCGCCAGGGGCCGCACCGTCTTCACCATGGTGCGCTTCGGCAACGTGCTGGACAGCTCGGGCTCGGTGGTGCGCCGCTTCCGCCGCCAGATCGAGGCCGGCGGGCCGGTGACCGTCACGCACCGCGAGGCCCTCCGCTACTTCATGTCGATCCCCGAGGCGGCCGGCCTCGTCATCCAGGCCGGCGCCATGGCCACCGGCGGCGACGTGTTCGTGCTCGACATGGACGAGCCCGTGAAGATCGACGATCTCGCCACGTCGATGATCCGGATCATGGGCCTCGAGGTGCGCGATGCCAAGCATCCCGACGGCGACATCGCCATCGAATACATCGGCCTGCGCCCGGGCGAGAAGCTGCACGAGGAACTGATGCTGGGCGCGAACATCACCCGCACCGAGCATCCGCGCATTCTCAAGAGCCTGGAGCCGTGCCTGTCGCCGACGGAGCTGGCGAGCGTGCTCGAGGCCCTGCGCGCGGCGATGGAGGCCGACGACGTGCACGCGATCCACGCCGTGCTGACGCGAGCGGTGGAGGGCTATCACCCGGAGCTGCGCCACCTCGGCCCCGCCAAGCCCGCCACCCCCGCCCCGCCGGCGCCCGCCGCCCGGACCGGAACGTAGCCGCGCTCCGTGATCAGGCGGCGGCCTCCAGCACCATGCGTGCGGCCTTCTCCCCAATCATGATCGATGGCGCGTTGGTGTTGCCGGAGGTCAGCGTCGGCATGATCGAGGCGTCGGCGACGCGCAAGCCGGAAATCCCGCGCACGCGCAGGCGATCGTCGACGACGGCGGCTGCGTCGCTGCCCATCCTGCAGGTCCCGACCGGGTGGTAGGTGGTCTCGGCGGTGCGGGTCACGAAGTCGAGCAGCTCCTCGTCCGACTTTGCCGCCGGTCCGGGCGCGAACTCCTCGGCGCCGAGCCAGGCCAGCGGCTGTGCTGCAACGAGACGCCGCACCAGACGCATGCTGGCGAGCAGGCAGTCGCGGTCGCTGCGCTCGGCTAGGAAGTTGAACCGGATAGCCGGCGGCTTGCCGGGGTCGGCTGCCGTGATGTGGATGCTGCCCCTGCTCTCCGGCCGCAGCTGGTGCGTGATGATGGTGATGCCCGGCTCTCTTGCGAGCTTGAGGTTGGGTGTCATCAGGAAAGGCTGCATGGTGAGCATGGCGTCCGGGCTGTCGAGGCCCTCGCGGGTCTTGAAAAAGGCGCGCAGCGGCGAGGCTGGATGGCTCAAGAAGCCCTTGCGCGCGGCGATATAGAGCAGCCCCTGCCACAGGGCGCCGAGGCCACGCGCACGCTCGTTGAAGGTCACGCCGTGACGACCGACGCGCCACTTCATGCGCGGCGCCCAGTGGTCGCGCAGGTTCTCGCCGACGCCGGCCAAGTTGTGGCGGACCTCGATGCCGAGGCCCTTGAGGCGCTCCGCCTGGCCGATGCCGGACAGCTCCAACAGCTGCGGCGAGGCGATGGACCCGGCCGAGACGATCACCTCGCGGGCGGCACGTGCCTCGCGCTCGAGGCCGCGGACGGCATAGCGCACGCCCACACAGCGGTTGCCCTCGAGGATGAGGCTCTGGGCAAGAGCGTTCGTCTCGATGGTGAGGTTGGCACGCGGGCGCGCCGGGTCGAGGTAGCAGCGCGCCGTGCTCATGCGCCGGCCGCGGCTGATCGAGCCCTGCGTCATGGCGATGCCTTCCTGATCCAGGCCGTTGTAGTCACGATTGTGCTTGAGCCCCAAGGTCCCGGCGGCCTTGATGAAGCTGTCATAGAGCCGGCCGCTCTCGTCGCTGTCGGTGACCTTGAGCGGCCCCTCGCGGCCGCGGATTTCGCCGTCGCCGCCCGCGTAGCTTTCCATGCTCTTGAAGATCGGCAGCACGTCCTGGTAGCTCCAGCCGCGGTTGCCGAGCTGCGCCCAATGGTCGTAATCCTGCCGCTGGCCACGCACCCACACCATGCCGTTGATGGCGCTGGAGCCGCCGAGCATGCGCCCGCGCGGTACGGGGATGGGCCGCCCACCGGTCACGGCCTCGGGCTCGGAGGCATAGAGCCAGTTGACGCCCGGCCGGTTGATGAACCGCGCGAAGCTGATGGGCACGCGCGACAGCGGGTGCGTCTCGCCGCCGGCCTCGAGCAGCAAGACTTGAAAGCGTCCGCTTTCGCTGAGGCGGTTGGCGAGCGCGGCTCCCGCCGATCCCGCGCCCACGACGATGAAATCGACCATATGCTGGTGCATGCGTTTGCCCATCCCCACGTTTGTATTTGTCGCCCCCGCCGCGAATGTGCCAGCCGAGCGCCCGCGAAAATCGAGCCAAGCTAGCGCAGTCCCCACGGGCCCGACCACTATCGTCGACCTGTGCCCCAGGGAACAGCCGGCGGCGGGGAAATGGGCGATTGTGCGGGATAGCAGATCGGCGGTCCCAGGGACCGCACCGCCAACGGAGATCGACCATGCAGATCGAGACGCGCGCTTTGACGCTGGTTTCATGCCTCGCCGCTCTCCTTTCGGCGGGTGCGGCCCAGGCCGCCGCCTCGGCTCCCACGGGGGTGTGGATCGACCACACCGGCCGCGGCGCCGTCGAGATCACGGAGTGCGGAGCCGCCCTGTGCGGGCGCATCGTCTGGCTCAAGGATGCCGCCAACACGAGCGTCTGCGGCACGCAGGTGATCGGCAACGCCAAGCCCGTCGGGGCAGGCACCTGGGACGGCGGCTGGATCTACGACCCCGACAAAGAGGAAAAGTACAGCGTCGAGCTGAAGCCGGTCGGCGCCGACAAGCTGCGCGTCCTTGGCTATCTCGGATCCAAGCTGTTCAGCGAGACCATGATGTGGAAGCGTGCGGCCGCCGACCTCAAGCGGTGCGACCAGCCCGCGCCGAAGGCCGCCGCCGCACCAGCCCCGGCTGCTGCCGTGGAAAAGGCCGAGGCGTCGCCTGCGGACCAAAAGCCGGACGAGATGCCGGCTCCCGCCAAGGCCGACGAGGCCGCGCCGACGGCCCCAGCGACCAAGGCAAAGCCTGCTCGTGAGGCAGCCCCGGCCGGCGAGCGGCGCGGCTCGAAGTCCGCTGCAGCGCCCAAGAATTGCAGCCTCGAGTTCGGCGGCGTTCGGATTACGTTCCCCTGCCCCGAGTGACGGCAGGAAGCTCGCTGCCCTCCCTTTGCAGCCGTCAAGGGGAGGGGAAGCACGCAAGGGCGCGATGATCCTGCGCGGCAGCCAGACGGTGCTGGTGCAGGGCATCACCGGCAAGCAGGGCACCCTCTGGGGCAAGCGCATGCGCGACTACGGCACCCGCATCGTCGGCGGCGTCGGCCCCAATTGCGCCGGTGAGCGGCATCTCGATCTGCCCGTGTGGGCCATGGCCCGCAAGGCCGCGCGCGAGACCAGCATCGATGCCGCGGTGATGTTCATCCCGCGGTTCGGCGTCGCGCAGACCCCTCAAAAGCAAGCTTGCTGCCTAAGCAACGTTATATCAGCATCCAATCACAGTTGCGCGAGGGGGGAAGCTTTGCGGCGTGCCGGCGTCCTATGACAGTAGACTTTAGTCACACAAACCATGAGGAAACGCCTGATGTTCAATCGCACGCTTTTCGCGGCCGCCATGGCCAGCCTCGCAGCCGGACCGGGACTGGCTCAAGCCCCGCCGGCACCAGCACCCAGCCGGCCGCCGATCGAGACGACGAAGGTGGAAGGCACCGACAACGTCTACATCTTTCGCAACGTCAATCATCAGTCGATGTTCATTGTCACCAAGGCCGGCGTGATCGCCACCGATCCGATCGCCTACGGCCGGCCGACGGGCGGGCAAACCTATGTCGACGCGATCAAGAAGGTCACCAACCAGCCGATCAAGTACCTGATCTACAGCCACCATCACTTCGACCACATCGCCGGCGGCAAGGCATTCAAGGACGCCGGCGCGCGCATCATCGCCCACAAGCGGGTGAAGGAGCGGCTCGCCCCATTGGCGGACCCCCACACCGTGCTGCCCGACGAGACCTTTGACGGCAAGAAGACCATCACGCTCGGCGGCACCACGCTCGAACTGCTCTACCTCGGCCTGAACCACTCCGACTCCAACATCGTCATGCGACTGCCGAAAGAGAAGCTCATTTTCCTGGTCGACACGATCCCGATCGGGACGATGCCGGGCCTTGGCATGATCGATGTCTATCCGCTCGAGGCTGAGGCGTTCATCAAGAAGGTGATCGCGCTCGACTGGGAGAGGATGATTCCCGGCCACCCGGGACAGCCGGGAAGCCGGCTCGGCACCAAGCAGGACGCGCAGAATATCCTCGCCTTGATGCAAGAGGCCTCGGCCGAGATCAGAAAGCTTGCGCAAGAGGGCAAGTGCTGGCAGCCGGTCGAGAAGGAATTCAAGATGCCGAAATATGCGAGCTGGCCGAACTACGAGAACGGCCTGCCCTTCATCGCCCGGCGCTACTGCGCGCTTTGGGGCCGCGGCACCTGAGCACTTCCGAGTGCAGCCAACCTGCGAAATGGCGTGCCGGCGGGCGACCCGCCGGCATCTTTTTTGTGGTGGACCGGTGATCAGGGTCTAAGATGGCCGGCATTCGTCGGCAGGGAGAGAATGCCATGCTCAAGGTCTACGGGCGCGCCAACTCGATCAACGTCCGCAAGGTGCTGTGGATGCTGCACGAGCTGGACCTGAAGTACGAGCGCGAGGACTGGGGGCGCGGCTTCAGGCCGACGGACGACCCGGTGTTCCGCAAGATCAATCCGGTCGGCGTCGTGCCGGTGATCGACGACGGCGATTTCCGGCTGCGGGAAAGCAATACCATCGTGCGTTACCTGGCCGAGAAGCAGGGCCGCGCCGACCTCTACCCCAAGGACCTCAAGACGCGGGCGACCGTGGAGTCCTGGATGGACTGGGCCTCGACCGAGTTCGCCGGCGGCATGCGGCCCGTCTTCCACGCGCTCGTCGTCAAGAACCCGGCGTTTGCCGACAAGGTCGAAGCCGGCGCCGCGGAGTGGGGCAAGCAGATGAGCGTGCTGGAGCAGCATCTCGCCGCCAGGGGGCCCTATGTCATGGGCCAGAGCTTCACCGTGGCCGACATCCCGGTGGGCCTCGTCGTCAACCGCTGGTTCTCGATCGATTTCAAGAAACCCGCGTTCAAGGCCGTCTCGGCCTACTACGAAAGGCTCAGCCAAAGGCCGGCCTACAAGGCCCACGGCCGCAATGGTATGCCTTGAGAGCATCCGCCGACCCAGCAATGGCCGCATTCCTGCGGCATAGACTGCGGCGTGAAGAACGGGAGACGGAAAGCCGCCATGGGGCGTATCGGCTACCCGATCGGTGCAGCGCTCGGCGCTCTGACCTCGTTGCTGGTGGGGCCAGCCGGGGCGCAAGAATTTTGCGTGGCCTGCAGCGAGCCCAACGCCGTCTACCGCTGCGTGATCGACGGAGCCAAGCCGGGCGGCGGCCAGTCCCTGCAGATGCTCTGCGTCACCACCCTGGCCAGGGAGGGCAGGCACGCCACCTGCGGCGTGAAGCGCGGCACCGTATTCGACTGCGATGGCCCGGTGAAACGCGTCCCCTGGGTCGCGCTCAATAGCGCGCCGCCATCGGACGGCGCCCAAGCGCCGCCTCAGCCAGCCTCCGGGGCGCCAAGGCCCGAGCCGAGCGCCAACCCCGCCCCCACCCCTGCTCCGGCTCCTGAAGGCCCGCCGCAAACGATGGTGGAGCTCGCTAAGCGCGCCAACGAGCAGACCGTGCAGCAGATGAAGAAGGCGGGCGACACCGTGAAGGAGGCAACCAAGAAGACCTGGGACTGCATGGTCTCCTTGTTCACCCGCTGCTGAGCGGGCGTCGCTGCTGGCATCCCGGAAGCCGCGCCAGCGGCTGTCCGGGACATCAATGCCGCGACAGCCACTCCCGCGCCTGCCGCTGCGCCTCGGCGATCTCGGCCTTGGACATCTCGTGCGCGATCTCCATGCGATAGCGCTTGGCGTCCGCGTTGCCGCGCATGGCCGCCAGGTTGAACCACTTGTGCGCGCTCACCAGGTCGAGCTCTACGTCGCGCCCGGCGCAATACATCAGCCCGAGTTCGAACAGCGCGTCGGGCGTGCCGCCCGCGGTCGCCATCTCGAAGACTTCGTGCGTGCTCATTTCCAATCGAGCCATGACACCAACCCCTGCAATTTTGTTTTCTCCCGCGTGTCGCGAGAGGTGGACCGGTGGTCGCCCTCCCGCTTGCACGCGAGCTAACACGGCGCCGCCGCGTCGCGAAAAACCATCTCAAGTCTTGGATGAAATCTCGTAAATTTCGAAGCAATTGCCACGCTCCGGCGCGCCCGTCAGCGTTAAGAGTCGGCTCAACGTGGATCGATCTTCTCAACCTGTGACAACGCTTAAGGCGCGGGAAAATTCTCGTGCACTGGCAGCTAACCGTAATTGTGGATCGCGAGCAGCGCCGCCATCGTTGCGCCCCACTCGTCCCTTGCGTGGAGGGTGCGGATTTTGGACTTGCCATGTGGCTTCGAGGAGGTAAGCTTCACCCAAGGCCGAGTGGCTGCGGCCGACGATTGGCGACTTGGGATCAGGAGGGGCTAGTCCATGCTGGTGAGGGGAGCGATCCTCGTCCTCTCGGTTGCGCTGCTTGCGGGCTGCGCCAACAGCCAGCCGCTCTCCAGCTCGTTTGCGGCCCCGGCGCAAGCCGCCGAGCCCGATCGCGATCCCAGCAAGAAGACGATGGCGTCCAAGGTGCTGTCGGCGATCGCGCTCGAGCGCGTCACCGGCCGCAAGCCCGATCCCGCACGGCTCAACGAGCTCAATTGATCCTGCTCGGGGAACTCACGCACGTCTCGTCTAGTCGGTTGCAATCCTCTCGACGGCTTCTGTGATTTGCGGCAGCGCACCGGGGTCCAACGTGATCAGTCTTTTTTTCTTTTGGCCGATGAGCCGCGGCGAGGCGCCAGAATTGTCGAATATCGACGCTTGGTCTGCGTGGTCCAGGAACCACGACAATTGATCGAGTGAGCGAGCGTAGCGCGCAAGGATCCTGTCCCTCGCGACGTTGTGGCCACCTTTGGCCACGCGCATTTTCACCCGTTCGACACAGTGTTCGGGTGAAGCCAGAATCACATACGTGAGGCGCACTTCGAATTGAAGTGCTTTGGCCTCGAGCACTAGGCGACGGTACTTGTCCGTCGAAAGCACGGTCTCCACGCCGACTGTCTGATGCGCGTGGATCGAAGTCTCGAGCCAAGCTTCGATACGCTGAACCGCCTGCAGGTTGGCATCGCGAAGGGACAGCCCTTCAACGTCCTGGATGCGTGCCGTCAAGAGGTCAGGGTTGATGATCCAGACGGAGCGCGCAAACGCCTCGATATCGGCATCCTGGTAGACGCTACTCTTGCCGGAGCCGTTTGGCCCCGCGACAATCCAGAATATTGGCCGGTCAACGCTTCGGCGGGGCAATGTCGGACGAGCCGAGAACGCGCTTGTTCTCACGCCGAGCCTTGGCGACATTCTTGCTGAAAACGTAGCGCAGATCTTCCTCGAAGCTCGAGCTGTTGGCGTCCAACGTCAGCACGGTCTTCCAGCCGCCGTTTTCGTCCCGAATCCGCTTCCTCGTGACGGAACGTGCCGCCCGACCTGGACGGGTCTTGAGGCTTCGATAAATGAGCTTGGCCACGCTGTCGGCTCCAGATACAGAACTCAGTATAGCATGGCCACGCCGCACAAGTTAGCTACCCGCTTCGCACCATGAGGTCAGCGCCGGGCGCGCTGGCCGAACAGGACCTTCTGCGCGTCCTTGTCGGTGGCGAGATTGTAGTTGGCCCTGAGCTCCTCGCCGATCTTCACCGCCTTGGCCACCGCCGGCCGGTCATGCATGCGCTGGAACCACTTTTCCAGATTCGGGAACTCGGCGATGTCCTGGCCCTGGTTCTTGTAGGGCCGCACCCAGGGGTAGCTTGCCATGTCGGCGATCGAGTACTCGCCGGCGAGAAACTGGCGATCCTTCAGCCGCGTTTCCATCACGCCGTAGAGGCGGTTGACCTCGTTGGTGTAGCGGTCGATGGCGTACTTGATCTTCTCCTGCGCATAGTTGCGGAAGTGGTGCGCCTGGCCGCAGTTGGGGCCGAGGTTGGCCATCTGCCAGAA
>ORMF010234514.1_pt1 | contig 16373 bp, 16 predicted proteins | sample 1779871 | NCBI WGS metagenome assembly ORMF01 (sample SAMEA104232316, study PRJEB22302) | groundwater metagenome | biome: forest; feature: aquifer; material: groundwater | place: USA | collected 2011-08-07 | depth 5.4 m
AGAACGCCAAAAACGCCGGCGCGGCGCCGAACGCCACGGCATCGGCCAAACTGTCCAACTCGCGGCCGAAAGCGTTGGCATTACCGTCGCGGCGGGCCAACTTTCCGTCCAACGCGTCAAAGACGGCGGCCAAAACGATGAAAACGGCGGCGACCCAATAGCTGGAAGGCACGAAGACCAACGCCAAGAAGCCGAACGCGGCAGAACCCAACGTGGCGAAATCCTTGGCGTGCAAGCGGTCGAACTCCATGGACAAGTCAAGGCGGTTGCAGACTTTTATAGCCGCCCGGACAAGCTTTTGGCATCGGGCCTGTAGCTTAGTCCGGTCTCCAGAGCGCCAGTCTTATACGACCGTCCCGGAAGCCGGAGTCGGCACGCCGAGGCGAGCTCCAGGACAGCTGGTGGTCGAGGGTTCAAATCCCTCCAGGCCCATTTCTAATAATAACGAATTTCGCCTAACCAAACTCGGCCGATCACATGGCATTTGACCACCCCATCATCCCATACGGAAACTACCGCATCCACATCATCAGCCACCCCTCGGGAAAACCGTCCACGTTCAAACAACGGCTCGTGCGGCACCTGCTTCCAGTCACACGGGAAGGATTCGGGGGAGTGCGCGAGCCGACGGTCCGGGAAGTGCATGAGCGGGCCACGCATCCAAGCATTTCGTTGCTGGTCTACGTGGACGAAGTGGTCTCGCGTTCAAAGCGAAGGGAGAAGACCCGGCCGGTCGGATACTTCAGCACGAAAAACCTCCACGGCAACACGGTTCATCTGCTGGCGTCGGTAATCGCCCGCCAGGACCAACGGCTGGCATGGTACCCATTATGCAAACGCATCGCCATGGCACTGGGGCCAGCCCAACTGCGCCTGGAGGGAGGCCAACCAGCATTCTTCACCGCCCAAAGCGCGTACCCCTACATCCACCGCGACTTGTTGGCGGACGACATGAAGCCAGCGCAAATGCATGATGAAAACGGCATTTTGGCACAACACCTTTCAAGCGTCGCAGACGCGTTGGGATCCCACTCCGGATTCGATGCGGATACCAGCATCCGTCATGGCGCATTCGCATTCGACGCCCACGAAGGAAAAAACACGGAAGAAGTCGGGCAACTCATATTAGAGGAAATACAGAAAATGCGGACGCCTCAAATCGCTCGGGCCTACCAACGGCTGTTCCACCTCATGGGGCCGAATGACGCACTCATGGCCATCCGACGATACCGGGGTCCGGCAGACCACGCCTTGCGCCGGGAACTGTCCGCGTTGGTCAAAGAACCGCAAATCCACAAGCAGGTCCTCGTGGAACTGCTGCTAGGAAGCCACCGCCGCGACATCGAGAAAGTCGACGTGGAATTCGACCCCGTCAATTCAGTGACCGGGCAGACCATAAACCGTCCCGTCGTCACCATCCAGTTCAAACCCAAACGTTGGGACTATGACGGTTTCCTGCAGGCATTGGGACTGAAGACCAATCGTAAAATGCTCGCGGCGCGTCAAAAATCGGGCAACAATGCATTCTATTCCACGACGCCGAATTCCATCCGTGCACCCCTAGACGCCCCCGGCTGGCAATTCATCCAGCACGCGCTGTCTGCCGCGAAGACGGCAAGAAAACAGGAAGGCACGACATGATCAACCCCAAGAAATCCGACATCCGTACTGAAGCCAAAAAACAGGCCGAGGATTTGTTGGAACTGGCCCGCCGCATGTGGCTAAACGACGAAGCCTTGGCGCGCCGGTATGTCCACGTGGCGCGGCAACTGGCCATGCGGCACCGCGTCCACCTGGACCCGCGGGCGTACTGCAAGGCCTGCGGCGTGCCCTTCGTTTCGGCCACGTTGCGCGTCCGGCAGGACCGGACCAACCAAAGCGTTTTATACGCCTGCCGCAAGTGTAATACCCAACGGCGGATTCCGTACACTCGGAAAACCGAACGCTCCGCGCAAGCGGGCCTGAACCGTCAACCTGGTTCAACGAACATCCGCCGCTTAAAAAAACAAAAAGAGTGATTACTCAATGGCTGCTATGGATGTTCCGGCCAACGACTTGATCAGCAAAGTCGCGGGCCAACTCAAAGGCATGGATACGATCAAACCGCCCGCGTGGGCCGGTTCCGTCAAGCTGTCCAGCCACAACGAACGCGTGCCGGAGCAACCGGACTTCTGGTACGCCCGCTGCGCGTCCTTACTACGCACGATGTATGTTCGCGCCGCGCCCGTCGGCGTTGAGCGCCTCCGCCATAAGTACGGCGGCCGCACGTCGCACACCGTCGCCCGCAGCCACCACCGCAAAGCCGGCGGCAAGAACATCCGCCTCATGTTGCAACAACTGGAAAAAGCCGGTTTCGTCCAAAAAGAGAAAGTGGGCCGGACCTTGACGTCCAAAGGCCGCTCCTTGCTGGACAAGGCAAGCAAGCCATGAGCAACGACGACACCCAAAAAACCGGCCAGGACCGCTTGGAGGCGTTGCGGCGCAGGCAGGCCGAAGAATTGCAGAAACGCCAGGTGCTCAAGAGCATCCTGGATAGCGAGGGGTACGAACGGATGAGCAACATCCGCATCGCCAACCCGGCGCTGTACGACCAGTTGATCCAGTTGCTGATCCAACTGGTGCAAAGCGGCCGCGTGTCCGGCAAAGTCACCGAAGCGCAACTCAAGTCGCTTCTGGACCGCATCCAGGCGCGGCGGCATGAGCCGAACATCACGTTCAAACGCAAATGAAACCGGAAAAACCGAAACAAGCCTGCAAAAAAGGGAAAAATGAAAAACACAGGAAAAAAAGACGCATCGCATTCCAAACCAATTGAAAAAAAGCAAAAACCGCTTGCAAAGAGATGAAAACCGTATGGGAAAGAACAAATCGCACCAACTCAAGAAGAAACTCAGCAAGGCCTTGCAGCAGAACCGCCGCGTGCCGCTGTTCGCCATGGCCAAGACGGCCCGACGCGTCACGCGCAACCCCAAGGCACGGCACTGGAAAGTGCGCAAGTTGAAGATCAAGGTGGATTAGACATGGCAGACGAACGCTTCCAAGACAAGGCATTGGCCAAAAAAGACGACGCCAAGATCAAAGGAGAGCCCATCGAGGAGAACCTGAACCCGCACGAGCACAAGCCCGAAGCCAAATTGCCGGAAGCCAAAGCCCCGGTGCCCGTTAAGGCGTTGGAAAAAAGCAAAGCCCCGACCAAGGCCAAGACGGATGAAAAAGAGGCCAAAGACGCTAAAGACGAAAAACCGGCGCGCAATATGGTGTTGGAACGCAAATACACGGTCAACCTCACCGATGCGTACGCCAAGCCCAAATACAAGCGCTCGGACCGCGCCATTTCCTTGCTGCGTGACTTCTGCCTGCGGCACATGAAAGGCAAAGCCGTCAAGGTGAGCGCCGAGCTGAACAACGCCATTCGCACCAGCGTGCGGCCGCAGAAGAAAGTCCAAGTGCTGCTGCAGAAAGACGAAGCCGGAACCGTGTTCGCCGCCTTGGCGCAGAAAGCCGGCTAGTTTTTTCATTCCCATAACAATCGTGGCGATCCAAAACCGATGACCTTCCAAATCCAGAAAGCCAACTTCTACAAGAACCCGTTCATCGGCCTGTACCTGCGCACCAACGACCGCCACACGCTCATGGCCCGCAACGCGCCAGCCAAGCTCAAAACGCAGGCCGAAAGTGCGCTGCGGACGGCGCCCATCGAGCTATACATCAACCAATCGCCCCTCGTGGGCCTCTTCTGCGTGCTCAACAACCACGGCGTCGTCTTTGCCGCAGGCTCGGAAGCCGAAGAAAAGGCCGTGCTCAAGAAACACGGCTACAACATCTATACCCTCAAGTCGAGCCTCGCGCCCGGAAACGTGCTGTTGTGCAACAACCGCGTGGGACTCATCTCGACGGAACTGCCCCCCGCCGAACTCAAGCCCATCGCCGAGTGCCTCGGCATCGAATTGCACCAGCAACACCTCTCCGGCATGCACACCATCGGTGCGACCAACGTCCTGACGGACAAGGGGCTTTTCGCGTACAACGACGTGACGGACGTCGAATTCAAGCACATGGAAAAACTGTTCCACGTGCGCGGCACCAACGGCACGAGCAACAACGGCGTGCCGTTCAACGGCTTCGGCGTCGTCGCCAATACCGGCGGCGCTTTGGTGGGCGATTTGACGTCCGGATTCGAGATCCAACGCATCTATGAAGCGCTCAACGGAGAGTGAAAAATACCCCATGGCAGTTACAAGCCCAAACCTCAACCCAGCGCCCCTGCAGCGCCAACTCGAACAAAAATCGATGGAAATCAACTATTTCCGCAACCAGGCCCAGGAACTGCAAGGCCAGATCCAGCTGCTGCAGAAAGTTCTCGAAGATCTGGACTCCGCCAAGAAATCCTTGACCGTGACGGACGCGCTGAACCACGGCACGCTTTTGCCGTTGGGCGCCGGCGTCTTTGCCAAAGCCAAGACCGACAAGACCGGCACCGTCCTGTTCGACGTCGGGGCCCGCGTGCTCGTCGAAAAAAAGCCCGATGAAGCCATCGTCATCCTCGACACGCGCAAAGCCATGATCGAAAAGAACCTCGTCGAGGTCAACGCCGCGTTCGACCGCATCCTGGAACGCGTAGCCCAGCTGACGGCCCAAGCCGAACACATGGCCAACCAAAGCGCGTAAAACAGCGGACGCCGTTTTTCCAAATCCGCGCCACCGTGAAACCCCCCGGCGGCGTGGCCTTTTTCCTTTAAGCCGTGTTTTACGTCGCGTTGCGTAAACCATAGCCAAAAAAACCATTCCCGCCACAGGTGTAACCCCATGTTCGGCCTACTCAAGAAGAAAATCACGTCTTTTATCGACCAGCTCACGAAGAAAGAGGAACAAAAACCCGAAGAACCGGACCCCGCATCCAGTGAAATCCAGCCGCCGGAACCGCGACCGTCCGAAGAGTCAAAACAGCCGACGACTACGCCCACCGTCACGTCACCCCGGCCAACGGCGTCCACACCCACGACGCTACCGACGCCAACGGTACCGGAGCCGTCGAACCCGGAAAAATCAAGCCATCCCGCGCAAGCGCCGCAACCCGCTGCCACGCCCTCCCCGCCTTCACAAAAGGCCACTCCGGAAAAGACGGCTGCATCCACGACCCCGATTCGGTCGACCGAGCCCGCTGCGTCAAAGCCGGTCGAACCGGCCGCCATCCAAAAGCCCGCGAGTGAAACCCCGGATCAAAAACCCACGCCCGCGGAGCCCCAACGCCGGATACAACCGCCGGCCCCCGTCCCACCGGTTTTCCCAAAGCCGAAAGAACCCGTGGCCTCCATCCCGATTCCGAAACCCACGCCGGTCATTACCACGCCATCAAAGACAACCGACGAGCCGCCCAAAGAACGCAAACTGAGCGCCAAACTCGGCATCCTCAGCCAAATCAAAAGCCTCATCACGCGGGACGTGCAGATCCAGCCCGCCGAATTAGAACCCATGCTGGACGAACTGAACATGGCGTTGCTGGAAAGTGACGTGACTCTTGACACGGCCGACCACATCGTCGCCACCATCAAGACGCAGTTATCCGGCAAGAAAGTCGATAAAAGCCGCGTGCAGGCCGAAATCCAAGCCGCGGTCAAGACGGCGCTTGTCGACGTGCTGGACAAACCCCCGCTGGACTTGATCGACTACATCCGCCAACACGAAAAACCCGTCAAGATCCTTTTTTTGGGTCCCAACGGCGCCGGCAAGACCACGACGTTGGCCAAAATCGCGTACTACTTGAAACAAAATGACCTCCGCGTGGTCCTGGCGGCGGCCGACACGTTCCGCGCCGCGGCCATCGAACAACTCCAACACCATGGGTCCGCCCTGTCGGTGCCAGTCATCAAGCACCAATACGGCGCCGACCCCGCCGCGGTTGCTTTCGACGCCATCGCGCATGCCAAAGCCCACGGCCTGGATGTCGTCCTGATCGATACGGCCGGACGCCAGGAGACCAACTACAATTTGCTTAAGGAAATGGAGAAGATCAACCGCGTGGTGCAACCCGACTTGAAACTTTTCATCGGCGAAGCCGTCGCCGGCCACGCACTTGTAGAACAGGCCAAAGCCTTTCATACCAGCCTAAAATTGGACGGCGTGGTGCTGACCAAAGTCGACTGCGACGCCAAAGGCGGCACGTCCTTCAGCGTGAGTCACGAAGTCGGCGTCCCCATCGTGCTGCTGGGCACCGGACAAGGCTACGGCGACATCCGCACGTTCGACGCCGCGTGGCTCGTATCCAACGTGCTGGCCGAATAAACGGAATGATCAGCGTTTACGGCGCTTCGTCGTGGCCGGAAGCACCAACGCCGCCTTGGTGCGGTGATGAAACGCCAAATGACGCCAGTATTGGCGTTCCTCTTCGCTCGGAATGCGCTCCGGATAGGCTTTCGAAACGAACAAAACGTCGTTGGGACGAAATCGGGAGTCATAGTCCAACGGTTCTTTCTTCCCCGTCTCGGGGTCAGCCGTAGGATCCACCAAGCGTTCCACCGTCAAATGACGCTGCGGCAGCAACTGCGCAATCTCGCTGTGGCGCGCCAGTACATCGATCACGGGGACGCTGGCGGAAACGTCCAAGTGCACCATCGGCTCGACCGGCTGCGGATCCGTCTTGTTGTGCAGCGTCAGGCGCACCTTGGTGGCCGGGTTGTTCATGGGACCGAAGAAAAGCGTGTGGAGAGGTTCCAATGAAGGCTCCTTTTTGTGGCCTTCATACTCCAAATGTGACGCGGCGCCACGCTCGGCTTCCTCATCCATCGCCTTGGTTCGCACTTGCAACTCCACGGTGTCGATTTCAGGAGGCAAAAGTTGTTCCAACCGAAGCAGGCTGGCCACATCCCCATGAGAGGGACGTTGGGTTGGAGTACGCGGCCGGGGTGGAAAACCCAAGCCATGCTTGAGAGTACCCAGAAAACGCCCGACTGGACGCCACATTTCGACGGCGAAGGGATACAAATTGGGTAAGTGTCGTGCCAGCCGGTCTTTCCAAGCGGGCCGTGGCGGCTGGGGCGTTGGTACGTCCTTTTTCGGCAGGGCGCTGGCCAGTTCGGCATCGGAAGGCAGGTAGAAAAAAACCGGCGCATGCAAACTGCGGTATTTGATCCATTCTTTCTTCTTGACGGCATCGGGAACCGAATCGGAAGCCGGCGACTCCTGACCATCCACGCTGTCCTGGCCCTTCGCCGGATCGATGTACCTGGGTTTGGAAAGGTAATCCTTGAACCGCGGATGCTCCGGATCAATCTCCAGACGACCCAATTCCGAGGCCAGCGACGGGTCGGCTTCGACCATCTGCTTGGAGGCGTCGTGAAGCAACTGCAATGCGGTTCTGCAATCCGCCGCGGTCACGACTCCTTTTCTATGCTTCTTGTTCCTCGACAGCACGATGCGCAAGCCACCCAAATCCCCCAGCTCTTCCGGACCGGAGTAATGGGGTTTTTCAAACAATTTCCTCCAAATCCGAAACACGGACTTGCGTCGACGCGTAATCTCGAATTCGTAATGCGGCGCAAGCTCATTGGCGTAAAATGATTCAAGCACGGACAACTTTCGGTCGATCTCGGGAGCATGGCGTTCCATGTAGTCCTTAATCCGGCCGTGCTCGTTGGGGTGCAGCGCCGCAAACGCCATCTCGTTAAGCTGATCCGCCGCATCTGCCAGGCCCACCTGCATGAGAAACGGCGCGTGGTACTGCATCGCACTGAGAGCCAAATACCGAACTTCCTTTTCAGACGCATACCCTTCGTGTTGCAAGTCCACGAAGTTCTTGGCCGCCATCAGCAAGCGGATCGACGGGTCCGGAAAGAACTCGTTGCGCAAAAAAGCCAGACCTTCCTGAGCGCGTTGGTGTTCTTTCTGGCGCATCGATTCCAACTCAGCTGGCGTATGAATCTCCGGTTGCTCCAAGCGCGACGTTCCTGCAATCCGCTCGGCAAGTTCGTCACGTTCCACTTGGGAATTCACGGTTTTGCGCAGGGCCAAGTCCATTTGCGCCACACGCCGGGCGGTAAAGACGGCATGGTCAGAAATCTGGGGGTCTTTCTGGCGGCCCAAATTCAGAATCACGTCCTGAACCCGTTGGCTGCCCCATCCGCGGACCTCCAGCGACCGGCGGGGGGTCGACAAGAGGATGCCGTTGATCCGGCCCAAATCCCACTCATGCAGACGGGACTGCGTTGGATCCGCATATTGCGTGGGGTGCAGTACGTACGGAAGATAGGTATAGAACCCGGCGTGGATCAGGTCACGGACGCGCTTGAAGCCGCCCGAAAGGAAAAACTGCTCGGGGTTTTTTTGACCGGCCACGCGCGCCTGTTGGTGAACCCAACTTTTCAGAAGGCCCGCCACGGAGCGCGCCAGGTCTTTGCGCATGCCCTGGTGTTTTTGTTCGAAGTGGGCGTCGTCACGGTAGAGGCGGTCGGCAAACGAACGGTGACGGCGGTACTCGGCGGACTCGGAACGCTCGGCATGAGCCATAACCACAAGTGGATTCGGCCGGATAATAATGGCTTGCGGCCGCGAAAAAAAATAGCCCGGCCCTCATCCGGCCAGCAAAGTCAGAGAGAAATCACAACCGCCAAGAAAAACATCCAACGGCTCGAAGACAAAAAAACGCGTACTCTACCGGAAACGGGCGAACCCCAAGTGCCCGCCCGCACCCGCCACGACATCTACCGTCAAATCGCGAAAATCAAGGACGAAATCAGCCAACACAGCAAAAAGCGGGCTGGAACCGACTAACGGCAGCCGGAGAAAAATCGTCAACGCCGCCTGTGTTTCCGGGTGGCTTGGCTCAAGCGACGCGCGTCCAAAGCCTTCTCTTTTTCCTTCATCCGAAGCGCTATGAACTTCTCCGCGGCCTGGAACCATTCCGGCTCATCCGTCGTCTGTTTGAGGGAAAACAAGTCCTGCTTCGTTGGTGGTTGCGGCGTCGGTAGGCGGCGGATGTGATAGACCTTGCCGTCCTCGATGAGCTTTGAGAGCGGCAGCGGCTTCACACCGGTATTCTTTTCCGGATCACGATCGTACACCACGACGTGGCCGCCCAACGCCTGGTGCGTCACGGGTTGGTCATGTCCCAGGACCTGGGGCCCAAGGAAGTGCAGCAATTTATAGACCGAATCTTCCTGGAACGGGTGAAGTTTGCGTTCGCGTCCATCATCCGGGCCCCGCACTTCGATTTCCCGGGCCGCTTCCACATGTTCCGGAGGGACGTAATCATACTCTTCCGGCGGCTGCTCAAGACCCTTGTATTCGGCGTGGCTGGCGGCCTGGCCCGACTTGTTCTGGATTTCCCACGCCTCATTGTTCAGTTGCCATTCGATCATCTGCGGCTGCAATTGGCCGGGCAGGTCGAAGCGCGGACGCAAATGGATGATGACGTGCGCTGCCCGGTAATTGGTTCCGGGCTTGGGCGAGTACACGTGATACAGTTTCGGCTCGACGCGCTCAACAAAGAAGCCACCCAAGCGCTTTCCCGGCAGTTTTTCCAGCACATGACGATAGAACGCGGCGACATCGGACGGCGAGCTGCCCTTCACGGTTCCCATGTAGCCCAACGTGTCATGAACCCGGGGCACGTGCCCCACATACTTATCCCATCCGGTAAGACCGTCCTTATCCGCAGGTTCAGTCATCTTGGAATACGTAGAATACGCCCCCTTGGGCCGGCCGGTGACGTCGCCATCCTTTCCAGACTCCAAGAACCACCGGTTCGTGAAACGCCTCAAGTCACGCAGGATGGGTTCATGGTGTTGCACCAGATCGTCCAACTTCGGCCGAATCCACCGATACTCGGACGGATTCAGCACGCGCATCGCAAAATCCTGCAGGTGCTGGTTCTCCGCATGGAAGCCCAAGCGGTGCAATAGCGGGGAATGGAAGTAACGCAACCGGCGCAGGTACGCCTGCCGAATATTCGGAGGCGCGTGCCAGATGTTCTCCAAATGGGCCAAGTCGACGGCCGCCGTCAGCAGGCGGATGGGAAACGTAAATTTCTTCAAACGTTCTTTCAATAGCAGAAGCTGCGAGTTGAGTTCCTCCTCGGCAATCTTAAGCCGACCCGCTCGATTTTTGCGTTGTTTCTCGGGTGAAAGTTTCCGACCCCGACGCGACAGAGTGTCATGGGAAAGCATGATCTCTCCGGAATCCTCCTCGTCTTCTTCCAGGAAGAATCGCTTGGGATCCAATTCCTTGATCAGTTCGTTGTGCTGTTCTTTCAGTGCAGCGTAATCGCCCTGCAACACGAGAAGATTCTCGACGTCCTTGAGCACATCCAACGATTCCGAATGGCGGTCCCCCAGCTTCCGAACCACGCGATGCAGCTCCTCCTCCTGGAACGAACCGGAATCCAAATGGCGCACGGAGGATAAGAGCGCGGCATTAAGGAAATTCCGGGCCTTGACCACATTGCCGGAAGAAAGCCTGAATTTGCTTCCCAACGCCAGTTTTGACGACCAGGGAATCCAGTGATGGAATAGCTGCGCCGCGCGCACGTCCGTGGCAAACAACGACGCGTCGGACTCCACCTCGCTGAAACCCGGCAGGCGCTGGCCTTCATCGTCACGGCCTTCGATGTTCCACCGGGTCTTGGGCGTCTTAAGCTCGAAGAAGTCGCGAACCACGTCGACGCCGGGAACCTTGAACTTTTCCGCTTCGGGAAAAAGCCGGGCCGGTGAAACCGTTTCAAACATGAACTATCCATGCACGGCAAAAATTTAAACCTGACCGGGCAGCCGGAGTCCTACGTGCCGGATGCGGCAAGACCAAAGACGCCTTTGATGACGCGCAGGTGCTTGACGTCGCTCAAAAACGCTTCGGATCCTTCCACCGTGACGCGCTGTGCGTCGATGCGCAGGCAGTTGCAGGGCCCGATCTGCACGAACACGACGGCGCCTTGGCAGAAGTTCGTCTGCGCCACGCAGTTGACCGACGCGTTGCCGTCCACGGAGCCGTAGACGAAGTTGCGCTTGTTGTAATTGACCAACGTCGAGGCGATTTCCGCCGTCACGATGCTCAACGCCGTGTTGCGCGAGTCGTTGCCGGCATAGAGCCTCATCTCCATGAGCACCGGGTCTTTGTCCAACAGGCCCCGCAGCTGGAGCTTGGCATCGCCCGTTGCGGTGACACGCACGCCGTCCAGCGTCTGGTCCGTTCCTTTGGGCGCCAGTTGTGCGAAGAAGAACACGGCGGCAAACACGCCCACCACCAAGAGTCCCAAGACGATTTTGTCCAACGGGAGGCTTTCCAACTTCATAGAAACAACACCTTCAACGAAAATTCATCATCGAAAAATGGACCAGAAAAGAGATTTTCTTTCTTCCAGCAATGCGCGTTTTCCGCTTTTTGGATGAGGCGCGCACCCATCAAATCATCCATTCCTTGCCTTCGTGCGCCAACTCGCTTGCGGGAAAAACCGATTGGGCTTCCTTCAACACGGGATCGCGCGGCTCGTACCGGTTGCCGATGTGCGTCAAGATGAGTTTTTTCACGTCCGCTTTCTTGGCCAAAGTCGCCGCCTGGAAGGCCGTGGCGTGCATCGTCTCGCGCGCCTTTTCCGCGTCGGCTTCGACGAACGAGCAATCATGCACCAGCACGTCGGCACCTTTCGCGGCTTTCTGCGTCGCCAAACAGGCCTGCGTGTCGCCGGTGAAGACCAGTTTCTTGCCGGCCTGCTTGAACGTGACGTCCGATAGCTTGATGACAGCCCCATTGATCGTCAGCTTCTTTTTCGTCATGATGTCGGTAAAGAGGCGGCCCTTGATGCCTTTGGAGCGCGCCAGGTCCTCGTTGAACTTGATTTTCTCGTTCTCTTCCAGAACGTACCCCACAGCGGCGCACGAGTGCTGCACCGGATACGATGACACGGAGAACAACGCATTCTCAAGGCAAACCGCCTTCTTGTCGGACGCGACTTCGGCGACGTCCACCTGAAAATCGGGCCGGAACGACGGGATGCCGAACAGCTTTTCGCAGAACGCCTTGACGCCCGGCGGGCCGAAGACGCGCAACGCATCCTTGCGGCCGGCCATGTTCAACGTCTGCAGCAGGCCCGGCAGCCCCAAGACGTGATCGGCGTGCAAATGCGTCAGGAAGATGGCCGACAAGCTGCCGTACGGCACGCCGAATTTCATCATCTGCCGTTGGCACCCTTCGGCGCAGTCAAACAAGTAAACGCCGCCGTACTTGACGGCAAAATGGCTGGGCACGTGCCGCGCCGTGGGCACGGACGCGGAAGAACCGAGGCAAACCAACCGGATCATGAAAACACCAAAAACGCTTGAAATACAAGCCAAAAACGGCCTTTCAGAAAGTCCCAATAGTAATGGTAAATAAACTCGGATTAGATAATGGTTAATCGGGGTTAAAAACGTCTCATGGCCGAGTCGAAAGACAAGAAAAACAACGCCAAAAGCCAGAACGCACTGGCCACCATCAAGGCCAGTTCCGACATCCAAGTCCCACCCCGCCTGATCGACCAGGTCATCGGCCAGGAAAAAGCCGTCACCATCATCAAGAAAGCCGCGGCCCAAAAACGCAACGTCCTTTTGGTCGGCTCGCCCGGCACCGGCAAGAGCCTCTTGGCGCAGGCCATGTCCGAACTTTTGCCCGTGAGCGAACTGGAAGACATCCTGGTCAAGCCCAACGCCGAAAACGAGAACACGCCCAAGATCGTCGCGCTCAAGAAAGGCGAAGGCAAAAAAACCATCCAACAGGAACGGCTGCAAAACGTGGCCGGCGGCAGCCAAATCAACATCTTCGTCATGGCATTCCTTTTCATCTCGTTTTTCTTCCTGCTGTACTTCGGCCGCCAACAACTCGGTGACGTCATCACCGCCGCACTGCTTCTGATGCTGGGCCTCACCGGCGTCGTCATGGTCCTCGGCGCGCAGTTGGGCCGCGGCCGCTTCGCCACCGACTTCCAACCCTCTAAACTCCTCGTCGACAACAGCAAGAGCCCCACGGCGCCGTTCATGGAAGCCACGGGCGCGCGGGCCGGCGCGTTGCTGGGCGACGTCCGCCACGACCCGTTCCAATCCGGCGGACTCGGCACGCCCCCGCATTTGCGCGTGGAAGCCGGCTTGGTGCATAAAGCGCATCGCGGCGTGTTGTTCATCGACGAAATCTCGTCGTTGTCCGAAAAAGGCCAACAGGAACTGCTGACGGCCATGCAGGAAAAGAAGTACGCCATCACCGGACAAAGCGAGATGTCCTCCGGCGCCTTGGTGCGGACCGAACCGGTGCCCTGCGATTTCGTCCTGGTCGCGGCCGGCAACTACGACGACATCCAGAAGATGCACCCGGCACTCCGCAGCCGCATCCGGGGCTATGGCTACGAAGTGTACATGGAAGACACCATGCCGGACACCCCCGCCAACCGCGAGACTTTAGTGCAATTCGTCGCCCAGGAAGTCAAAAAAGACGGCAAAATCCCGCACTTTGACGCGTTGGCCGTCGAGGAAATCATCCAGGAAGCCCGCAAGCGCGCCGGACGCAAGAACCGCCTCAGCCTCAAGCTCCGTGAATTGGGCGGCCTCATCCGCGCCGCCGGCGACTTGGCTACCGAACAGAAAGCCACGGCCGTCAGCGCCGAGCACGTGATGAAGGCCAAGAAAATCGCGCAGACGCTGGAACAGCAAGCCGCGCACCAGGCCATCGAGATCAAGAAGGACTACCAGATCTTCAAGACGGAAGGCAGCCAGGTCGGTAAAGTCAACGGCTTGGCCGTCATGGCCGACTCCGGCGTCATCCTGCCCATCGTGGCCGAAGTCGCGCCCGCCGCTTCACGCGAAGCCAGCCGCATCATCGCCACCGGCAAATTGGGCGACATCGCCAAAGAAGCCGTGGAAAACGTCTCGGCCATCATCAAGCGCCACACCGGCAAGGATACATCCAACTACGATATTCACATCCAGTTCCTGCAGACGTACGAAGGCGTCGAAGGCGATTCCGCATCGATCTCTGTTGCGACCGCCGTGATTTCCGCGCTGGAGGAAGTCGCCGTCAGCCAAAACCTGGCCATGACCGGCTCGTTGAGCGTCCGCGGCGAAGTCTTGCCCGTGGGCGGCATCACACAGAAAGTCGAAGCGGCCTTGGAAGCCGGCATCCACAAAGTCATCATTCCCGCCACCAACATGAACGACTTGCTGCTGGATGAAAAACAACTCAAGAAGATCAAAGTCGTGCCCGCGTCCAACTTCTACGACGTGTTGGAACACGCCTTGAAGCCTGGACGCGCCAAGAACCGACTCTTGGAGAAGATCAAGAAGGAATTCGACGAGTCCAACGGCAACTCGAACCTCGCCAAAGCCGTGCCCCAGCTCTTCGGCGCCAAACACCGCTGAACCAAGCGCCACTTCACCTACCAACCCAGGTTGACCTTTCCTTAATCCATGAACATTTTTTGGCTCCACCGAGTATTATCCTTCGTCGGCGGCCGTGGCGTATGCGGCATCCATGGGGTCAGCCGTCGTGCTTTCGGCCCTGAAATGACCTCTTTTTAAGCCGGTTTTGCCACAATACCGATTGAGGCGGCGGAGTGCACGGCTGTCGGTAGCCCGGATTCAAAACCCGGGCAGCTGAGGAAGCTCCGCTCATTTAAGCGAAACAATCGACGCTCGCCGTCGATTGCAACCAAACGGTTGCTGTGCTTAACCCTTGAGTCGCAAGGCTCCGCGTTTAAGGCGCGCCCGGCGGAACAGAAACGATACCGCTTTTTCCGTACAGGATGAAGTCCTCTGACGTTGGAAAAACGCGGATGAAACGCGCCGTCGGCTGGGGGATGCAAGGCCTTTGCGCCGCTGAGTCGAATGCCGTGGACAACAGAAAGCGGGCTACGGCTCCGACCGCCTCACACTTCTTTTTCTGAATCGATTGGGCAAAACCAGTGGGTCAATGAACGAAGCGGGTTCAATCGCCGGAATCGTTGTCATGCGCGTCCTGGAAGCCGCCTTTGATCCGCTGATGCATCTGATCCAACAAGGGCAGGGCCGCCACTAGGGAAAAAATGCCCAAAACCATCCACAAACCGTCCAGCGCGTCGCTCATGATAATAAACCGGCCATCCGAAGGGACCGCCGCATATATACGGTGGCGGATTGGAAGGATTGTAACAATTGTGCACGGAATCGCACAACGATCGAAATTCGGCGTCGCCTTCTTGAAACCCGTTAGGCTCAACGCCAATTCGTGGGCACGCCGGACTGGATTTCAAAAAGAAGCTTAAAGTCGAATGGAGTCCATAGCCTGCCATGGACCTCATCCAAGCCATCATCTTGGCCGCCATCCAAGGCGTGTCCGCCTGGATTCCCATCAGTTCCAAGACCCAAGTCATCCTCGCCGCCGACGTCCTTTTCAACATCCCGTTCCAAACGGCCATTGCATTCGCCCTCGCCCTGCATGTTGGCGATTTGATCGCCGCGCTTTACAAATACCGCGCGGAATACACCGACGCCGTCCGGCAAGCGTTTCACCCCAAAAAAATTGCGGACTTTCAGACGGATGAAAAAAACCAGACGGCCCGATTTCTTGTTATCTCGATCCTGGCTTCGGCCGCCATCGGCCTGCCGGTTTACCTTCTCTTGCGCCGGGCGTTTTCCGGCCTTTCCGGTGAACCGCTTTTGTTTGCCGTAGGCCTCTTGTTAATCCTCATGGCGGCCCTGACGTGGCACAGCCGCCGCAAAGCAGTGGCCGAAAAGAAGAGCCTTGATTTGAAAACCACGCTAGTCACAGGCGTGATGCAGGGATTGGCCGTCATCCCTGGCATCAGCCGCTCCGGCATCACCCAATGCACGCTGTTGTTGCAAGGCGTGCCACAGGAAAAAGCCATGCAGCTGAGTTTCCTCATGAGCGCACCCATGATTGCGGCATCCGTCGTCGCGTTTTACCTCGTGGAAGGCTTCGGAGGCCTTGACCCGGCGCTGGTGCTCGCTGGCGTCGCCGTGTCCGCCATCGCCTCGCTTTTGACGATGGAGGCCATCACGAAAATCGCCCGCAAAATCCCGGCGTGGCAATTCATGGCCGCGGTTGGATTGTTGGCGTTGGTGCCGTTTGTGTTGAAAGCGACGGTGGGCACAACCGGGTGACAAGGTTCAGACATGCTTGACACATTCTGGCTGCAAATCGCGCTTTCCTTCACCGTAGGCGGATTGTACATCGCCGCCTCCATCCAGGTAGCCGAACGCTTTGGCCCTAAGTGGGGCGGCATTTTCATTGGTCTGCCCAGCACGTCCATCGTCAGTTTTGCCTTTATCGGGTTAACGCAAGACGTTGGAGCCGTCGTGCAGGCCATTCCCATTGTACCACTGGCATTCGGCGTCAACGCGTTGTTTGTCCTCGCATTCGTCCAC
>ORMF012566169.1_pt1 | contig 16372 bp, 16 predicted proteins | sample 1779871 | NCBI WGS metagenome assembly ORMF01 (sample SAMEA104232316, study PRJEB22302) | groundwater metagenome | biome: forest; feature: aquifer; material: groundwater | place: USA | collected 2011-08-07 | depth 5.4 m
CTGTATCGCCGATTTCCAATCGGCAAGGCGTCCGATTCAAAACAGGCCGTCGTTATTGGTTCGGGTCCCTGCGGGTTGGAAACCCGCGATACAGCAGATTGGAAATCTTCGCTACCACTTGGTGCCGGAAGTGCAGTCCATCCCACCGCCTCCTCTGTAACGCAGAGACGCAGAGGCGCAGAGACGCGGAGCGTGCAAGCAAGCTTTGGCAGGAAACAGCCGCTCACTGAACCGTGGACGAGTTCCTCCAATGCGCGTTCGCTCTGCGCCTCTGCACGTCTGCGCGTTTGCGCTTGTTCGACTGCGTCGAATTTCATCGGCTGGCCTCGATCGAGTATCCGTCAACGAGCTGCGGTCACCTGCTCGGAAGGCCCAGCGGTTCGCTCAGGGTGTCTTTCCGTCCGCGCGAGCCGCTGGTATTTCTGCTGCGCCCAGATTTGCCAGTCGATTCTCAACTGATTCCGGGCGGTGGCGTCCTTCCATTGGCCGCGGGCCAGTTGTGTTGCCTCGGCCTCAGTAAGCGGCATTCGACCAAGCTCGCCGATCTCCGCCGGTGGGAGACCCTTTTGCACCACTGCTTGCCAAGCGGCCTTGAGTTCCGTGTGCGTATCCACGAGCAACGCGCCCACCAGCGCGGCGATCACGTCACGCCGCTCGCGGGCCAGCCCAGCGTTGTAGCGGAAACTCTGGCTCAGTTCGAACGGCGAGAACGCGATGTTGCTCACCTCTCGGTAGCGCGCGTAAAAGTCCGGTCGGATGGACATGCGTTCGATCGAGTGTCGCTGCGGGCCTTCCGCATAGCCGAGCGGCAGGAACCAAAGCTTCTGCCCCGGCTCGCCCAACACGAAATCCACGAACCGCTGGGCTGCCTGTAAATTGGGCGCGCCTTTGAGCAGCGCGATGCCGTCCGGGATGACCGCGGCAAAATCCTGCGGCAGGACGAACGTCATATTGGTCCGCCCGGCCGCGGCGACTTGCGTGAAGCCGTAGAAATCGATCGCGAGTCCGTAAGCCGCTTCACCGAGCGTGACCTCCTTCGCCGTCGAAGAAGAGACGCGATCGAACTTGCGCACGTTCGCGCCCATGCGCGTGAGAAGCTGCCAGCCGCGCTCCCAGCCGTAGGCTTGCAGGAACGACTCGAACATCACGGTCATCGTGCCGCTGTTGCGCGGATCACCTGCCTCCACCCAGCCGAAGAGTTTTGGGTCAGCGAGGTCCGCCCAGCGCGTGGCCAGCGGCAGGCCGAGGATCGTTTGCACGCGCGTGTTTTGCACGATGCCAAAGCTGGAGATCGCCGCGCCGTGCCAGTGGTGGTTGGGGTCGTAGATTTCCACGCCGTTGGACGTAGGCGGGATCGCGGCCATGATCTTCGCAGGCGGCGTGTATGGCTGTGTCAGCTTTTTGTCCGCCAGCACGAGCAGCGGTTCCGGCCCGCCACCGAAGAAGCAGTCGATGCCTACGCCGCCCGGCTTGGTGGCAAACTCCGACAGCACGAAGCGCAGGATGTCGCTGGTGCCGCCGACATCGCGCCATTCGACAACCGCTGCTTCGCCAAACCGCTCGCGATGCCACTTGGCGAAGCCCCGCCCGAACTCCTCGCGGATGGCTTCGTTGTGCGGGCTGATGATGACGACACGCGGCTGCGCCAAAAGCGGTACCGCCGAGAGAAGGCCGAGCCACAGGCTGAAAACCAGCGGCCCTCGGCGGCAGGCGAGGAGCCATCCGAACAGACCATTATCGCGAGGTCGCGTCCACTTCATCTCCGGCCAGCCTAGAAAAGTCTGTGCCTTCGAGCAATCCCTGACTCAATGTCCACGCCTCCACTTCTGCCGAAGAATTCGTAGCGTTTGACCGTTCCGGGTTCGTTCGCGGAGGCTGTGGTCGCCCACATTCCCTTCCCCCTCACCCCGGCCCACTCCCGCCGGGAGAGGGAGAACGTGAGTCAGCGCTTGCTGACGACCGGGGCGTTTGGATCGGTCGAGGACTGTCTGCCGTTGCTCCCTCTCCCCACGGGAGGGCCGGGGTGAGGGAGAACGCGTTAAACCGCCGTCGCGGCCTCGATGCCCACGACGCCAAGCTCGGACGTACGAGCAGAACCGAACAACGCGTCCTTCTCGTCGAGCTTCCCTTCTCCGTTCCGATAAAGTAGAAGACCCCCATGAAACGCATCCACTTTCTGGCCGCAGAAATCTGGGGCTACAGCTTCGCCTGGTACGCTGGCAAGGTTGAGATGGACCATGAGCGGTTCACCGAAGTCATGCCGGACATGGTGCGCACGATCGCGCGGGCCGAAGAGGAGCACTGAACCGATCTGGTGCTCGCCGGCGCCCTGGAGATTTCACCGGACGAGGTGCCCCGGTCCCGGCAGGCCTACGCGCGGGCGGTGCAGGTCGTGGACGCCCCCGATCCCGCGGAAGCCTTCCGCCGCGGGGTCCGCCAGTCCCTCCAGACCGAACTGGCAGACTACGGTCTCGACGAGGCGGATGTCGAAGAAGTCGTGGCGCAAATCTGCTACCGCGCGGCGGACCTCGGTTACTTGCTGGAACGCGATGGCCGGCCGCTCGCGTCGTACTCGGAGAAGCTTCGCAGTCCGGCTTCCGGTGAAGGGGAATCAGCGCCCCCTCGATGAAGTCAGCGACGCAAATTGCCCATCCGCTAGCTTGCGTTCCCCGGCAAGCCGTGTTAAACACAAGCCAGTAACTCCAATGAAAACCTTGCCTGCACACCGCGCCTTCACGCTGATCGAACTGCTCGTGGTGGTGGCCATCATCGCGATCCTCGCGGCGCTGTTGCTGCCGGCACTTGGCCGGGCCAAGTTCCGCTCGAAGGTCGCCAACTGCACGTCCAACTACCGTCAGTGGGGCATCGCCGCGAACCTCTACGCGACGGACGATCCGAAAGGGATGCTGCCGTCCTACGACATGCCCACCACCGGGCTGAATCCGTGGGACGTCTCCCCGAAGATGGTTCCGTTGCTCGAGCCGTTCGGCCTGATCGTGCCGATGTGGTTTTGCCCGACGCGCCCGTGGGAGTTTCAGAACGCCGACAAATGGTATCGGCAGCGCAACGGCGGCAATGGCATCAAGACCACGGGCGACTTGAACAGGTATCTCATCTCGCAGTTCGGCAACTTCGCCCTCATCCAGCACGACTGGTGGGTGCCGCGCACGCTCGACGGCGATCCCAAGCGGCTCTTTCCCAAGCCCGGCCTCGCCGGCACGCAGACGCGCACGAAAGATGGCTGGCCCCGCTCGCTGGACGATCCGGTGGCTTCCCTCCAACCGATCCTGAGCGATCTCGCCGCGGCAGAAGGAATGGCCACGAATGTTGCGAAAGCTGGCGCCGGCCATTCCGCCGGGAAGAAACTCCAGTCTGTGAACAAGGCCTACGCCGACGGCCACGTCGAAGGCGTTCCCCGCGCTCGCATCCAGTGGCAACACGCCGGCAACTGGACGACTTACTATTGAATTTGGCAGGCGGCCAGTCGTCCGGGGACGAACGTTCTTCGTCGGACAACCTCAACGCAAGCTGTCAGTGGAGTTGAAGTCTCCACGATCAATGGGCAGGCTCTCGCTATGGTTCAGATTCTCCGAACTGCGCTTTTTGCCATCGCCGTCTGTCCGACGGCCCACTTCCTTGCGGCTGACTGGCCGATGCTCGGCCATGACATCGCGCGAAGCGGGGCAACGCCCGACGGACTCCGTCCGCCGTTCGAGCGCAAGTGGTATCGGCTCTTCACTGACGAGGGGCTCATGAGCGGTGTGCAGCCGGTGGTCGCCGACGGGAAAGTGTTCGTCGGGACGCTGCGCGGCAAGCTGCACGCGATCGACGCGGAGACGGGAACGGACGTTTGGAGTTCTTCAGCGGGCGGGGTGATCCTCCACACCAGCGCCGTGGCCGGGGGCAAAGTCTTTTTCGGCTGCGCAGACGGGAGCGTTCATGCCGTCGGTGCGGCGAATGGGCTCCTGGCTTGGAAGTGCGAGACGCGCGGCGCGAAGGGGCAACCGTTTTGCCGGTTTCCGGCCCCGTGGCGAAACCGTTGAAACGGTTCCGCGCCGCGGGCGGTCACCGAACACCCGGCTGAAGCGGGGTGTTAATGAGATCCGGAATCCAAGCGCTCGGGAGAAGTGTGAAATGTGCAGACAAGCGTCGCCGTAGCCGTCCGGCATCGACTCGACGACCTCCTTGCGCCTAAAGTTCGCCCCGATCGACGCTCAACTGCGACGAACGCTCACGGATAGCTCGCGTTCCTGACGGACACCGTCGTGTTCTCGCACATCCAGATGACGTCGCGCAGCGAGTCTCCCGCCGGGCCAACCGGGAGGGGCATGAGGTTGTTCCTGACCTTTTGCTTGATCTTCGAGCCTTTCCACTTGTGGATTTCCGCGTGGCCGTCGGCGAACGAGAACCCACAGGCCCCGTTGTGAAAAGAGGCCGGGCAGTCGATGATGTTGGCGGTTTTGGCGTCCGGCGGGGACATCGCGACCGCGAACGCTGCGTCGTTGATGCTGTCGGGATGCTCGTCCACGAGCACCCACGTCTTGGTCGGATTGACGATGTCGCTGTACTTCTCATAGGTCCGCCAGGGGGGCGCGGGGAGCCAACTGCCGTTGTCAAACACCTGGCTCATGGAGTTGCTGCGCACGCGCGGGCGCTTTTGGCCGGTGTTGTCTTTGACGGTGACTTTATCGGCCGGACATTTCCAGATCGTGTAGTTGTTGCCGATGTAAGGTTGCAGCGGACTCTTCTTGAGATCGAAGTCCACATCCCAGTTGCTCCGACTGTTGGAGTAGTCCACACCGCCGGTCACCCAGAGCACGCGCTTCTGTGAGGTGGGCACGTTCAGCGAGGCTAGCAGCAGTTCGTTGAAGTCGTCGGCGTACATGCGCCAACCAATCATCATCTGGCGCAGATTGTTCATGCACGAGATGCCCTGAGTTTTCGCCTTCGACTTGGCCATCGCCGGCAACAGCATCCCCGCGAGGATGGCGATGATGGCGATGACGACGAGGAGTTCGATGAGGGTGAAGCCCCGGTTGCGCGCGGTGCGAACCTGCCGGGCGACCGCAGTGTCAGTCTGCCTCTTCATAGTGTCGATCGTGTTAAGTTTTGTGTGCACGTTGCGTTGCTGCGCCAGTCTTCCGACTCTCGGTCTCGGTGGTCAACCTTAAATCTTTCGGTTCGGCTCGCCCAGTGTGCGTCTGGCGGCACAGCCTGAGCGCGCGGGCTGGGCTGATGGGAAGGGGAAAAAGGTAAAGTGCCAGCAAGCGCGGCCCGCATCCGGGAACTGTAGCCGCCGCCGTCAGTCGGCGCTGACTTCGTCTCCCGCGGAACAGAGAGAATGCGCCGACTGACCTCGGCTACGAGGCTGGTGGGAAGCCGCCACGATCCTTCGACCTCGCTTTGCGGCCATGAACCTCCGCCCGCGCGCGAGCGTCTTGGACTGCGCCAGTCCTCTGGCGCTTTCGACCTGGCCCGACCACGTAAGGAAAAGCGCCAGAGGACTGGCGCAGTCCAAAACCTGGCGGCCCTGCGGAGATTCATGGTTAGGGTTCCGGGCGTCGGGACGGAAGCCCGCACCGCGGTCTCGCCAAACTCGTCTGGCAGACTGCTTCTATCCGAGTCGCTGAGTGCGCGCCGAGTGAGGAGTTGTATCGCAGCAGGCTTTCCGGCATATCCGGCCGCGATGCATTGGCCGACAACCGATCTGGCGGGAGCGAATCGCCTGTTGTTCCTGACTTCTGCTCCTCTCAACCGCTCGCCTGCAAGCGCGCGACGTCCCACGGAAATGGTCCACGGCCTCATTGCCGCGCATCGGGGCCGTGAACCTGCGTCCGCGCGCGAGCGTCTTGGACTGCGCCAGTCCTCTGGCGCTTTCGACCTGCCCCGACCACTCAAGCAAAAGCGCCAGAGGACTGGCGCAGTCCAAGACCTGGCGGCCCTTCGGAGGTTCATGGGGATGGGCCGCGGAAAAACGCGTCGCTGCCGAGATTGGGCTGGGGCGGCCTTGCTGGCGTTGCTCGGAGCGGCCGGCGGGTGCGTCACGGCTCCGAATCCCACGCTGGCGCGCTTCGATTTCACGCAGCCGCAAATGGGGGTGCCGTTTCGCATCGTGCTTTACGCGCGGGACAAAGCGTCCGCGGATGTTGCCGCGGAAGCTGCCTTCGCCCGGATCAAGCAGCTCAACGATCTCCTGAGCGATTACGATCAGGACAGCGAGTTGAGCCGGCTCTCGCAGACGGCGGGGCAGGGGAGGGCGGTGCCCGTGAGCGACGATCTCTGGCGGGTCTTGGCGGCAGGGCAACGGATGGCGGCGCGGAGCAAAGGCGCGTTCGATGTGACCGTCGGCCCGTGCGTCAGCCTGTGGCGCAAGGCGCGGCGCGAGAGGAAGCTCCCCGATCCGACGCGGTTGGCTGCGGCGCTGAAGTCCGTCGGCGACGAAAAAGTGGAACTCGATGGCCGGCGACGCACGGTCAAGCTGCTCGTGCCCGGCATGAAACTCGACCTCGGTGGCATCGCCAAAGGCTACGCGGCCGACGAGGCGCTGAAGACACTGCGCCAGCACGGCATCACCCGCGCGCTGGTGACTGCCGCCGGCGACATGGCCGCGAGCGATCCGCCGCCCGGCCAGCGCGGTTGGCGAATCGAGGTCGCGCCGCTCGACGTGCCCGACGCCCCGCCCGCGCGGTTCGTCCTGCTGGCGAACCGCGGCCTGGCCACTTCCGGCGACTTGTTCCAGCGCCTGGAAATCGACGGCACCCGCTACTCGCACATCGTCGATCCGCGCACCGGCCTCGGGCTGACGGACCACAGCCTGGTGACGGTGATCGCGCGCGACGGCATGACGGCCGATGCGCTGGCGACCGCCGTGAGCGTGCTTGGGCCGGAGAAGGGCTTGAAGCTGGTCGAGCGCACGCCGGGCGCTGCGGCCCACGTCGTGCGGAAGCCGGGAGAGAAGATCGAGGTCGTCGAGTCCAGGCGATTTGGCGAGTTCTACGAGAAGTAGGCTGAAGCGACGGCCAGGCTCACGCGACGGGGATTCCACACAGATTCAGGCCGGAACGCAGATTGGCAATCCGTGGAGAGGAAAGCCCATCTGTGTTCCGCCCTGAATCGGCGTGGTGTATCTCTTCACGGACATCGGCGGCAACTCTGGGCGGGCGAAATTTGAGTTGGAAACGCGGCCGCGTTTCTCGGTAGCGTGGCCGCATCGTGAAAGCCGCAAACGAACAGCCGTTGACCGAACTCTCCGCTCGCGTCGAGCAAATCGTCGCCTCCACTCCCGCGTTCGACATCCACACGCATCTTTACGATCCGGCCTTCGGGAGTCTGCTGCTGTGGGGCATCGACGATCTGCTGGTGTATCACTACTTGATCGCCGAGGCGTTCCGCTACCTCGACTTGCCGTATGACAAGTTCTGGCCGCTGCCGAAGACGCAGCAGGCGGAGTTGATCTGGAACGCGCTGTTCATCGAGCACTCGCCGATCTCGGAGGCCTGCCGCGGCGTGCTCACGACGCTGAACCTGCTCGGTCTCGACGTGAAGAAGCGCGATCTGCCGGCGCTGCGGCAGTGGTTCGCGCGCTGGAAGGTCAACGACTACACCGACCGCTGCATCGAGTTGGCGAGGCTGCGGACGATCTGCATGACCAACTCGCCCTTCGACGACGAGGAACGGCCCGTATGGGAACGGGGCTTCCCGCGCGACGATCGTTTCGTGGCGGCGTTGCGGATTGATCCGCTGTTGGTGTCGTGGCCGACGGCCCGACAGCGGCTGACTGAATGGGGTTACAAAGTCAGCGCGAGACTTTCGGAGCCGGCCTTCACCGGCACGCGGCGGTTCCTGGCGGACTGGACGAAGCGGATTCAGCCGCGCTACCTCATGGTGTCGTTGTCGCCGGAGTTCACCTTCCCCGCGGGCGACGCGTGCGCGCAAGTGCTCGAACACGCCGTGCTACCGCATTGCCGCGAGTTCGGCTTGCCGATGGCACTCATGCTCGGCGTCAGGCGCGCGGTCAATCCGCAGCTTCGGCTGGCCGGGGATGGCGTGGGGCGGAGCGACCTGCTGGCGCTGCAAAACCTCTGCGCCGGTTTCCCCGAAAACAAATTCCTCGTCACCGTGCTCTCGCGTGCGAATCAGCAGGAGCTTTGCGTGCTGGCGCGAAAGTTCCGCAACCTGCACGTCTTCGGCTGCTGGTGGTTCACGAACGTGCCGTCCATCGTCGAGGAGATGACGCGGATGCGAATCGAGTTGATCGGCCTGAGCTGTACGCCGCAACACTCCGACGCGCGGGTGCTCGATCAAGTGGTTTACAAGTGGCATCACTTCCGCGCGGTCCTCGCCCGCGTGCTGGTGGAGAAATACTCAGACCTCGCGCAGACCGGCTGGGAGCCGATGACCGCGGAGATCGAGCGCGACGTGCGCGATTTGCTGGGCGGGAGCTTTGAGAAGTTCTGCGGGCGGAGGTGAGTGCAACCGCGTGCGAAAACTCCAAATCCCAAGCTCCAAATCCCAAACAAGGTCCAAGCTCCAAGCTCCAAAGCCACGCCGAGGGCCACCCGTTTGGAGCTTGGAGGTTGGGATTTCCTTGGAGCTTGGGATTTGGATCTTGGAATTTTCTGCCCTGCCCGCTCACTCAAGCTCGCCGTTCCGACTCAATCAAACCACTCATCCGTCTCGTCGAACGCGGGCACGGGGATGTTGAGAATCTTCAGCTTGCCAAGGGCGCGGTGGCGGCAGCCGGGTTTGATATAGACCGCCGTCAGCGGTTTCACGGCGTGCAATTGACCGTCCAACTCAATATGCCCTTCGCCTTCGAGCACGACGTAAATCTCGGTCATCTTCTTGTGGTAGTGGGCGCGGGAGTCGGCGCTGATCTCGACGAGGTGCATCGAGGCGACGGAGTCCTTTAAGTCAGCGAAGGCGCGGCGGGCGGAACCGCAAGGGCAACGCGTGGGCGGGAGTTGGTCGAGTTGGGCAATCAGGAACTTCTGCATACGATGTGAATCTGCGGTGAACGACGCCGGCCTGCAAGCTCGTTCAGAACTGATAGACCAGGTTGGTTCCTGTGATCGGGTCCAGCGGGATGGCCTTGAGATACCCGGGCACGAGCGCCGCCCAGTTCGTGGGCCGCTGGCCCTTCTCCAGTTCGTACGCGCGTACGGCGAGGTCCACGAGCGTGGTGCGGGCCTGAAGCTCCCACTGTTGGAGTTTCTGCTGAGCGCTGGCGTTGGTTCGTTGGATGGCGCGGAAGGCGACCAGCCCGCCCAGCCGTTCGTGCAATCGCACGGTGTGTTTCACGTAGGCCCGTTCGTTGCGGAAGACCTCGTCAAAAGGCTCACGCTGGGCCTCGAGTGTTTCCAAGACCACGATGAGCTTCCGGCATTGCTCGACGTCCAGTCGTGGGCTGAGCATTCGAAGTGGCTCTAGGCCGATTGCCTCGATGGCCACGCCGACGAGCTTGTCGATGATCGGCCCGCCGTGGGAGCAATCGTGGCCGAGTTCAATCACCGCGAGGTAACTCTCCGTCGCACTGTCTGGCCGCCCTTCCAATTCCGCCAGACGGCCCTCGGCAGCCAAGGCGAGGGCCAAGTTCATCAACCCGACGAAACTCTTGATGTGATCAAGCACCTGCGCGTTGGATGAGGGTATGGCAACGCCGCAGTCCATCGCCAAGCCAACCCTTGCCGCAGCCAGGGCCTGCCTGTTCTGTCGAACGAGCTCTCGCAATTCCTCGAGTTGCAGGTTCCGAAAGTCGATGGGGCTCGCGGCGATCAGGCCCGTAGCCTTCAACAATTCGTCGTAGCCATTTGGGTTGGGCAACCGAGGAACTACCTGTCGGCTGCTCGGGCCAAGCAGCACGAACGCGAATCCGAACAGAGCAAGCACGATCAAGACGGCTCCGAGGCGGCCGATGACACTCTTCGGAAGCATGTGGCAGAGGGTGACAAAAAGCGGCCCGGCGTCAACGCCAGTGCCATGTTTCGCTGGCGTGCGTTTCAAAGGCGATCAGCCAGGTTTGTTCCCGTCATAGGATCCTGCGGGATGCGCTGGAGATAGTCCGGCACAAGCGCGTTCAGAGTCTTGGGCCGCGCGCCTTTCTCCAACTCGTAGGCGCGCACCGCCAAATCGACGAGGAGCGTCCGGCTTTGGAGTTCGCGTTCGTTCATCCTTGTCTGAAGTGACTGTCGGCTCTTTTTGAGCGTGCGATACGCAAGCAGGCCGCCGAGCTTTTCGCGCCAGCCGAAGGATCGCCGCGCCCACGCCTTCTCGTTCTTGAGCACTTGGTCGTACGTTTCGCGGTTGGCTTCGAGTGTCTCCAGCACTTGGATGGCCTCGCGACAATCCTTCGCTGTGAGGTTGGGAAGGAGTTTCTGCAACGGGCCAAGGCCGACGGCCTCGCAGGCCAGACCGACCAGCGCGTCGATCATCGGGCCGCCGCGGAAGCCGCGGTGGCCCAGACGCACCGCCTCCAGGTAACTCCGCACGGCGTCGCTGGGACGATTCTCCAACTCGGCCAGCCGGCCTTCGGCGACGAACGCGCGGGCCAGAGACTTCAACGCGGGCAATTCGGCCATGTGAGCGGTCATCCACGTCGGGGAGAAGTCCGACGGCACGCGACACTCCCGGCTGAGACCTTGGCGAGCCAGCTTGAGCGCCTCGGCGTTCACCTCGACCCAGGCCCGCAACTCTTCCTGGTCCATCGCCGAATAGTCTGCACTGTCTTTGCCGAGTTGCTTTCCCGCGCGCACCAAGTCGTCGTACCCGTTCGGATCGGGCACAGGAGCAGGGGGTGCGGTGCGGCCGGGGCCAAGCAACACGTAGGCAAAGCCCGCCACAGCGAGCACGACCAAGCCTGCTCCAATTCGGCCGATGAAGCGCTGCGGAAGCATGGGCGGAGGGTGACAAAAACCGGGCCGCCGTCAACATCGGCGGTCGGTTGACTCCCTGACCAATCTTGGAACCCAACCGGTGCCCGGGATTGGAGACATGCGCTCGCTGCCGTGATGTGGCGGGCCGCTCACCCCCCATGATTCTGCCCTCAATGATTCTGCCATCGCGGGTCTGTCCTCCGCGGCGCGCAAGCACGGGAGTATTGGCAGAATCATTGAGGGCAGAATCATGGGGCCCGCGGTTGAAAGCCACCGTGGCGTATCGGCGAGGGCCGGACAGCGGCGAGTTGTTTCGCCCAAGGGGGCACAAGCCTCGACTACTTGGCACCCCCAAACCGTGAAACGACATTGCTGCGCAACAGCGGGTCGTCGGGCAGTTCGCGCAGGTAGGCCGGCACGACAGCGTCAATGCTGTTCGGGCGTTCGCCCTTCTCGACTTCGTAGGCACGAACGGCTAGATCGAGCATGACAACACGAGTCTGCAGTTCGATTCGCTGGATTCTGTCCTTGAAGCGCCGTTTGCCTTCAAGGCGCTCGCGAAATTGGATCAACCGGGCTAGCTTCTCGCGCCAGTCACAGGCCCGCCGCATCCAGACATTCTGTCGGCGCATGACCTCGCGGTAGGTCTCGCGGGTGGCGTGCAGCCGTTCCAGTGCATCGATCAGCTCGCGACATTCCTTCGCGTTCAGTTGCGCGACCAGGCGTTGGAGCGGAGCAAGTCCAAGGGCTTGGCAGGAGAGGGAGTTGAGCGTGTCGATCATGATGCCGCCTCGAAAGCCCTCCTGCCCCAAACGCACGGCGGCGAGGTAACTCTTGGCGGCTTCGCCTGGCCGGCCTTCAAGTTCAGTTAGACGCCCCTCGGCCACGAGCGCATGAGTCAACTGCTTCAGCAACGCCGAGTCTTCGAGGTGGTTTGTCATCCACTCGTGTGAGAACTGGGTCGGGACCCGGAACTGGCGAATGAGGGCGCGGTGAGCTAGCGTGATCGCCATCGCGTTTTTCTCCACGTGGGCGCGCAAAGCCTGTCCGTCCGTGCTTTGACTTCCAGGCGAACCGCCTTGGCTCAGTCGCCCGGCTCGCAGTAATTCGTCGTAACCGTTCGGGCTGGGCAACGGGGCTGCTGGTGGATTGGCCGGGCTGGGGCGCAGAACCAGCCACAGCCCGAACACCACGCTCAGGCTGACGAAGCCCACTGCCACGCGGACGCTGAGGCTTTTCGGCGGCATTACGTCCAACCATTGACAAAAACAGCGTCGGCGTCAACGATAGCCCTCAACTTGAGTTGAGCATGAAGCAGCAGATTGACTTGCCCAGCGGTCTCACTTCGAGTGACGTGATGGCCGACTGGCAGCGCGAGGGCGCGACGAGGCTGAACCCAGCCGAGCGGGCAGCCGGCTGCTTCAACTGAAATCGACATGAAGTGTAAGAAGTTCTCCCTTGGTTTACTCGGAGTGGCGGCGGCCGGCTTGGTATGCACGTCAGCTTCGGCGTTCGTGACCGAAACCGAGCGCGAGTTCGTCGGCGACGGCGACTTCGACGGCGACGGGCGGCAGGACCTGGTGATCGTCGATAAGGCCAGCGGCAAGTTCCGGCTCGGCTACCAACTCACGAATAGCGTCTATACCTGGGTCGATTTCCGGCCGACCGGCGCGAAGGATGTCACCGGCGTCGCGGTCGGCAGACTGTTCGACCCGAAGCGGGACGCGCTGGCGATCACGTCCGCCGACGCCGGCCAAACCCTCGTCGCCGACGCCAGCGATCCGGCTGCAGCCGCGGCACCGATCCCGCTGCCGATCTCGGTGCTGGGTCCGAACACGGTGCTGACCGTCGATATCGGAGGCCCGGGCAACACGCCGCTGGAGGACATCTACCTCGGCAGCATCTATAACAATGACCCGGCGACGCAGACCACACTGTTCCGCGACGACGCCGGCAAGTTCACGAAGCTGGCCGACCTGCCGCTGAAAGCGCCACTCGTCCGCGCGAACAAGATCGCGCTCCGAGTCGGCGCGCCGGAGTTGGCCGTGATGATCGAGGCCGGTGATGACGGCGGCACACTCCGCGTCGAGAGCCTCGCCAGCGGGAAGCCGCAAGCCGTGCTCACTGTGCCTGATCTGGCTTCCGGCTCGGATTACACGATCGGCAGTTTCCGCGGCTCGCCGTTGCGCGAGTTTGTTTTCTACAAGCGCGGCGCGAACGCCGTGCAGGTGCGGCCAGTTGAGGAGCCTTCCACTGGGAACTTTCGCGTCGGAGCCGCCGCGTCATTCGACCTCGGCCAGCCGGTGGGAAACGTCTTCACCCTCGTCGAGCCGAAGAACAACAAGCTGCTGGTGATTTTCGACAAGGGCGAACGCGCCGGGCTGTTCAAGTTTGACGGCGCGAAGGCCCCGGAGTCGTTGCGCCTGCTGAGCGCCGCTGAAGGGGAGGTGTTCACCGCGGCCGCGCCCGTCGCGACCGGCTTCTTCCTCTTCTCGAGTTTCACGAACACGAAGTTCTCCGCGGGCTTCGACTACTCCGATCGTTACCAGTTCTACACCTTGAGTGGCGAGACCAACGCGAACACCCCCTTTGGCAAGCTGCCTTCGCTGGCGGACACGGATTTCACGACGGTGCCCGAAATCCACAAGCGCATCGTCGAGGGCCTCAAGATCAAACACGAGTCGGAGATGCAACCCTACACGAACATGATCCCCGGCACGGACGTGAAGTACGTGATGGTGCCGATCAAGGGCGGCGAGTTCGTCATGGGCAGCCCGGAGGGCGAGGCGGGGCGGAAGCCGGACGAAGGCCCGCTGCACAAGGTGAAGGTTTCGCCATTTTGGATGGGCAAGTTCGAGGTCTCGTGGGACGAGTACGAGTTGTTCATGTATCCAGACGACGAGAAGAAGCTGCGCGAGCAATTCCCGACGGAGGCCTATGTCGATCAACTGTCCGACGCCGTGACGCGGCCCTCCAAGCCGTATGCCGACATGACTTTCGGCATGGGCAAGCGCAACTTCCCGGCGATCAGCATGACGCAGCACGGCGCGAACAAGTATTGCCAGTGGCTCAGCGCGAAGACCGGCCACTATTATCGGCTGCCGACCGAAGCCGAGTGGGAGTACGCCGCGCGCGCGGGCACAAAGACGACTTTCTTCTTCGGCGAGGATGAGAGCAAGTTGCCGGAGTACGCGTGGTTCGAGCAGAACAGCGACTTCAAGTATTCCAAGATCGGCCGGAAGAAGCCGAATCCGTGGGGCCTGCACGACATCTTGGGCAATGTCGCCGAGTGGTGCCTCGACCAGTACGAGCCGAAGGCTTACGAGCAATGTGCGCCGGCGGGCGCGGTGGACCCGTGGATCAAATCCACGAAGACTTACCCGCACGTCGTGCGCGGCGGTTCGTACGACGACGAGGTGGGCTGGCTCCGCTGCGCGGTCCGGCGGGCGTCGGACAAATCGTGGAAGATGCGCGACCCGCAGTTACCCAAGAGCGTGTGGTATTTCACGGACGCGCAGTTCGTCGGCTTCCGCCTCGTGCGCCCGCTCGCAGTGCCGCCGCCGGAGGAAGTGCAAAAGTGCTGGATCAGCGGCGTGGAAAAGGATTAACTGGAGGCCAGCCAGCCCACACGACGCGTTCGTGAAAGGCTCGGCCCAATGAGACGTTGAATCGACCGTCAGTGACGAAAGAGAAATCTATGAACCAATCCAATGCACAGTCAGCGCCGGCGCCCGTGACGCGCCGCGAATTCCTCAAGACCTCATCGCTGGTCACAGCGACCACCGTGGCAGCAGTCAATTTCCCGGCGGTCGTGCGTGCCCAGGCGAAGCAGCCTTTGAACGCCGTGATCATCGGCCTGGGTGGCCGGGGCAGCGGCGCCGGCCGGGATTTCCTGGAGGCGGCCAAGGAAGTGGGCGTCGAAGGCAAGATCGTCGCCGTGGCGGATGTCTTCCCGGAGCAGGCCCTGAGCGGCACGAAGAACTTCGGCCTCGCGGAGGCCAAGTGCTTCAGCGGCTTCGACGCCTACATGAAGGCCCTCGAAATCCCGGACGTCAACTACGCCATCATCGCCACCCCGCCGGGGTTCAAACCGTCGCAATTCAAGGCCTGCATCGAGGCGGGCAAGCACGTCTTCACCGAGAAACCCGTCGCCGTGGACGGGCCGGGCTGCCGCATCATGTATGAAGCCGGTGAATTGGCGAAGAAGAAGAATCTCAAGGTGGCCGCCGGCACCCAGCGGCGCCATCGCCCCAGCTACATTGAGACGGTCAAACGCATCCAAGACGGGGTCATCGGCGATCTCGTCACGCTGCGGGCTTACTGGGTCAACGGCGGGCCGATCTGGCATCGCGCCGAGCAGGAGGCCCGGAGCAAGAGCGACCTCGAGCGTCAGATTCGCAACTGGTATCACTACATCTGGCTCTCCGGCGATCACATCTGCGAGCAGGAGGTCCACAACCTCGACGTGTGCAACTGGATCGCGGGCGATCACCCCGTGAAATGCTGGGGCATGGGCGCGCGCCAGCAGTTGGGGGACAAGTCGGGCGAGATTTGGGACAACTTCGCCGTCGAGTACGAATACGCGAACGGGGTGCGGATGTACAGCTACTGCGGCCAGATCAAACGCGGTTGGTCGTCCGTCAGCGAGGCCGTGCTCGGCACGAAAGGAACGGCGGAATTGTACGATGGCCGGAACATCCTCAAGCCCAAGGGCGGCGCGGCTTGGCGGCCGACCGGCCTCAAGAACGACAACGGTTACGTCAACGAGCACATCAACTTGATGAACGCGATCGCCAAGGACACCGAGCTGAACGAAACCAAGAACGTCACCGACAGCACACTCACGGCGATCATGGGTCGCGAGGCCGCCTACAGTGGGGCGGGCGTCGAGTGGGACGCGATCGCGAAGTCAAAGTTCGCCTACGGGCCGGAGCAGGTCTATGTGGATTCCTCCAAGCTGCAGTATGGACCGTTCCGCGTCTTGCGGCCGCCGATGCCCAGCCTGCACGACATCCTCCGCGAGCCGCCGATGCTGCCGGTGGCGGCTTAGACTATGGTTGCCGATTCAGGGCGCGGGTCAAAAGCCCGCGCCTTTTTCTTTCCCGGTTGCCACACGGAGGATTTGACGGAGGTCCTGACCCCCCGGGATTCGGTGCCGGCACCGCTCTCCACGTGCCGCCGCCAGGTTTTGGACTGCGGTGACGGAGTCGCAGACTTTCTGAGCCCACAGCGGGCGGATGGGGACCGCCAGGAATTGGCGTGAGAGCCGTTTGGTGTCCAGCCTTCAGGCTGCCCTGCGCCTGGCACGCTGAAGCGTGAACACCGAACGCTTCTCGGTCTCACGATCATTCCACGGGATCGGGAAGTCTGAGTCTGCGGAGTCACCGCGTTGGCTGAGAGCCTGTCTGAATAGTCGTAGCAGCCGACGTAAGGAGGCTCAGGCTTCCTCCGAACGGGCCGATTCCCGAAGGAAGTGTGAGCCTCCTTACGTCGGCTGCTAC
>ORMF012047179.1_pt1 | contig 16370 bp, 15 predicted proteins | sample 1779871 | NCBI WGS metagenome assembly ORMF01 (sample SAMEA104232316, study PRJEB22302) | groundwater metagenome | biome: forest; feature: aquifer; material: groundwater | place: USA | collected 2011-08-07 | depth 5.4 m
ATGACCTATATGAAGTTTGTCACCTGTCGGATCAAATCCTTGATATAGTCGGAGTTTTTTACCTGAAAGTAAAACTTTCTCTAACGCCTCTTTGGAAGGATATACCTTATCAACCCCACGATTGAGAAGTTCATTGATTTTATTCTGATCTGTAAGATTTTCTTCTTTTTTAAGTCCAAACATATTATTACTTTATCATAAATATGTTAGAATACGAAGATGCCAAAAAGGGTCAAAAATATCTTAAAAGAGCATGGATTGCGCAATATTATTATCTTTTTAGTCTCGTGTGGAGTGATCATGACAAGCCTTGTTTTAATATGGATGTCTACTTTTAAAATCCCCTCTTTGGATACGATTGAGGCAAGAAAGGTCAGCCAATCTACCAAAATCTATGACAACACAGGGAAAGTCCTCTTATTTGACGTTTTCAGCAAGACAAAAAGAACCCTCGTGCCAGTTGAGCAGATTTCCCAAAGTATTAAAGATGCTACAATCGCCATAGAAGATAAATCTTTTTACACCCATCACGGAATAAAACCAACTTCAATAATGAGAGCTATACTGATAGATATTCTGACTTTGAATTTTACTCAAGGTGGTTCAACTATAACTCAGCAAGTAGTCAAAAAATCTATTCTTGTAGATGATAAAACTCCCGCTAGAAAATTAAAAGAATTAGTTCTTGCCTTAAAAATAGAGAAAGTTCTAACTAAGGATCAGATCCTGAGCATGTACCTAAACGAGAACCCTTATGGCGGAACTATATATGGAGTGGAGGAGGCTACCCAAGCCTTTTTTGGTAAACCTTCTAGCGATGTAACAATCGCCGAAGCGGCCTACCTCGCCGCTTTACCTCAAGCTCCGACTTATTACTCTCCTTACGGAAAGCACAAAGATAAGTTAGATGAGAGAAAGGATGTTGTTCTAAAAGAAATGTTTGACGATAAAAAAATAACGCAGGAGGAATACGACGCGGCATTAAATGAAAAAGTGGTTTTCCTTCCACAATCAAGCAGAGGTATCAAAGCTCCCCATTTTGTTATGTTCGTAAAAGACTATTTGGAAAGCAAATATGGTGTGGACGTCTTGGAGCAGGGAGGCCTTAAAGTAACTACCACTTTAAATTATGAACTGCAGGCCAAAGCCGAAGCGGTGGCTAAACAGTATGCAGAGTCCAACCAAAAAAACTTTAACGGCTCAAATGACGCTTTCATCGCTATAAATCCTAAAACAGGTGGAATACTGACCATGGTCGGCTCCCGGAATTACTTTGACACAGAAAGAGACGGAAACTTCAATGTCACAACCGCCCACAGGCAGCCAGGATCAACCTTCAAGCCTTTCGTCTATGCCGAAGCCTTCATAAAGGGTTACACTCCCGAGACAGTAGTTTTTGACCTTCCGACCCAATTTTCTGTAAGGTGTCCTGTGACTGATTTTACTAGCGAGGGCGAGTGCTACTCGCCCGGGAACTATGATGATAAGTTCAGAGGGCCAATAACTTTAAGAGATGCCCTGGCTCAATCCATAAACGTGGCCTCTGTTAAAACTCTATACTTAGCTGGAATAAAAGATTCAATAAATCTAGCCAAAAGCATGGGTGTAACAAGCTTGGGTGATGCAAACACCTATGGATTAACTTTGGTGCTGGGAGGCGGAGAAGTTTCTCTTTTGGATATGACCTCGGCCTATGGAGTTTTTGCCACAGAGGGAATGAGAACGCCATACACTGCAATCCTGAAAGTAGAGGATAAGAATGGAAACGTGCTTGAAGAAATAAAACCGAAGCCGACTCAAGTTTTGGACGCCGAGGTGGCCAGAAAAATATCAGACATCTTAACTGACAATGTTGCCAGAACGCCACTCTACGGAGCAAATTCTGTTATTTATTTCGGCGGGAGAAATGTAGCTGTAAAAACCGGTACGACAAACAATTACAAAGATGCTTGGATCATTGGCTATACTCCTAGCGTCGTAGTCGGAACTTGGGCAGGAAACAACGACAACACCTCAATGGCTAAAAAGGTCTCCGGTCTTATTGTTGCTCCGATGTGGCGGGCTTTCATGGACGAGGTCTTGAAAACCGTACCAGAAGAAACATTTACAAAGCCTCAAAAAGATGACTCTTACGATCTGAAACCTGTTCTAAGGGGTAAATGGCAGGGCGGAATATCAAACCTCTCACAAGGGCCTCTTAATCCAGATATTCCTTATAATTCAGTCCAGGAAGTTCTCTCTGGGGGAGTCCATTCTATACTCTACTGGGTAGACAAAAACAATCCTCGTGGGCCGATACCAATGAACCCCTCTCTTGAACCCCAATTTGATCGCTGGGAGTATCCGGTGAGATTATGGGCCGCTACTTACGGTTTGCCTTAAAAATTTATTTGATATCAACTATTTTAGGAGTAAGGTTAGAGTTTATTTCCTCTAGTATTTTGTTTTTACTTATAAATATTTTGTTTTTTAAAGTCGGAGAGATCTCTAAAAAGACAGTGTAGTTTCTTACCTCAACATCTTCCGGAGATATTTTAAATTCTAAGTGTTTTTCTATTACTTCTGAAATATATTTTTTATTTGCCCCAAGAGAATAAATGTTTTTTGAAAACTTGCCCAAAAAAGATGAGATGTTAAACATAGTTTTAGTAAAGACAGTTTGAAAGTAGAAAGTATGAAAGATGGTGGATTTGCATTTTACTTTTTTATTTATTCATTGGCATCACCAAGTATAAAAAGGATTTATCTGAAACCCCCCGTATAACCATAGGCTTATTTGTATCAGAGAAAGATAAAGAAATGCTATCTGAATCAATAGATTGGAAACAGTCTATTATATATTTGTAATTAAAGCTGATGGATAATTCCTCGCCTTTTATAACAGCATCTAGGTTGTTGACATTCTCCCCAATATCCATGTTTTTAGTCGTAATTTTAAATACTTTTTCCTTTGGGGAAACGTGGAAAGTGACTTGGCTAAATTTGTCAGCAAAAATATTTGATATACGCAGACTGCTTAGAAAATCTTGTTTTAAGACAATTACTTCTGTTTTTACTTCTTTTGGAATAATTTGCTTATAGTCAGGAAAAACTCCATCAATCACCCGTGATGTAACGTAAATATCGTTATAGAGAAAAGCTATCTGGTTGTCGCTCAAGTGAACACTTACATCATCTTTTATATCCTCGAGTGTTCTTATTATTTCTCCAATATTTTTAAAAGGTACCAAAATCTGATTAAACTCTTTGTGTTTTTTTACTGCTACTTTCTTTTCGGCAAGGCGGAAAGAATCTGTGGCAGCAAAAATAACACTATCTTCCTCTGAAGCAATCAGAACGCTAGATAAAACTGGTCGTATGGTGGAAGTGGAGGAACTGTACATAACCGACTTTAATCCCTTTATTAGGTTCGGAACATTGAATGTAAAAGGTTTGTCATTTGAAACTTTTGGAATATTAGGAAAATCATCTGTCGGAAAGGCTTTTATAATTGACTCTGAGTGTTTTGTAGAAACTTTTAAGTTCCCCGAAACTTCTTCCAAAGTGACATTTTTATCATTTGTAAGATTTGAAACAAAATTATAGAGTACAGATCCAGAAACAGCTACCTTGCCGGGTTTTGTGACTTTTACCGGAATAGAGATTTCCACTCCTAAATCAAGGTTTGTGGCTTTTATTGTTAAAATTGACCCACTAGCTTCCAAAAGTAAGCAGCTCAAAACCGGCAAGGTTATATTCTTTCCTGTAACTTTTTCAGCCTTTGCTAGAGCATAAGATAATTTTTCTTTTATACATTCTATATTCATAATATTTAATTTATCTTTTTAAGAATTCTACTACTATTAGGGGTGTAGATAGCTGAAATGCTAGATTATACCCTTAATATTAGCCATTTTCTTCAAATTTGATTTGGGGATAAACCGTGGGAATGTGTGTATAAAATCTTATTTCTTTTTAAACGTCTTATTAATACACAAACTACTTCGCTCTTATAAGTGTATTATCTACATACTATACACAATGTTTTATACAAAGATAGAGCGCAGCTGATTGATCTCCTGGATGAGCATTTCGTCAGCTTTCATATCGTTTTTTATCTTTTCACATGAATGCATGACAGTAGTATGATCTCTTCCACCCAACTTTTCCCCTATGGCTGGGTAAGAGATGTTGAAGTCTTCACGCAAAATGTACATTATTATCTGCCTTGGTTTTATGATTTCTTTTTTGCGAGTTTTGTCATAAATTAACTGCTCTTCTATATTGTAGAATTCAGCCACGGCTTTGACCACTTCTTTAGTGGAGACCAATTTTTTCGGCTTGGTAGTGTTTTTTACAAAATTCTTTACTTCAGAGAGGTTTAACTCTCTTGCTTTCAGTTCTGACTGAACGGTGATCGAGTTAATAATACCCTCAAGCTCTCTTATGTTTCCTGTGACAGTATATGCTAAATAGTCCACTATCTCTTTTGATAATGGATAGGGAGCCCCAGCTGATTTACTCCGGACAATAGCAGCTCGTGACTCATTGTCTGGTGTCGGGATGTCCACAATCATTCCTGCACTAAAACGGCTCTTTAGGCGGTCTTCCAGATCTTGGATCAAACCCGGATGTTTGTCAGAGGAAAAGATAATTTGTTTGTTATTTTCATACAAATGATTGAAAAGATGGAACAGTTCTTCTTGGGCCTTCATCTTTCCAGAGAAAAACTGAATGTCATCCATTACCAAAACATCATACTTCCTATATTTTTCTTTGAAGAAATTAGGCTTGTTCAGCTGTAAGGCGTTTATGTACTCTTGAAAAAATTTTTCTGAAGTAGTGTAGAAAACTTTTCTACCACTCGAGTTTTTTAAATGATTGCCTACCGCTTGGATAAGGTGAGTTTTGCCGTGTCCTGTGCCTCCATAGATAAATAAAGGGTTGTAAACGATACCCGGCTTTTTTATAACAGCTTGGCTTGCCGCATGAGCGAATTCATTGAAGGGCCCGACTACAAATGATTCAAATGTGTACCTTGGATTGAGGTTGTCTTCCTTGTTTATGTATATATCGGCAATTGGCAGCTCCCTTGTGGCTTGAGAAGTTTTAACTTCTACAGGCTTCTCTCTCATTTCTTCCTTTGATATGACATATTGGAGGGATTGGACATTGCCCGAGTGGTTGCGGAGAGCTTTCAGGATGGCATTGTGGAATTTACTGCCTAGCCAGTCCTGAACAAAGGTGTTCGGCACTCCTAGGTATACTGTTCCCTCCTCTTGTTTTATGATAGATGTGTCCTTAAACCATGTGTTGAAGTTCGGTTTAGAGAGGGAGAGTTCCATCTCTATTAAAACGCTATCCCAAAGTTTTTTGCTTTCCATCATGGTTCACATTATATATAAAAGGAAGAAATATAGTACTTGTTAAAAGCGCGTTAATATGTTAATAATATGTGTACAAACTGTGCACAGTAAAAAGTTCATAATGTTTGTAAAGTTTGTAAAGTGGAATACAATAATATAACAAAAATATCATCAACTTTATGAACTTTTGACTTTATAACTTTATAACTATACTTTATGTCAAAAACCTACAAGCCAAAAAAAAGAAAAAGAGCAAAGACCCATGGATTTTTAGTTAGAAGTAAATCAAAAACAGGTAGAAACACCATCCTTCGTCGCCGAAGAAAAGGAAGAGCTAAACTAAGTACTGTTTAGTATTGGAATAATGAATAAATAATCTTGAAGGGGGAATAAAACTAAATATATTCGCATCATTCCTAATTCATTATTCATATATCACTATTCTATAAAAATATGTTACCAAAAAGTAGGAGAATAGGAAAAGAAAATTTCTCATACATTTTAACGAATGGCAAAAGATATAATTCACCGGAACTTTTATTGTATCTAGCCAAAATAAATTCAAATAATGAAAAAGCTCCCAGCAAGTTTTCTTTCTCCATCTCGAAAAAAATCTCTCCTTTGGCTGTAAACAGAAATAAATATCGTCGGCAAGGATATTCAATAATAAATGAAGAGATTAAAAAAATAAAATCAGGCTACTTTTTATTTTTTTCATTCAAAAAATCTTCTCTGCCAGTAACTTTCCAAAATTTACAAAAAGACATTCTAGAGTTACTTTCTGTAGCTGGTATGCTAGAATAGCCGGGTGATGACTGCAATTTTCCACACTCTAATTTCAGAGCCTCTTTATAACGGACTTATCCTTCTTATGGATCTTCTGCCCTTTTTTGATGCGGGAGTTATCATTATTATCTTTACCGTTATAATAAAATTGATAATGCTCCCCCTTTCCCTCAAAGCCTCCAAGGCTCAACTGGAAATGAAAAAGACAGAAAAAGATTTAGCACTAATAAAAGAAAAACATAAGGACAACAAGGAAGAGCAAACAAAGAAAACCATGGAGTATTACAAGGAGAAAGGAATCAATCCTTTTGCTAGCTTTTTCATTCTTCTTATCCAGCTTCCCATTCTTATAGGTCTATATCGTGTCTTTTTGAAGTCAGGACTTCCCGATATAAATACTGCTCTTTTGTATTCATTCGTCTCTCCTCCGCCTGCTGTAAATATGGTCTTTTTGCATTTCATTACCATTACAGACAAGAGTATACTTCTAGCTCTTATTGCAGGAGTAACGACATATTTCCAAATTAGCTTGGCTAACCCTAGGGGAGAGGCGGCCAGTGGATCTGGAAACTCAGGAGACTTAGCTAAAGCTATGAATCTTCAGATGAAATATTTTTTCCCAATTCTTATGGCTTTTATCGCTTATACCATTTCTTCAGCCATTGCCCTCTACCTTATTACAAGCAACGTTTTTGCTATTTTGCAAGAGATCTACATAAAGAAAAAATATCACAAGACCACGATGGTTATTTAAAAATCCCATCAACTAATATTTTAAAGAGAGAGAAATTTTTTATCCTTTTTACTTTGTCAGATCCAAACTCCACAAAGTATTATCAATTTTATTTATAAAGATTAAGTATTGCTCGTTTTCAGAAAGAATAGGTTTGACTACATCAATTGTTTGGGAAGAATCTATAGATAAATCATCGATGATGCGAGAAGAGTTATTTTTCAAATCATATTTCCAAATATCATCCGTATAGGAAATGAACCCTTTATACCAGGAGGTTAAACTGTTTCCGTCAATAAATTCTTTTGGAACGGCACAGTATAATATATATTTATCTTTTTTACTCCAGGCACATTTTTCTGGAAATGTAGCTGGGGTGATGTTTGTAGTGGATTTACCCTTTACATCAAATAAAGACAGGGTCGCTCCATCGCCTTGCTCCAGAAAAAGGATTTGTGTTCCAAGACTATCTACTTGGGTAGAAAGGCCCGAAACATCTCCCAACATTTTCTTTACTTGTCCAGAGGTTGTGTCTACAAAATAAAGAAATCCGGATATATTGGGAGCAGGCTTTGTTGTCAAAGCAATCGTTTTGGCGTTTACATATTGAGACAGCAGTTCTTTTATCTCCGAATTCCATATCTGTTTTCTTTTGCTACCATCAAAGTTTGAAATATATCCTGCCGAAGAAGAATTATTTTTAACCAGGTAAAAGACGGAATCTCCCAATATAGAGACATCACTTATATCTCTCGGGAAAGCTATTCCAGATATAGTGTTTTCTGTGGTAGTACTTATGCTTTTTAATGAAAGAGAGTAAGTGTCCACCGTCTGATCATCGTCTTTTAAGTATCTGGCAATAAGGGAATTATTTTTGTTTCCCCAGATCGTATCGTACACTACTGGAATAGTGGTGTTTGAAATTCTGTTTTGGTTAGGTGAAAATAGTTCTACTTCAAAGATGTGACCTGTGGCTTTTTCTATATAATGGACAATTGTTCCTGCTTTGATGTCTAAGGTTCCAGCTCCCGCTACAGGTTCAGCTGATAGTTTGCGCAGTTTCTGTGTGAAATTTTTTGGAGGAGTTTCTATAGGAGTCTCCTCATTAGGAGTGACTACTCCAGGTTCCTCTATCGGGTCGTTTCCTCCAAAAGGAAAGAAATTTTTAAATCCTTGGACAAGACTTGTTGGTTCTCCCTGATTATTTTGAATGATAAAATAATAGCCAATGAGACTAATTAGGAAAAGTCCAAGAATGAGACAGACTATTATTATGAATAGTTTCTTTGACATATTAATTGTTTATGACCACATGCCAATGAGGGCCAGTTGATGTTTGGTTGGGGTTTCCTCCATTTGTCTCGTATGTAAATGAAGCATGATGAACTCGGTTATTGCTATCTTTCCATGTTCTTCCGATTGAGTATCCATCTGCTGGAGCACCTGTTTTTCCATAAATAAATATGTTCAAGTTTGGATCAGGGCGCAAATCAACTATTGGCTGACCTACTCCATGACTAGCATGGGCTCCCGGCTCTGTTCCTCCCGTTACTATTATTAAGCAATTGCTACAACTCGTCTTTTTCAGGGCAATCAATCCGTCTATTGCTGTTTGAGGAAGCCCATTAACATTTGTACATCCTTGCATTTCTCCATTCACACAAGCCTTATCGTTGTTATTAAAGGTTACCCCCCCTGCTTTCAATTGTTGTTTTACTGTACTATCATCTGCAATTTGTTGTTGAGTCATTGGTATTCCCGGAACAGCTGCCGCTTGTCCTGCTTGGATATTTGGTCTATTAATGATTAAATCAAATTTAAGAATTTGAGGGTTGATAGTGTTTAAGATGATCCAGGCCCCGATAACTAAAAGTAATCCCCAGATCGCATTGGTTATCCACTCTTTGCCTTGGGCTTTGCCTGATATGGCATCTGTTGTGGCATACATTGCTCCACCCAGGGTTATTACAACAAAGGCCATTCCGGCCGCTATTCCTATAGCCAAGTTGAAGGCATTTGGAAGATAATCATGAAGGTTGGTTGTTGGTCCAATTCCCGGCAATGGAGCAAGGACCGTGTAGTCAGGAAGAGCGTAAATTTTATTCCCAAAAGACATAAGGGTTAAAAACCACGTTGTCCTTAATATGTATTTTTGAATAAGTCTTTTCATATTTTTATCAAATCTTAGAATGACGGTTGGGTAGTAGTTTTTCCTACAAACATTATATTAAAACTTTGGGAAGCATATTGTAGAATTTTGTTTTCATTCTCAATTGAAAGAGAAATATTAGACATTCCACTAGTGCCCTCTTTCTGTCTGAATACTTGAGTAGTCTGGCTGGGGTCATTATTAATAAACGATCCATTAATAGACCATTTGTAGATTAATTCTCTGGAATTGGCGGTGATCGATCCGAAAAAGAAAGGCATTCCAACGACAGAAATTTCATCTGAGTTTTCTAGATTTACGTTTCCGGACAAAGCTTTTTGAAACTCAATGCCATAAAGCGGATCTTTTTTATAAAATATTATAGATGGCTCTGACGGAGTTATGGTTGTGTAGGCGTATCCCGTGTCAGAAGCTGTTGGTGATGATACATTTATTTCAATGCCGATAGGTCTTGAAATGAGTGAGCCCTCAAAGGTGTAGCTGTTTTTTCCATAGCCTGATGCGGATTCTATTACAGAGCCGTCTTTTTTCCATGTATAAATTAAATTTTTGCTGGAAGTTTCTACCCCGCTTCCGGACGTGATATGGGGCATGGCAATGACTGTTATTTTATTCTGATGACTGAACATAGATTTGCCTTTATAAAAAGGTGGCACAAATCCTTCACTTTGCCAGATTAAATCTACGCTAACCGGTTTTATTATAATTGTTTTGTTTATAACCTCTCCTTCTTTTGTTCTTACCCCAATATCAATTGTTGTTCTGACCCCGATTTCTCCGACAGTAAAACTAAAAACTTTTTCTCCCACCCCGGTTTTTTGGATTTTTCCGTTCACTTTCCATGTAATGTTGGCGCTGTTTATGTCTGTAATAAAGCTGTTTAGAGTGATTTGGACCAACTGCCCTGGCTTAGGACTCTCGGGAATCATATTAATTTCTATTTCGCTTTGGGTTAAGGAGGTGCCCTGAGCCTTTGCAATAGTAGAAAATCCTAAAATAGAGACAAATAATAAGAGAAATATAGAGTATTTCATTACTATAATAATACCACAGGACTCATTTTTCAGTGTGTATTTATGCACATTAATTATTGTTTTCAGGCTTCCACATCTCGAAGAAGGTTAAAAAACTGAAGACCTTGCTTTATGTTTTCTACATCCACCTGCCCCTTTGTTTGGTTATATATAAAGTCATCCGATTTTACTATGAGTAAAGTAAGAAAAACTCCCATGGTTATTTCGGGGCCAAAATTCAATAAAGGAAGTACCCCGAGAACTTGAAGACCATAGACCCCCCACTTCTTAACAGTATCTGTAAATCCCCACCCCTTTATAGATGTCCAAACATAAAAGGTCAGCCAGGCATAAATACCAACAAATGAAGATAATATCCAACCGAGAACCGGTATCCAATCCAAGCCAAACTGTAGTAAATCATAAAAACCAGCTACGGAAAGCATAAGGATAATTGTCGTTGTCGTAACCCTATTCCGTTTTTCAAATCTGTCACTTGCCTCCACTATTTTACTTCGCACTTCAGTGATTTTTCTTTGAATTTCTTCTACTCGAGCCCTGTTTAGGTTTTCTTCTTCCATTTCTTTTACCTAGATGCTTATTACTCTCTACTGCTTGCTATTTTCCAAGTCCATTTTAGCTTTTTTTATGGAGAGTATTTGTGATGGGTCTGATGTAATAATTTGATCCTCGGTATATGAGGCAATTATTTTTATAGCTACATGCTTTAATCCGGCAAAGAATATTCCCTCCCCGACGTCAGATTCCAAAAGCAAATACTTTTCTTCATCTGTTAGGTTAAATGTCTGCTGGAGCTTATCCATAGAAGTCGGCGATTGTTTCAAAAGTATTTGAATGGATGAGTTGGTGATAATTGGTACTCCATAGGGAGAGGCCATGAAATCCCCCACATCCTGTGTGATAGTGGCAAGCCCCAAGAAATATTTTCTTCCTCTTTTTGCAAGGGAAAGCAAAAATGAAGCTGTATCTTCGGATTTCATCATCCACCAAGCCTCATCAATGACCAGGAGCCTCTTTTTCAGTTTTTTTCTGATCATGTTCCATATATAGTGCATGATAATGTACATAGCGATAGGTTTCAGTTCGTCTTCCATATCTCGCAGAGAAAAGACGATAAATTTTTTGTTTATGTCCACGTTTGATGGTCTATTTATAAAACCTGCCCACGTTCCCCGGGTGTACTTTGTCAGTCTCTGGGCCAATGAATCTCCTCCTTCCATTCCGGACAAAACCAGCTCAAAGTCGGACATTAAAGGAGGTTCAACATTTTCAAAGTTAGAATCAGCCGTGATGTCTTTTAGAGCATATGTTTCTGTTATAGCCCTGTCAATAATAGCGTCCTCCTCTGGAGTAAGCCCTCCCATCATGATGCGGAAAAGACCAACTAAGTTTATGATATTTGACCGCAGGACGTTTGAAAATGATTCTCCTTCGGCAGGTGTTGGTAATTCAAAGGGATTTATATGATGTTCAGAGTTAAGAGAAATGTTGAAATATCTCCCCCCCACTGCTTCAGCCAGGTATTCATATTCTTTTTCCGGATCAAGAACGATGACGTCTGCATCAAACATAAGTGTACGCAGAATCTCCAGTTTTGTTGCGTAAGATTTTCCTGCTCCAGCTTTTGCAAAAGTAACAGAGTTGTAGTTTTCCAAAGAGAATCTATCAAAAAGAACCAAAGATGAGTTATGGCGATTGATTCCGTAAAGAATTCCCTTATCAGATGTAAGATCAAAAGAAACGAAAGGAAAAAGAGAAGACAGAGGAGAAGAATTAAGTTTGCTGTGTACTTGAAGTCCGTCTGTGCCGAGAGGGATTGTCGTTTTGAATGCCTGTTCCTGCTGGAAAAGAGCTGGCTTTACATAGACAAGCTTTGCTTCCAATATTGATTTTATTTCAGATTCTGTCTTGTCCAATTCGCTATCAGAGTCCGCATATATTGTTATGTAAAGTCCGACATCAAAAAGCTTTTCCTGGGCTTGTTGCAATTGATCGCGTAGGTTTTCCAAATCCTGATAAGCGGTGTCTAGCATCGGATTTCGGACCAAACCCTTTGCTTCCCTTGTGTTTATCTGGCTTTGAACTTCAGCTACCTTTTTTTGGAAAGTTCGCAGAACCCCGGCTGTTTCTATCGGCTGAATAAATATTGCTACGTCAAAAATCTTGTCCAAATTAATAATCGGAGCAAACCAATTCTCTGTAAGAAATCTTGGGTAGGAAATTACAAAAAAGCTCCGGACAATTTTCTCTCCAAGGTTTATTTCCTTTGGAGTTACCTTCAGGGCGCTCGGAGCAATAATGTCTTTTAACTCCAGTGCGCTGGAATCATATATCTCTTGCGGGAGAATGGTAGAGATCTCCACATTGTCATTTTTTGATTTAAAAAAATTAAGAATGGACATGTGGAATAGTTATAAAGTTTGTAAAGTTATAAAGTTCATAAAGTTTTTATAAATCCAGAAAGTATTTTTGAGATTTCATTTGTGAGCGAGCATAATTTGTCGAATTCATTTGTTTGCATGTATTTTAACTCTAAAGCGATATAAAGCATAGACCTAACTTCAGCACATGATCCTTTAGCTATATAAAGGAAGTTTCTCAATTCTTTATTACCCTGCCTTTCAAAACCTTCCGCAATATTATTGGAAACACTTATTGCCGCTCTTTGGATCTGATCTTTAAAACTAAAATCTTTACATGATTTTAAATTTTGATATATATCCACCGCCAACATTTTACCCTTTTGCCAAGCCACAATATCTTCAAATTTTTCTATTTTCATTGTACCTTACTTTATTACTTTACAAACTTTATCAACTTTATAACTAAATCAAATCGCTACTGCGATTTAATCGGTTTCTCTGTGTCTCCCGGGTTGAAGATTTTGTAGAAAAGTTCTATCACTTCCTCTGTACCGAGTCTTATAACTCTTATTCCACATCGCGATAATCCTTGCTCAACCACAGAAACTCTTTGTTCCAGTTGAGTCCTATTTTCCTCAAAAGAAGCTTCCTTCTTTCTCAGTTCTTCACTAGCTGATTTTCTTTGGAAAAGTCCGCTAGCCATTCCGCCTTTTATATTTATGATGGCTGGGTCATAAGGGACAATGACGAAAAAGCTTTTTGTCATTATATTTGTTGTTTCAGTGAACTTTTTTATGAATTCTATATATTCTCGCGTTTGAATTTTCATCAGATCATTTACTTGCTCCTTGTACCTATCCTCTAAAAGGGCTATGTATGGCCTTATATCTAGTCTTCGAGACTGAACCGATATCTGGACATAGAAATCAAGTGAATTAAGAAAATCTTGGAATTGCAAAATGATAGCACTGCGTTCGTCGTCTGATTTTAAGCTAAAGTTCAAGCTAGAAGCTAGCACAACGCCCCGCATAGAGCCGTCTTTTAGCATTACTATGCCATCGCGGACCTCTTTTATTGGAACAAATTCTTGTGTTGCTTTAGAAGAAACTGCCATGATAATAGTATACAGTAGTTAGTAGAGACCATCTAGGGGAAAATTTACTTTCATTTACCTATATGCTATCTGCTGATACCTACCTGCTATCTCGTTCCCTTTCCATCCTCGCCTGTTAAGGGATTTAAATTTTCGTTTATATCCAAGGACCAGGAAAGCTCCTTTAATCTGCTGTCTGAGAGTCGTGGTACATAGACTTGAGCAGCTGACACATCTTTTGCTTCACTTGGGAGTATTTTCTTATCTTCTTTTTTCCATATATAAAGGTTTTGTTTTGTATAAAATAAGAAAGCTGATTCTAGAAAATCAATAAAAGGCTTGTTGTTTATTTTGTAAAAGGCCAAAGCCAAAGAGAGAGGGGCAATTATAGCTATGATTAATATAGCCAGGTAAAAAGGAAGATAAGTATAAGCAATAAAACACATACCCGCTCCACCGACAATGTAAACGAACTGCTTTATGGTAAAGGGCCCAATTATTTTGTCTTCTATTTCTATAAATTGTGGTACTTGGTAGCGCATAGACGAGTTATAAAGTTTGTAAAGTCATAAAGTTCATAAAGCAAACTTTCATTATATTAATTATATCCTACTTTAAAAACTTTATAAACTTTCTACTTTATGAACTAGTTTGTTGGTTCTCTATATGGATCTGACTCATATTTTTTGATAGGCTCGGCAGCAAGAGGCGTCTCTGTAATTCCCTTCGTAACATTATTAAGTTTATTATCTACGATACTACTTGGGGCTCGTTTATTGTGATCAGGATGATATACAGGTCTTTCACTTATTTGAGGTGTTCCCGTAAAGCGAGGGACAGAAAAAGGTTTTTGTACTGGTTCAGGGGTAGGTTGGGGTGCCTTTTGAGGTGGAGCTTGCTCTATCTTTTGCTCTGGCTTTTTCTCTATATTCTGCGGTATATAATTGGGAACGGAAATTTTCACTCCTTCATTTTTTTCTGCTATGGGTAGGATTTCAGGTCTTACCTCTGGTATTTTCTGAGCCGGATTCGTAACATTATTTATTTTTTCTTGGGTTGGCGCAGGAGATTTTATAGGATATTTGAATACCCTGTTTTCCAAGTCTTCCATTATTTGTTCCGCCAATAAAGGTGAGACTACAATTTCAGCAATTATTTTCTGAACAAAATTGCTAGGCTGTGTAGTGTTATTTAGTCTATACCTGACTAAATTTATGAGTGAATTTTCCTGATTTTCTTTGAGGTTATATTTTTTTGATATTTCTTTTACTTTATCTTGCCAATCCCCGATAATCACAGGACTTTTTGAATCTTGTTTCTGGATAAGACTACTTTCTATCATTTTCTCTATTGGTTTAAGAATTTTTTCATCTACTTCTTTAGCAATTTTTACAACAGCCTCATCATCCAGTCTCACCTTCTCTGACAAATTAACAGGGTATTTTTTAGGTGTTTCAATTCCTAATACTAAAAGAGTAGTCTCGATTATAAATAAACTTTCTTTTTCCAAAGAAAGGCTATTGTTTCGAGCAATTTCTTTCATTTTTTCCAACCAAGGAACGTTCTTAATTACACTCACTACATGAGTGGGTAGTTTTTTTATTCTCTCCTCAATAATTTTTTTTACATCTGTATCCATGGTTTTTATGGTGTTGGGGGTGTTCCTTCGGCTGGTGGGGCAGGATTATTTCCTTGTTCTAGTAACTTTTTAAGTGTGTCCATAAAGTTATCTTGATCAGTTTTGGTTTTTGCTCCACGCTGATTCCCTTGTTGGCGCATTCTTCTGGCTGCTTCAGCATCTTCTGAAACACCTGTATATAAGTTTGGAGTTATAAATCTTGTCTGGCTTAGATTATGCAGGAACCGCTCCTGTCTATCTGCTGTTCTGGCGTTGAAGGCAGTAATAAGGTTTTGCTGTACTTCTCTACGTACTTGCTCTACTTCTGCCGCAGATCTATTGAGTCTTCTATTGTTTTCTTTACTATAACTTACTCCATTTGCATCTGTTCGCGTTTCCATTCCCCTTTCTACATCTTGTCCTGTAACAACTGCATTTAAGTCTTTAGCTTGGTCTATTCTTGATTTGATTTTCGCTTCTCTTCCGGCTTGATATCCACCTTTACCACCAGCTTTACCTGTTCCCATCATACTACCAAGTCCAGTTGCTCTAATATCCATAGTTGCAGATCCAGTTTTTTTACCTGCAGATAATGCCATACGTGCGATTCGGCTATCGGGGGCTCTTTCTCTCAGCCATTGACTGTTTGCCACAGACTGACCCGCACGACCTACAGTACCTCTAAAACCAGCAGCTGCTCCTCCCATCAAAGCTCCGCCAGCAAAAGCTGTAGCTTTTTCAGTTGCTTGACTGATTAACTTAGACCCTTGAGATGATGTTTTCTTTGCAGTTATTAATGAGGCAATAATAAGACAAATAATTATTGCGTAATTTAATAGAAGTCCCAAACTGTCAAAGCTAGGCTTTTTCGCGCTATTGTTAAGTAGTTCAGCAAAACTATTTATTGTGATAAATCCCGGACTGGACATTAGGCTAAGTAGAACGATCATCATGAGCATAAATATTGGAGCAAAAAATAACTGCCCTCTTAAAGAGTTCCACCATTCCTTGGCATAATCGTCTAACCACGGCAAGGCCATGCCCATATAGGCAATAGGCGAGAGCACAAGAAGAAAAACTAGTGTTACATAACGAATTACAAATAAAATTGATATTGCAAAGAAGACAAAAGAGGCAACCAAGATTAATATTCCCGACCCAAAAAAGGTGGTGGCCATCTGCCCAAAATCCTTTCCAGCAAAAATGCCTGGGTCGACATCTTTAGCAC
>ORMF011179093.1_pt1 | contig 16368 bp, 23 predicted proteins | sample 1779871 | NCBI WGS metagenome assembly ORMF01 (sample SAMEA104232316, study PRJEB22302) | groundwater metagenome | biome: forest; feature: aquifer; material: groundwater | place: USA | collected 2011-08-07 | depth 5.4 m
TATGAGGGAAACAGCAGCTACTTCTGCAATCTCATGCCACAAACAGAGCACTGGAGGCTCTATGATTTCTTCAAGGAGGACGCGGTTTACCTTGACATAGAAACTGACGGCCTAAGCGACAACTGCGACGTGACCGTTGTCGGGCTGTTTGACGGGTACGACACGAAAACAATGATACGGAAGGTCAACCTTGACTGGCAACTGCTGCGGAAGGAGATCGAAAAATACAAGATGATTGTGACTTTCAACGGCAGCGTCTTTGACTTGCCGTTCATGAAAAAGCGATATGGCGAAGTTATACCGAAAATTCCGCACTGTGACCTGCGCTTCTGCTGCAGGAGGATAGGGCTGAATGGCGGGCTGAAATCAGTTGAAAAGCAGCTGAAAATCAGCCGCGGCAAAATAGTGGAAAGGTTTTACGGCGGCGATGCTGCCAAGCTTTACCGGATGTGGAGAGGAAGCGGCGATGACTACTACCTGAAGCTGCTTGTCGAGTATAATGAGGAGGACGTTATAAATCTGAAGAGGATAGCGGAGTTTGTTTATGATGAGCTAAGGAAAAGCCACGCTATGGTACCAAGACTCTGCTTTCGGCCACAGCTAAGCGATAATTCAATGTTTCAGAGAGCTGGACTGGATACAGCCCTTCATCCCTGATTGCAACAACTAAATGGTCTTGAGTACCAAATTTTACTTCAAGCGCCCTCAGTCTTTGCCCTGGGATCACCCCTGTGAGCTCTCCTGTGCCTATTTGCGGGAGTAGTTTTTTTTGCTTCCAGGAAGTCTGGTCATTCATTTCGCCCCAGTAATATGGAGGATCCGGCTCACTCTTAAACTCATCGAATGTTTTCACATCTCGATAAATATTCACAAATCTTTGTTTTACTTTTTCTCTAAATTCAGCTTCGGTTAGCACAGCATCGCCATCAACAATTATTGGCGTTCCATCAGGCAACAACATCACATTCCTGCTATATAAGCTCCGAAAATGATAATGCACCTTTGCAAGAGCAACTTCCAATGCGTGCTCATGCACCTCTGTACCTTTGTTAAACAATTTTGGTAATACGTCTATTCGAAAGCCCAATGCGTGCTCCGCCAGTTCAGAAGTGGCATAGATAGGCTGAAGGACATGTGGCACAAAATCACGTTTTCGTTCTATACTTAGAACAATGCGCACTAGCTGGTCTTCTACAGTATCCAGAACAATTGCATGTTCCCCGCTGTCAAAATAAGCAAATTGCCGAAACCCTATTTCAGAAAGATATGCTGCAACCGCCTGCTGGTGCTTTAAGTCCTTGAGAGCCTTGAAGGTATGATTGTAAAGGTTAGGTTCTAATCTAACAATTGTTTCCAAGTTATGATAGTGGACCGTGGATTTCTCTAAACGCGTCATTTTCAAAGGTTTCTCAAATACTTAATTGGAAGCAATTCGCTCTCTGCCATAAGCTTTTGCACAAGTTTCTGGGCGCCCGCGGAATTAGGGAACAGCCCTTCAGATGAAAAAGAGCTGTTGCTAACTAAAATCCTGGCCTGAGTCAACCATGGAACAGGCCAGTTGTGCAGCTTGCGCGGCATGCGCCAAACCTCTTCAACGAAAGGAAGCGTATTTGTGTACCGCACAGCTGCTGGAACATAATTGACGCGAACGCCATTGTCACTTTCCCAACGCATGACAGTCCTCACAACACCAAGGGAGATGACATCTTCATTGACATCGTTATAGGGAAAGACTCCAATCACGTGGCCATGGTCAAGATGGAAGTAAAGCTGCTCCTTAAGGCGGGCAAGCATGACTTTTGTTTTTGCTTCATCCACAATAATGCCGCCGAACTTCTTGGCCACCCTTGTTAACAGTGCAGTATCCTCCTTGGCAACCATTGTCAAGAAGCCATCCTGACGCACAATAAAAATAGGGTCGGGCGAGTAATCATGTTTGTCAAAGACAACCAAGGCAGGGCCCTCAATCTTTCCAGGACCATAACCTCTCATGAAATAAGAAGCCCTGAGAACCAGCCTTACCCAAGGCTTCCAATGCCTCTGTTTCTTCTCCCAGTCTGGCTGCCTTTGCCCGTAAGCTTCCACAGGTGCTTGCAGCTTTTCTTCAAGGCTCATATTAAAGGGCAGTGTCACTGGAATACTTATTAATTTTATCTTTATAGGGAAAATATAAAAACCACATGCTGAGACAGAATGCGCATGAAAGAGATTTCCGCCGGGGCGATAGTGTTCAGGATTGATAAGCAAAGCAGGAAGCCAAAATACCTCCTGCTGCACTATGGCTCAGGGCACTGGGACTTTGTAAAAGGGCACATAGAGGGCAGGGAGACAGAGGAGGAAACGCTGCGCAGGGAAGCAAAAGAGGAAGCAGGCCTTACAGACTTGAAGCTTGTGAAAGGCTTCAGGGAAAAGCTCAGCTACTTCTACAACAAGGACGGGAGCACAGTAGCCAAGGACGTCATATTCTTCCTTGCTGAAACAAAAGTTGCAGAAGGCGATGTCAAGCTGTCGTTTGAGCATTCAGACTACGTATGGCTTGACTTTGACGCTGCGGCAAAGAAAGTAACTTACAGCAGCAGCAAGGACGTGCTGAAAAAAGCCCACGAGTTCCTGGAAAAGTTTCGTCAGCAGCATAAATTATTCTAATAATTGAGAGATTTCTGAAATTTTTACGCGCCAACCGAAAATTTTACGACGAGAAAGGAGCAAAGTTTATTAAGAAGAAACACTCAAACAATTGCATGGAGAACAAAACCGCTACAGGAAGCAAATATAGGCTGACTTGGAAGGATTTTGGCTATTTTAACCTTATTTCAATGGCTTTGCTTGCCATCCTTGCGATTTCATTGCTGATCTGGTTGGTTAGGGGTGTTAAATAGATGGATCAGCAAGATTTTATTGATATTATCGGGAAGATTTCTTCCGCGGTAGCCATAATATTGCTCATAATGGCGATTGGATTAGTGTGGTACAAGATTACAGGACACTCACCAACGCTCACAGACTTAATTTTAGGACTTCAAGTTGCCACATTAACCTTATTAGTTGGATTTATTTACCATTTTGGCAAGTTTCAAGGTAAAGCCGAGCACTTTATTGATAGCAATTCAGATTTAAAAGAGAGAATAATCAAGGTTGAAATTGAGATTATGGATGCAAACCGGATTCTAAAGAAGCAATAGATTACTCTCTACTTCGCAGCAATGAGCTCTTATACACCTCAGGCTTGAACGCAGGCAGCCTTACAATTTCAACATCCAATCCCCGCTGCAGCAGCTTTTCTTTTATGCCATCTGTGAAGAAGGTTTGGTCGTAGCCAAGGCAGATAATGGCTGGCTTCTCGCTTTCAACAACCTTCAGCTTGTCACCGGGATTGCCAAGAACGATCTTGTCAGCAATTTTGAGCTGCCGCAAATTATGGACGCGCTCGCTTTCACTGTGCAACGGCAGCCGCCCCTTGACAGCATTCACAGTCTCATCCCTGGCAACAACAACAACGAGGAAACCGCCCAGCTTTTTTGCCTCGGTAAGGTAAAACTTGTGGCCGTCGTGCAAGATGTCAAAAGTGCCAAAGCACATGACTTTTTTCATACAGATAAGGCTTGGCTTAATGATTAAATAGCTTGCGCTTTTGGCTCCTGCCCACTAACTTTATATTTAACAAAAACCAACGTTTGTAGAGGTGACAGAATGACCTTAACAGAAATGGTTCGCAGGCTTGAAAACCATCACCAATTTAGCTGAGAACCTACACACGTTTAAGTTCAAACAAAGAAAAGGCCAAAGGCTTAAACTCCTGCAAAGATCGTTGAAGGGCTAATGCTTCAACTCGCTCATACTCCTCCACCCGCCCATTATACAATGACAGCCTTTGCAATATTGGTGGAACTACACTTTCTGCGTATGCCCTAAACATTTCAGCTTCCTCAGGAGTAAATTTTTGAGAAAGTTTGTTCCTTGTGAAATTCAAAATAGCATTCATAGGATCTTTGTCAGAAATGGGATTGGCAGACAGCCGCCAGTAACCGCCAAGATACTCTCCAAACCAAATCAGTCTCGCGGAGGCGTGATGTCGTTCACCAGTTTTTTCGTACACAACAGGCTCTGTTTCAACAAACCTTTGAATGATAGTGCTTGCCACGGCTCTGCTAACCTTAATGGTTTCCAACGAGGTTCGTGTTAACACCCACTTCAAACCATTGCCCTGTTGTTCTTTGGCGTCGTATAGGCCAGAATTGCCGCCAAAGCTAATGGTATCCAATTGATTCTTTAAAGGTTCAGGTGCAGCCTCACTAGCTTTACGCAATGAGGATTCAAGCAATGATGAAATAATATCCGTAATGTTCTCGGGAGTAACTACAACAATCCCTGCTCCCCAGGCGCCAGTTCTAGGTTTCCAAACAAGCTTGCCGTATGTCTCTTGCAACTTGTGCAGCATTTGATAAGTACGTGGACCGTCATTAAAGCTCCACGTTTCAGGTAGATTCAAGCCGGGAATATCCTTAAGAAGCTCATATTGTACAAGCTTGTCCCAGGTTGGGATCTCAACTGCTGGGGAGTTAATCATACGTTCCTCTAATCCTGAGCCAACAAAACAATTCCCGAAACCAAGCACTGCGTCAAAACCATAGAAGGATTTACCAAACTCGGCTTCAAACTCTTCAGGTTCAATTGGTTGTGGTATCAACTGGGAGAAAGTCACAGTGATGCCAAACTCGGAACGAAGCCGTCCTAAAGTTCCTCTGGCAAAATACAATTCACTAAAAGCAGGATTAACAAGGATATTCTGCCCCCTTAGGGCATTGCCCATCATGCCAATAATACTGTGAGATAAGCCATCTCCTAGAACAGTTAGTCCTTGATACCCGCTGTTTTCACCGTTAATTTCACAAGTCACCTGACTTTCGGTTTGTTTCTCTATGATTACGTCAAGGGAAATCTTCTGAGGCAGCATGCCTTAAAGAACTGAGTTGAACTTTAAAAAGTTTGACAGTAACCTTTTTAAAGCTGCTGCAAAATCCTGATTGCCATGGCAAAGCTTAGAAGGGCAAGGACTTACAGGCCGCTTGAAAGGCCTTACACCCGAGTCAGCAAGTTCAAGAAGAAGTCGTTCATCAGGATGAACCCTGCACGGAAAGTCACCAGGTTCGACATGGGCGACCCTGCCAAGCATTTTGCCTACACTCTTGACATGGTCCCGAAAGACAGCCTGCAGATAAGGCAGGAAGCAATAGAGTCAGCAAGGCAAACCAGCATAAGGCTGCTTGAGAAAAAGCTAGCCAAGAACGCCTTCCACTTCAAGATACTGAAATACCCCTATCATATTCTCAGGGAAAAATCGCTTGCACTTGGGGCAGGAGCTGACCGTGTAAGCACCGGCATGCAGAAGCCATTTGGAAAGCCCACAGGCGTAGCGCTACAGATAAGGGCAGGCGAGATGTTCTTCAGAATTAAGGTTGACGAGCCGGCAATCGAAACCGCAAGGCTTGCGCTTGAAAGGGCATCCAAAAAAATGCCATGCTCATTTGCAATCATAGTATCAAAGAACATAGCGGCAGCGTAATTCAGCGCTTTCTGTATTGCTCAGCTACTTTTAGAAACTTTTTTATACAAGGAAAAAAAAGAAAGATGCAGGCATAGCCAAAAAAGCGGTGGGCAGGGAGATGGAACAAAATATACAAACTATCATAGTGATGGTTAAAAAGCTAAGAGTCACTTCATTCTCCACTGCAGATAACACGGTGTCAATCAGCGTTTTGCTGAATGACGGCAAAGACAAGGAGCTCAACTGGAAATCCAGAATAGACGAGCCAAAACTTATGGCTGCAAGAATGCTCACTGAACTGATGGCGCTCGAGGAAGGCGAATGCGCTGAATTCGACGGGGAAACATTGACAACCAATGCGACTTTATTCCTCTATGAAAAGGCAAGGACAGAAGCAGCGCTTGCTGACTTTTTCCAGACCATTTACAGCAAGTCAAGAAGAATAAAAAACGCCCGAAGCAGCGATGGCTTCCTGAACATGGTTTCAGGCCTGCAAAGGGCAGAACTGGTGTTGTGACATGGCAAACATAAGAAAGTGGATACTGGCATTTGCAATAGCAATAGTGCTGAACCTGTTCATAAACTACGGGATAAGCGTGTTCTACAAGGCTCCGCAGTATGAGGACTTCTGCAATGACCAGTTCAGGTACAGCAGCCCATACCCATACAAAGCAATGCCCGCAGAACCATACACTGTTCAGCAGAACTGCTCAGCGATAGAATTAAGCGAGGCATTTCAGGGCAACTGCACCGAACAGAAAGGCTACATAGCCTACAAGTACAACACAACCGGCTGCCCAACAGAAGCATACTGTGAAACCTGCGGGGCAATGTTCAATGATGTCAACAACAAGAGGAACTCAAATGTTTTCGTAATCCTGATTGTGTTTGGAGCAGTCGCCATAATAGCCGGGCTGGTTGTCAAGGCAGAAGCTGTTGCCAATGGCTTCCTGATAGGCGGAATCTTAAGCCTCATCGTAGCAGCCATAAGGAACTGGGGACAGCTCCAGGACGTTCTAAAGTTCGGAATTCTTGGCATCGTCCTCGCACTGCTCATATGGGTAGGCTACAGGAAAGGCCTTGGCGGCATGGGCGGTGAAAGCACGCCACAGCAGCAGCGGCTGAAGAAAAAATGAAGCTCAAAACCTGCCCCAGATGCGGCTCAACAGACATACAGCTGGACCGCCTCATGGGAATAACAGGCAACAGGTACAAGTGCAACACGTGCGGCTACAGCGGGGACATAATAGCAGAGCAGGACATCGATAAAAAGTTCAAAAGATGATGCCTTTTCCTTGATTAGGCTATTTCTTCAAGAATAACAACCGTGCTGTTTTTGACTCCCGCCTTGAACTTTTCCTCTGCAGCTGCTGATTTCTCATTAAGAAGCCTGCGATAGTGCATCGGGACTGTAACGGATGCCTTAACAGCATTGGCTGCCTGGATTGCCTCGTCAACATCCATACCATATGTTCCTCCCATTGGGATAAATGCAATGTCAACCTTGCCAAGCTGCTTCATCTCAGGGATAAAGTCCGTGTCGCCAGTGTGGTAAACAGTCTGGTTGTTAAGCTCGAAAATGTAGCCGACCCAATTGTTGCTGCGAGGGTGGAATTTCAGACGCTCAGGCCTGATATTGTATGCAGGCACTGTCCTGAACTTGAACCTGTTGATTTCGTAATCCCTATCAGGCTCGACATCGATGAATGTTGCCGTGAGGTTAAGCATCTCCCTGCACCCCTTTGGAACAACTATAATTGTCGCCGGCTTCAGAATTTTCTTGACAGAGCTTGCGTCACAATGGTCCTGGTGGGCGTGCGTAATGAAAATAATGTCTGCTTTTTCCTTGCCGTCACCCTTGAACTCGAACGGGTCAACATAGTAGATTTTGCTCCCGCTATTCGTATCAGTAAACATAAAGCTGGCATGGCCAAACCATTTAATTGAGTCCAAAGCGCCTGGCATAAAATTTTCCTCCTGCACTGAAACAGCTTCCTGAACAACCTGGCCTGCACTATCCTGCGGCTGCGAGACCGAACACCCAGCAAGCAAAAACAAAACCGCAACAGCCACCACAGCCCTTGCAACGATAAATTGCCTCATATGGTGCAAGAAGCTATCCTTTTATTTATAATTTCTTATTCATTGCCGCCCTCAGATGCAGACTTAGGGATGTCCTTATCAATCTCAGGAAAAAACTGGCCAGAAAAGCCGCAGTCGAGGCACAAGTAATGGGGCTGCGACAGCCCAACAGCAGACCTTACATTAGTAGGGTCAACCTTGACATTCTCGCTTCCGCACTTGGGGCAGACCTTGACAGACGCCATGAGCTTACGCATCCCTCATGTTGCAGCCCTTACGTCACCGCTCTTGCGCGCGGCATCGGCAACTGCCTTAGAAACCGCCCTTACAATTTCCTTGTCAAGCGGCTCGGGAATTATCCTTTCAGCAGTTGGAACAGGGACAAGAGCTGCAATGGCATTGGCAGCAGCCAGCTTCATTCCTTCTGTTATCTGGGTTGCCTTTGAGTCAAGCGCCCCCCTGAATATGCCTGGAAATGCCAGGGAGTTGTTGACTTGGTTCGGAAAGTCAGAGCGCCCTGTTGCCACAACTGCAGCGCCAGCCTCTTTTGCTTCATCAGGCATGATTTCAGGCACAGGATTTGCCATTGCAAAGATTATCGGCTTGCTGGCCATCGACCTTACCATTTCCTTAGTGAGGACCCCGCCCTTTGATAAGCCGATAAACACGTCAGCGCCGGATATGACATCGGCAAGCTTGCCCTTTCTCAATCCTTTATTCGTATGAGCGGCAAGACCTTCCTTAATCGGGTTCATCCCTTCAAGCCTTCCCTTATAGATTGCCCCGGTCGTGTCCATGATTACCTGGTCCTTCACGCCGAACTGGACGAGCATGCGCGCTGTTGCTATCCCGGCAGCGCCGGCACCGCTAATTACCACAATAACATCTTCCTTTTTCTTGCCAACAACTTTAAGCGCGTTTATGAGCCCGGCCAGAACTACGACGGCTGTGGCATGCTGGTCATCGTGCATCACAGGTATGTCCAATTCACGCTTCAGCCTTTCCTCAATCTCAAAGCATTTCGGAGCGCCAATGTCCTCAAGGTTAATCCCCCCGAAGATAGGTGCGATGGCTTTCACGACAGCCACAATCTCATCAACTGTATGAACATCAATGCACAGCGGAAACGCATCAACATCAGCCAGCTCCTTGAACAGGACGCATTTCCCCTCCATGACAGGAATGGCAGCTTTCGGGCCCAGGTTACCAAGGCCAAGAATTGCAGAGCCATCGCTCACAACGGCAACGCTGTTCTGTTTCATAGTATACTTATACGCCAAATTCTCGTCAGCGCCAATAGCCGATGACACCGCAGCCACGCCAGGCGTGTAAGCCAATGACAAGTCTTTCCTGCTTTGCAGCTGAACTTTGCTCTTTGTTTCCAGCTTGCCCTTCCTGCTGCTGTGAAGCTCAAGAGCTTCTATTTCAATTTGGTTCATTTACGCATCCCTCCCCCGCTCCATTATAGCTATTCCTTTTAAAACAGAATTTATCTGATGGTACTCAGGAGACCTTGAATGAGGCAAATGAAGATACTCACGGACAGCTGAGCCGAAGCTTAGGAATATTTCGGTGGCAGCTTTTTCCCTGCCTGGATCCCTCAGGGCACTTACTAAATTCCCAACCATTATTTGGCCCAAACCATATCTCAATAAGACTTGTTTAATATGATAAAATTTGTTCTTACTGCCTTGAAGATTAAGGACCAATGGAACTATAGTCTCCTTGGATGGGCCGTAAAAAACCAGCATTGATGAAGCTGGAGATTGCTGCCAAGGGTTTTCCAAAGTGTCTACCAAATATCCCGTGCTACGACTAGGGTGAACTGCCATAATAAAAGCAGCGTATTGAGCAACAAACGGATTACGGTCTGACAATTGCTCCACGGCGTCCTTCACAAATCTATCATCAAGGACAGCTGCGCTGGAATCAAGACCTGCAGATTCAAGCAAATTATCCAAAGACATAAATTTCGGGAATACTACCGTAGCAGGGGTTTCTGCCAATCCTAAAACTTGTTGGGTTGCCATTTTAATCCATCCGCTGCTGTTAACTCATGCCCTCATCAGGAACTTTCCAGAGCCGCTGTCAAGGTCGAGAAAGCTATCAGCCTCCTCAACCAGCTTGCTGGAGGCGCTCTTGCCAAAAGCCACGACCTCGACTCGGCATCCGAATGCGCGCCTTAGGTGCTGCACAAGAGGCTGAAAGTCGCCATCGCCTGAAACCATGATTATCGTGTCAAGCTTAGGGGCAAGCTCAATGCTGTCCATGGCAATGCCAATGTCCCAGTCGCCCTTCTTGGCGCCGCCGAAGAAGATTTGCAAGTCCTTTGACTTGACCTCAAAGCCAATGCTTTCCAGGGCATCGAAAAAATTCTGCTCATCCTTGACATCAGCCCTTATCACGTAAGCTATCGCGCGAACAAGCTTCCTGCTGCCAACAGCAGCCTTGAGAATGTTGCGAAAATTAACCTTCGAGTTGTAAATGTTCTTGGCAGAGTAATACAGGTTCTGCACATCAACAAAAACGCCAACCCGCTGCTCAGAATGCTGAGGTGAAAGCGCGTTTTTAAACATGGCGCTGCGGCCTCCCCGGCTGCCGCCAGCAGTGGCTGACTGCCGCTCTTCGTGAACAGTCTTTGCAAGCTCAACCATTATGCAAGGGGCGAAGAAAAATGGATATATAAAGGCTTCTAACAAAATTTTTATTCAAAAGCGCGATTCTCTGCCGCATGGGAATTTATTACGGCAGAACACTTCAGGTTAAGCAGGAACTATCAGGACGCCCGGATATTCTTGAAACGATAGTCCACGACTACGATGCAATGTATGACGGGAAGGGCAAAGCTGAGGCACTTGAAAGGGAAATTGGAGAGGGCACACCCGCTGGGTTTTTCGCGTTGGGCAACTGCCCGGCGACCTTTGGCTAGCTCATAAAGTTTACAAATTCAAAAAACGTATAGACGCGGAAAGATTGACTTTGGAAAACGAGTGCCAGCTGGCTGAAAATCATTTTGACCATGGGAAAAGAGTGCCTTTCTTCAGCTTGATAGTAGTGCATGATGGCATTGGAAGCATTTTGACTGAGGACATCACGCAGGGCGGGAAGCTTAAAATCTATAAGGACGATATTGCTTCTGTCCTAATGCAGCCAAAGCCGGGGAAAGGCGGCAGAGTCAGAGTGTACACGGATTTTAAGCACGCACACCGCATCCAGACCGATGACCTGGGTCGGCAACCACTTGAAGATTTTGAAAGTTATGTACAGAGGCTCAGAGACTCTACGGCAAGAGGATATAGCTGCAAATACCACACCGAAGAAGCCGTGCTGGTTGTTTAGCCAACCCGCCGCAAAGGTTTAAATACGCGGCAGCTTACTCTCACGACGACAAGGGGGCGCGCTATTGGCGCGGTTGAAATGACAGAGCTAAATTTTTATCCAACTGATGTAACCTACAAGGTTGAAAGGAAGCAAAGCGGCGCTGCCAACGAAGCACAGGGAACTGAAAATGCACAGCCTGTTATTGAGCTTTACGGCAGGGGCGCTGCCGAGGCGCAACAGCTGAAAAGGGTTAATGTGAGGCATGCTGGATTCGTGCCATACTTCTGGGTAGTGCCGCAAAGCCTAAGCAGCGAGGACGCAGCAAGCAAGCTGGCCATGATTAAGCCGGACAGCGCTGAATGCAAGGTTATTGGCGCGGAAGTCCACGTGAAAAGATACCTTGGCAAGGAAGTAAAGGCAGTGAAGGTAATGGTAAACCTGCCTTCAGCTGTCCCTGATGTCAGGGAAAAAGCCAAGGCATATGGAACCGTGCTTGAAGCAGACATACCGTTTGCAAGAAGGTTCCTGATAGACAAAAGGATACAGCCCCTCGCGCTATACCGGGCAGATGCTGATGAGATTGAAGAGCAAGGCTCGCGAATACAAAGATACAACGCAAAGCAGCTGGCACAGCTAAGCGAGGAAGCGCCTAACCTCAGAATCCTGGCAATTGACATCGAAACACATAACCCGCTTGGCAAAACCATGCTGCCTGAAGAGCATCCTATTATCATGGCAGCGCTCTGCGGCGAAGGCTTCAGGAAAGTGCTGACCTGGAAAAAATTCCCGACAGAGCTGGACTACATAGAATTTGTCAACAGCGAAATTGAGCTGCTTGAAAGAATAAAGCAGTACATCAGCCAGTATGAGCCTGACATACTCACAGGGTACTTCTCTGACGTGTTTGACCTACCCTACATCAAGACAAGGGCTGACCGCTACAAGATAAAGCTTGACCTCGGCCTCGACGGCTCACCTATGCGGGTAAACAAGACGCCAGCCAACACAACAACAGAAATTACAGGCATTGTCCATATCGACATATTCAAGTTCATAAGGAAAGTAATGTGGACTTCACTGCAGACAACAGTCTATGACCTCGATTCAGTGGCCAAGGAGCTGCTGAACGAGACAAAAGCAGCAGTTGACATAGACAAGCTTTACCTTGCCTGGGACAACAACCACAGCGCACAGCTCGAAAGCTACTGCGCCTACAACATGCAGGACGCGCAGCTGACACTCAACCTCTGCAGGAAAATCCTGCCCAACATTGTTGAACTCACCAGGACTATAGGGCTGCCCCCTTACGATGTTTGCAGGATGAGCTACTCACAGCTTGTCGAATGGTACCTCATAAGGCAGGCAAGGGAATTCAACGAGCTTGCGCCAAACAGGCCAGGCAACAATGAGGAGAAAAGCAGGAGGGCAGTAAGCTATACCGGCGCATTTGTCTATGAGCCAAGCCCGGGCCTTTACAAGGACATAGCTGTCTTCGATTTCATGAGCCTGTACCCAACAATAATATCAGCACACAATGTTTCGCCTGACACAATAAACTGCGAGTGCTGCGCTGCCAGCTCGCAAAACAAGGTGCCAAGCGAGCAAAGCATGTGGTTTTGCACCAAGCGCAGGGGTTTCATACCCACTGTAATTGACGAGGTAATAAAGCGAAGGATGCGAGTCAAGGAGATAATAAAGGCAACTGGCCCTGACAAGACGCTCAACGCCAGGCAGCAGGCCCTGAAAACAATCGCAAACTCCATGTACGGCTACTTTGGCTTCTTCGGAGCCAGATGGTACAGCATAGAATGCGCCAGGGCAATAACAGCATTCGGAAGATTCCACATACAAAGCCTCATAAGCGAGGCAAAAAGCGCAGGATTCATGGTAAGATACTCTGATACCGACTCCTTATTTGTCTCGCTGGAAAACAAAACAAAAGAGGATGTGCATGGCTTCGTTGCTGAAGTGAACAAGCACCTGCCCGGCATGATGGAACTTGACTTTGAAGGCTTCTACACGGCAGGCATATTCGTCGGAACCAAGGGAACAGGCCAGGGAGCGAAGAAAAAATACGCCCTAATATCAGAAGAAGGAAAAATAAAGATACGCGGGTTTGAAACCGTGCGGAGAAACCTGTCAGGAATAGCAAAGGAAACACAAGAAAGAGTGCTTAACATAATCCTAAGGGAACACAACCCGGAAGCAGCCTTTGAGTTTGTGAAAGGCATAATCGCAGATGCGAGGGCCAGGAAAACGCCGCCAGGAAAAGTCATCATAACAACCCAGCTCAAGAAAGACATACAAAGCTACGAGTCATACGGGCCACACGTCGCTGCAGCCCAAAGAATGAAAGAGCAAGGAATACCAGTCGGGCCGGGCTCAATAATCAGGTATGTCGTGGTGCAGGGAAGCGACAGGATAAGGGACAGGGTAAAGCTGCCTGAAGAGATAAAAGAAGGCGATTACGACCCTGAATACTACGTCAACAACCAAATAGTGCCTGCCGTGGAGAAAATATTCGACGTATTCGGCTACAACGCGGCAGAGCTCGCTGCGGAAAAAACGCAAAAGAAGCTCAAGGCGTGGTTTGGGTGAGCTAAGCTTATCAATGCAGAAGTATCAAACGCGAATACGTCTTTTGAGCTCTTTTCCATAATCCGCGCCTTTTTTAACAGACTCGTTTGACTTCTCCTTAATAAACTCCATCTCGCCAGCTAACTCTCTTCCAACCAGAGCCTCTACTTCCTTCTTTCCAATAAGGCTGTTAGAATAAAGCGTGCTTAGCTCAAGCAGAAGCCTGTTTTTCTCTTCATGCACTTCCTCAGCGAGCTTTGTCTTTACCCACTCAGACTTGTTTACTTTTAGCAGGCTTGAAATTACATCCAAATCGCGCAACAAATCCTTAGGCACCCTAATATTAAACTGTTCAGTTTCCATAGCAACCACCCGCTATCAGATGATAGCATTTGCTATTTAAAGCTTTCGGTGCTACGATTATAAACGGATATCGTTATCGACGCAAATAGTGCTGTCTTTTGCCTTCTCCAAACCGCTCAATCGCATACCTAAGGGCAGTCCTTGGCAGCTGTTTTGCGTGCTTCCTGAGGAACTCCTCCTCAGCTTCCTGGCTTCGCTTGCCCACTTCCCTGAGCATCCAGCCAACAGCCTTATGTATCAGGTCATGGCGGTCGCCGAGCAGCATTTCTGAAATCTTAAAAGTGTGCTCAAAATCATTGCTCCTGATAAACTCGTAAGTTGCGACAATCGCTATCCGCCTCTCCCACAGGCTGCTTGACTTGGCAAGCCTGGAAAGGACTGATTTCTCCTCATTGCCCTTATCAAGAAGATAATTTCCTGCTATCTTTGCAGCAGACAAGTCAACCAAATCCCAGTTATTGACGCTCTTCGCGTTCGCAATGTAAAAATTGAAAATTTCCTTTCGTCCGGCATCGTCTGCAAGCGTGTATTTCTCAACCAGCACCAGAAGGGCAGCCAGCCTTACCTCATGCGCCCTGCTATGGAGAAGCTTCCTTATGCCTGCAAGGGGCAAGCCTGTGTGCTTCTTTGCAACCGCCCTCACAGCCGGGACACTAATGCCAAGAAAAACATCGCCCTCGCCGTACTCGCCAGGCCCTGTCTTGAAAAAACCTGCAAGAAACCTGGCCCGCTCAGGGCTGGCAAGCAGCTGCAACTCCTCCTCCATGCTGAATCAAAATAGCCGGGCATATAAAAAACTTCGGATAAGGAAAAAAAAGCAAAGCGGGGTGGAAAGCCGCAAGCATAGTTTAATTTCTACCAAAAAACAGGTAATTCAATACCATAAAATAGGTAAGCTTATAAATAAGCTTGCTTTACAGAACATTATGCTGACAAAAGAACAGGTAAACATATTATCAGTGTTCAAAAAGGATATTTTTACAAGTTTGACTTTCAAGCAGATTAAACAGCAAAGCAGGCAAAAATCCAATAATATAGTCCAAATTGCTTTAAAAGAGTTTAAAAGGCAAAATATAGTGCGTACAAAAGAAACAGGAGATGTAACTACTTATTCACTAAACCTTAGCAATAACCTGACTTTATCATACTTTGGCTTGATAAATGAAGCTGAAACCAGTAAAAGCAAGGTGCCTAAAGAGGCATTAGATGATATTCAAAGCAGAATCTTTAAGCATACCGAATTTTTTATTTTAGTTGTATTTGGCAGTTATGCGAAGAATAAAGCGACAAAAATATCTGATTTGGATATTGCTGTGATAGTCGAATCAGAGCAAACAAAAAAAGATGTGGCACCTTATTTAGAAACAATAAAGAGAAGAGAAGTTATTCCGATAGATTACCACATTTTCACCAGGTTTGAATTTTTAGATATGCTAAAAGCAGATAGCGAGAACGTTGGAAAGCAAATATTTAAAGACGGCATAGTTTACTATGGGTACATACCTTACTGCAACTTGATAAAAGGAAGAAAAAATGGATGGTGAAACAGAGCTATACTTGCAAAGAGCAGAGAATGAGCTTGTAGCTGCCCAGATGCTTTTCGATGTCTCTGGCAATCCAACGATTCAGAAAGAACAGTTTAAGCTAGAAAAAGAGTTTACATTTTATAGTTCTGTAATCAGCCACTCTTATTACTGTATTTTTTATTCTGCCAAAGCGATCTTAACCAAAAACGGCGTAAAGACAGAGGCTCCGGAAGTTCATAAAAGAACGCTTGAAGCTTTTGAGAGCCACCTAGTGAAAACCGGCAAGCTGGATTTTGAGCTGTTGAAAATATACCAAAAAATGCTGGTAAGAGCTGAAGAGCTATTGGGGATTTTCACCGAAGAGAAGAGTAAAAGGGGCAGGTTTACCTATCAAAAATTACCGCAGGCGAACAGAGAGCCAGCTAAAGAGTCACTAGATAACGCTTCGTTTTTCTTCAAGAATATTAATAAAATACTGCGAAAGTAAACGATAGACCGCTTTGTTTTAAGCTTTGCAGCTTGCACATTTATTTTTTCTTCCTGAATTGCAATCTTTGCTTATACCACTCGAAGTATAATGGGCCGAACTTGACTTTCTTAAAACGCAAAACCGCAATTGCAATTACTGAAACTATTAGGATGGCTGGCAACGGGCTAAATCTCGCCTGCCCACTCTCTCCCACTGCTACTGCCCTGCCGGTAATCAAGCTAAACAGGCGTCCCAACAATCCCTCCTTTTCAGGCGCTGCGGGCTGTTCTTCAGCACCTGAAGCTTCGGCAGGCCCAGCTAAAGTTTCCTGCACAAGGGTTGTATTCTGAGGGGAGGCACTGGAATTTGTGGCATTCGGCACTCTACTGGCAGACACGTTAGATGCGTTTGATACAACTCTGCTTCCTACTGGAAAGCCTCCTCCGCCGCCTCCTCCCCCTCCGCCCCCGCCGTTACTACCTGGA
>ORMF010165621.1_pt1 | contig 16362 bp, 11 predicted proteins | sample 1779871 | NCBI WGS metagenome assembly ORMF01 (sample SAMEA104232316, study PRJEB22302) | groundwater metagenome | biome: forest; feature: aquifer; material: groundwater | place: USA | collected 2011-08-07 | depth 5.4 m
AGCAGTTTTGCCTGAAGGTGTATCTCCATGTCCCCGATCTCGTCCAGAAGGATCGTCCCTCCGTGTGCCGTCTCAAACAAGCCTTGGCGTTGGGCGACCGCACCCGAGAATGCGCCCCGCTCGTGACCGAAGAGTTCACTTTCCACAAGGTCCGACGGAAACGCTGCACAGTTTATCTTTACAAACGGCTTTTTTGCCCTGGGTGAACTGGCATGGATACTCCGGGCAAGAACCTCCTTGCCCACCCCCGTCTCCCCCTGCAGGAGCACGGGAACATTCGCGTGTCCAACCTGCTTGATCAAATTCGCAATCTTGCCTAGAAATGATCTTGACCCGGCCTGATCGGCCTTGGGCGTGCCCAGGAAAAGGTCCCTCCCGGACGGGGACTGAAGATCAGGAAGATCTGATTCCAAAGCGATCATGAGACGCTCGGGCAGAAAAGTCTTGTCTATGTATCGGGCTTCGTGCTCCTGGATTGTGTTGAGCACCGCTTGTGAAACCGGCCTGCCCGACACCAAAATGACAGGCAGCTTTCTGTGCTCGCGGCGTAATTCGCACAGCGTATCAACTCCGTTCTTCTCTGGCATCCGCACATCCAAGAGCACAAGCGAAACGGAACTGTCCTCTCTTAGCAGACTCAGAACCTCGTTGCCATTTTCCGCCAAACGAACGGCAAAGCCCTCCGATTGGAGCATGGTTTTCAAAAAAGTTCTTCCCTCTAAACACTCGTCCGCAACAATGGCGGTTCTCCCTCTTCCTTGCATTTCTCCTCCTCCAAATTGTTGATTGGCGGCGTGCTCCTCAACACGTTATCCCGCCAAGTTCGTTAGCGTAGGCTGCTTCCATAGACTGCTTTGAATCTCAAAATCAAAGTTCAATTCAGGGTCGTTGGGAAGCAGGAACACAATGCAACCTCTCTCATCAGCCTCAGCAAAAATATGCCCGCCATGCAATTCAAGAATCTGCCGGCAGCTTCCGAGACCAAATCCGAAATGAGGCCGGTCAAAATCATTCTCCGGCTCACCGGACGATCCATCCTCGAACATGCGCTCCAGGCTATCCGCCTTAATGCCGGGGCCTGCATCTCTTATCTCCACTCTGTACGCGTTCGGGATCTCCAATCTCGACTCCCGGCGCTCTTCACGAGGCGACGCTTCCCCAAGATTTGGAGCCCGGCGGTTCCAGAACACGGGTCTCCCACGCACCGAAACTAATCCTCCCTTAGGAGTGAACCGGCAGCAATCGTCCAGGATGTTCACCAGCACCTGTGCGATCAGGGCGGAATCAAACACCAAGGGCGCTAAGGGAGGCAACATCTCCGTTTCAATCAAGACGTGGCGGGCCTCGGCCACCGGCGCAACCTCAGAGATGGCCTGCCTCAAACTCTCTTCCATGTCGCCTGCCTTGAGAAGTGGCGGCATTGTGGAAGCTTCGGAGAGGAAGGCCTGTGCCAAGGAGTTGGCAAGACGGCATGACCTTTGCACTCCCTGTTGAATCTGTTGGATTACCTCTATCTGCTCTGTGTTCAAGGGACCAACTTGTCCCTTAAGCAAGAGTTTGGAATAACCAAGAATGGCCAAAAGGGGAGCCCGGATATCATGAACGCCGGAGGATAGAAACCGATTCCTAGCCTGATCCTGTTCTTGTATCCTCAGATTGGCTTCCAATAGATACTGTAGCAGATCATCGCTAACCGGATGCTTGCCATGCCTTGATTTCCCGTTGCTCTCGGCGGCGCGCTGCCGGACTCCTTCCACCATCTCGATCAATAGAGACTTCAAAGCCATAGAGGCCGCAGGCTTGAGCACAATGCGAACTGGCAAGCCTCCTAATTGCTTTTGAAGACCTTCAAAGCCATTCCGGCTGACAATGAAGGCCACACAGTGTAATGGAATCTGATTGAGCCCAGCCAGAGATGGTACCGATTCGTAGTCCCAAATGGTTAAGTCTGCACTCGGAGACGGGGTAGTGTTTACAATCGAAAGGTTCCAAGTGATTTCACTCAGCCCGACCAATGCTTTTCGCAGGGCTCTATAGACGCGTTTGTCGTTTGAAACCAGTTGAATATTCAAAGTAAGGCCTCCTCGGGGGCGAAAGCCGTTGTTTTGGAAACAGACAAACTGAAGCATAACCAATTTGGGGGATTAGTTCAACAAAATTAGCATAGATTCACCAAAACACGACTTTAGTCCCCTATCGTTCCAGTACTTCCCAATCTTTCGACATAGTACTTCCAGCCCTCTCTTTTTGAGGTCCAAGTGCTTGCGCCGTAATACGTTACTCTGATGGCCGGGGTGACTGATTCACTTATACGATGGGGATATGGTGTTTGGATTGCCCTCTGTCTTGATTCACCCTAGGGGCTAGGGAGGGAATACCAGGCGAATCAATGCTGGTGCTGAGGCAACGAAGACCATTCAGAAGGGGTATGCATGCCTGATCGCCGCTTCCGCAAGCGTGTTCCGCTCAGGTGCCCGGTCGAGGTTCGCGCAAAGCGCCGTAGATATTCCGGTCACACGGTAAATATCAGCAGCACAGGCATTTATTGCATCTTGGATACCCCTTTGCCAATGCAGGAAAAAGTGGATTGTTATCTGGCACTGGAATTCCGCCCTTGGGTCCCTGAACCGCAGAAGCAAGGCGTGGTCTTCAAATGTGATTGTGTTGTAATCCGGACCGAGGAGGTGGGAGGCATGTACGGAGTTGCGTGCAGAATCGACGGGTACCGGATTCTCAAGCCATCCGAAGCAAATGCCGTGCATGCAAATTGAGCGTATCGCCTGCTAAGCTTGCTCCACTCGTTCGTCTGGCGGCGAATCCCTACAGTACGGATTCCAGGTATGCTAAAGAGGGCTTCTGATCCTGGACTGGAGGGTCCCTCTGAGTTGATCAAGCGCAGGCAAACACCTGGTCCGCAAATATCGTCGAGCCGGCGGATTCTGGACGGCTTGGAGTGTCCGGCAAGGCTCCAATGAGACTCAGAATCAGGCGAGGCAGATCTCACTTTCCCGGCCCATTCGATCCATACAGACCTAATTTGACGTCTACTTTTCTATCGGTGCTCCTGCACGTAGGTGTCATCTTGGGGCTGTCCCACCTGCCGGCAGACGACGCCAGGAGGCAACCCACACCGCGCTACAAACTGAGCCTGCTTCCGCCTGAGGAGCGGAAGATAGTCTGGTACGATTTCCGGAAGAAGAAAACACTGGAAATTGATCCAGTAGTGCCTATAGGAGCCTCGCCCGACACCCGGGGTAGAGAATTGAGCAAGGAAACGGTAATTGCACTACCGCCGAATGCTCCAGAGGCCAAGCAATTGATTTGGCAGCCGCGGCCTAGCACACAAACTCCAGAAGAGATTCCATCTCCCAACCTGGTGGCACTTGCCCCAACAGGGCCGGTGCTTCCGGCGAAACAACAACCACGCCAGTTCGTGCCTCCCCCGGTCGCGGAAAGGGCTGCTCCAGAGGCTCCGGAACTGATCGCAGCGCCGGAGATTACTGTTGCGGGAACTCCACGCATGGATCCATCAAAGTTGATGGTCCCATCCGGAGGCGCAGCAGCACCTTCGAAACCAAAGCCCAAAACGTTTGTTCCGCCGCCGGGACGAGCCGGCTCGCGAGAAAAAGCCCAGAGCGGGAATCTGTTCGGGGAGGCTCCTCCCGAAGTTGCCGCATCGGGGGGCAGTGGCAATGTCAATCTGGCCATTATCGGTTTGCAGCCGGTCGAGCGGATGGAGATTCCATTGCCGCCGGGGTCCAGGTCCGCGCGGTTCTCCAAGGCTCCAACGGTGGGGGAACCATCGACGGGAGAAGGCAGCGGAAAGGCGGGTGTCCGTCTTCCAGGAGTGAGGGTTAGTGGGGGAGCGGATGCAACGCCCTCGGCCCCGGTGATCCCCAAAGGACTCGCGCGGGAGTTGGTGATCGAGTATTCGATTCCGGCGTACGCATCGACGGTCTCTGCTCCTCTGCGCCCAAACGCTCGCGTAGTGCCCCCGCGTGTGGAAGCGCGCTTCGCAAACCGCAACGTGTATACGCTGGTGATTACGCGGCCCAAGCTCCCAGTCTACTCGGGAGATTGGGTAATCTGGTTCGGCGAGCAACAGGCACAAGCTGGGGAGAATCCCCAAATGCGGCCCCCCTCTCCCTTGCGCAAACACGAGGTGCTGGGAGAAGACAATGGCGAGGGGAAGGGAAGTGCGGTCGAGGACTACCTCCAATTTGCCGCGGTGATCCAGGACGACGGGAGAATACTGGAGATCAACCTTGTGGGCCGTGACAGAGTAGGACTAGCCGCCACCGCAGCCCGGGACTTGGGCCGGTGGGAATTTCGACCGGCCACCCGGAATGGGAAGGCCGTCAGTGTCGATGCTGTGATCGAGATTCCATTCCGAATGCAGCGATAATCTCATCGCGTCCATCGGATCAGCACGTCCAACTGCTTCCAGCGGTCCGGCCGGAAATATTTCCTTCCAGGTCGTCCATGCGGACCCAAGCAATGTGGCTGCCGCGCATCTGGCTCCTTCAGGGTGAGCGCGAGGCTAAGATCCACCGAGTTTCCGGAGCGCACAACGGCGGCCGAGGATGCATTCATGCTGCAGCTTGCGGATTGCAAAATCAAGGCAAGCGCATCCCGGAAGATATCAGCGTGGTTGGTTTTGACAACGTCGAACTGTCGGCCATCGCCGCTCCCCCGGCTTCATCGAGCACCGTGTTCTCCGGGGGCCGGGCTAATCGAACACCACTCCTGCCGCAAGCTATGACGGATTCCGGAGACCGAGCCGATGGTCTCAAGGCAGTTTCCGAGTTCAATGGCGTTTACCCTTTCGATACAATTCTCAGTTGCCTTCCATACCAACTGTGAACAAAGCTGCCCTAAAGTGGGAATCGAGGGAGACTGTGCATGAACAGTTGCGGAACATTTCCACGCGGCAAGCTTGATTTGATGAGGCTGTTGCTGACCTGCACGATTTCCGTCGCCTTGCAGGCAGCCGAACCAGTTACCTCCGCGTGGATTATGGCTCGTCCCGCTGCCAGCGAGCAGTTGCGTAAGGTCCTTCCCGAAGTGCATGAAGTTATGGTGGAGAAGGACTTCGTCGAGGTTCGCTCCGCCGGACTTTCGCTCACCTTTCTAGGACCGTTCCAGAATCCCCTCACCGGCAACGGCGGCGTGCGCGAATTGCGCTTCCGTATCCCACGGAGGCCAGCCATCGCTGGCGCCACCTCCGAGTCGCAGTGGGTCGGGCCGGGCGCGATGGGAGTCTTCCGGAATGGCGTTCCGCTCTACAATCGGTTCGCGGAGGCATCGTACCTGGGGCAGAATCTTTGGCACTTCGACACCGTGGCTCTGAGAGACCCGGAGCGCCCTTTGTCATTCGGGGCGCTCGAACCGATGATGGCCGACGGGTCGACTCACTCTCCGCTGCTGGGGTTTGCGCTGGATGGTTTTCCGATCTATGGCCCGTGGGGCTTCGCCAATCCCGACGGCACCAGTGGTCTCGCCAGGATGCGCTCCGGGTATCGGCTGCGGAAGATTCTACACCGCACCACATGGCCGGGCGGTCAGCAGCTTACGCCCGGCCAATACGGTCCGCCGGTAAACGAAGCCTTTCCCCAGGGCACATTCGCCGAGGACTACGAGTATGTGCCGGCGGCGGGCGATCTGGACGCGTCCAACGGACGCTTCTCCGTTACGCCCGATTATCCGGAAGGAACTTACTCCTACTTTCTTACCGCCGATGATCGGAATCAGCCCGTATTCCCCTACTTGCTGGCGGACCGGTTTCAAGGAAAAATACCAGGCCCGGGGGCGGCTGCCGCCGATTCCCGGCTTGGGGTCAAGTTCGGTCACGGCGAACTCCTTGCCGGCACCCCGGCGGAGCTCACGTTTACCTTCCCCAGCGCAAGGTTTCTTGAGATCGTTCACGAGAAGCCGTTGCACGTGATGATCGTTTCGAGCGATCTCGAGACGTTCGAGCACATTCATCCTGAATGGAAGCTCGGTGGTTTCTATGCGGTTAGCCACAGTTTTCCGCGCGCCGGAAAGTACCGGCTCTTCGCGCAGTTTACGCGGCCGGGCGAGCCGGAGCGTTTGGAAGTCTTCGACCTGGCTGTAATTGGCAAGCATGCGGGTGGGGCGCCGGCAAGACAGATTCAGGTGCTGGCGGCAAAGTTGCGCAAGCCGGACCGCATCCGAACGGGCGAGGATGTGCCTTTCACGGTTGAACTCAGTGGAGAGCCCATTGAGCCGTACCTGGGCGCTTGGGGGCATTTCGTGCTCCTCGATCAGGGCGCGGAAAACTTCATTCACGCTCACCCGGCCGAGAGCGCCGGCGCGGCGCCGGACCCGGGTAGGCCTCACATCCACGGAGTCAGCGACGTTGCCGCTGGCCCGCCCCCGGCGGCAGTTAGCTTCACTACGAATTTTTCCAAAGCGGGACGCTACAAGCTATGGGCGCAGTTTCAAGTAGCCGGGCAGCCAGCCGTGTACCCGTTCACGGTTGACGTCAGCAGCGGCGTGCCCGTCTCGGTCTCCCATCAGCGAATTCCAGCCGACGCGGTTCGCATTGCCGTCGACTCGCGCGGTTTCACGCCCGCCCGGATCGAGGTGAGTTCGGGGATCCCCTTGACGCTCGCCGTCACGCGCGCGGCCACGCCGAACTGTGGAATCCAGATCGTATTTCCGGCCTTGGACATCAAGCGCGAACTTCCGGTTGGCGAGACGACTTTGATTGAACTGCCAAAGCTGACAGGCGACTTGTCGTTCGCCTGCGGCATGGGCATGTACCGGGGACTTATCGTAGTTCGATAGGAACGCGGTTGCTGGAACGTCCATCCACCATGATCAGGACTTCCTGCGGGCCGCGCTTTTGCAAGCCGGCAGGAATCTCAATCGTGAACTGGTCAAAGCGCTCATAGGTTCCGCTTCCCGCCCCATAGCTGACGCGAGCTTCCACGCCGCCGACCGATGCGCGTACGTCACCCGACTTACCGCGGCCACTGCCATACAACACCAGTTCCAACGCTTCTCGGGCAACAATCGCGATTGGCTTATCGATGGACTCGATGGCCTTCCTGGCGTTGCGGAAACGGATCACCTGGCCCCGCGCGCGCCCCTCCGCATCGACGGCGAGGTGGGGATATGAGGGGGCGATGTAGATACCTGCCGTGCAGGTGGAACCGCCGGCGGAGTAGGTGACTGTGCCAATGCCGGGCGCGGAATCCTCCGGTACCTGAAACCTCACTTCGTCCGGCGAAGCGTAGGACAGCGGGGCTGGTCTTACAGCGCCGGTGGAATCGCGTACCGTGACTGTCGCGCCACCGAGGGACTCCGGCCAATCGCGCGAAGTTTCCGTGCGAGTGGCGAGTGTGGAACCGAAGATCGAGCGAGCGGTCACTAGCGCTCGCGGCGCCGCGGGCCCCTGCTCGCGGGAAGCCGTTGACACCTGAATGGCCGAGGGGATTACAATGCCGCCGCCTTCATCGTCGCCCCGTGACCGGGAATAGCTGGCACCGTCCAAATAGTTGAAGACGGCGACGCCGTTCACGAAAAATCCCACTGGCCCGAGACCGGTCGCCTGCTTGGACGTTGCCTCGGCCGGATTCCGCGGCAGGCGGAATGTGGTTTGGCGCGCCGTAGGCAGGTTTCCGAAGAGCCCGCCGGGCTGTCCCGGATCAAACCATGGACCCATGGTGTATGCGGCCAGGCCGTGTGTATCGATATAGACTGCTGTCGTCATAGCGAACCCGTTGGATGTTGGCCTCGGTGGGGGATGTGACTCCTCCGTTGTATCGCGCTCCGGCAGGGACGTTCCGCGGCCAGGTTTCGCTGGGAGCCGCACTGGGATCGTAGGCGGTGACGGCTTTCGCGTTTTCACCGGAACCGGCTGTCATCCAGCTCGATAGCGCCGCCGCCTTCGGCGTGGACGACGCGACACCGTTAGCCCGGTTGAAGTATTCCGAGAGCCCGGAGGGAACGTTCCGCGAGCGGGGGTTCGCCATCGTTCCGTACAACTGGCCGCCCATCAGATAGGGGAAAGCCGGCTTGCCTTCGGTGTCCAGAGTTGCATAGTACGCGTAAGTTCCCTGCGGGAACTCCGGCGTCACAGCGAATCGTCCGTTGTGTTGGTCGAGATCTCCGAAACCGGCCACGAACTCAGAGTCTTCGATGTATCGCCCTAGCGGAAACCGCCGGTTGATCGCCGGACCATATTGAGCGGGGCTCAGCTCCTGCGGGACGTTAGGGTGAACGGGCAGCGCCCAATCGGGCAGCGATGTTCGGGCCGTGATGTTGCGCAGGCGGTATCCGGAGCGGATCCTCTTCACTGGACTGCTCGGGTTGTTTGGGTCTGAATAGGCGTACGGTCCGTAGATCGGATAACCGTCCAGTGCCCAGCCGAGGATGGGCGAATGATGCCATGGCCCCGGCTTTTCACGATGGGTTGTTCCATTACGGCCCGAGCGGACCGCCTCGATGTTATCGCCGAGTTGAGCCCGCAAGCAATTCGGCGTGGCATGGTGGTGGTACATTCCATCAGGCGGCTGGTGACCAACGCAGGCGTCGAAGGTTTGCCATTCTCCCCAATAAGCGTTGCGCACCCAGATACCGTCACCGCGAACGCCCGGGCCTCCTCCTGGCCCTCCTCGCCCGCCAGGCGGGGGAGGTCTGCGACCCGCACCAAATGGCGGAGGACCGCCGGGCGGCGGCCCTCCCTCTGGACGCGGCTGCGCGACTAGAGAACAGAAGTTAGCTGCGAGCAGGAGCAGCAGAACGACTTGACTCATCGACCCACCTCCCTGAGCGGCTTTAGCTACCGCAATTCGACGCTCAACTTATTGCTCTGCCTGCCGTCCACGGTGACGACGAGATCCAGGACACCGCGTTGCGAAAGATTTGGGGGTATCTGGACATTGAATTGATCGAGGCCTGCGTATGTACCTTGGGAGCCTGCATACACAGGCGCATCCACTCCGCCAATCGTGGCTTTGACGTTGGTTGACTTGCCGAGGCCGCTTCCGTAAAACACGAGGTAGACGGCATCGCCCGCGGGGAGCGTGATCGGATCGGCGATGGACTCGGCCAATTGCTGCCCGCCGCGTACCCGGATCACCTGCCCCGCGGGCCGGCCCGTGGCTGTGAAGAACAGGTTCGGATATGAGGCGAGAATGTAGATCCCGGCCGTGGAACTGCTGCCCCCGGCGGTATAAGTCACCGTGCCGAACCCGGTAGCGGAGTCTTCCGGAACTTGAAAATTCACCTGGTCTGGGGATGCATAGGAGATCGTCGCGGGGCGTTCGACGCCGGCAGAGTCCCTTACCGAGACGCTGGCGCCGGCGAGGGACATGGGCCAGTTCGCCGAAGAAGCCGCTTCTGTGCCGGTGGCGAGCGTTGCTGCGAAGATCGAGTACGCGGTAACCAAAGAGCCAGCCGCCATCGGCCCCTGCTCGCCGGATGCCGACGACACCTGCACAGCGGAGGGATTCACGATTCCGCCACCGAGATCGCGGCCCTGGCCGGCAGAATAACTGCCCCCGTCCAGATAGTTGAAGACGGCAACTCCATTGACGAAGAACCCGACCGGGCCGAGTCCGGTCGTCGTCTTAGTGGAAGCGACTGATGGCGTGCGCGGCAGCCGGTAGGTGGTGGCCCCCTGGCTCGAAGGAAAGTTGGAGAAGATGCTGCCGGTCATGGCCGGGTCGAACCAAGGGCCCATCGTATAGGAACCCAACCCGTTCGCGTTGATGTAGACGTCGTTGTTGTCGTATCGAATCCTCTGTATGTTCGCCTTGTTAGGCGCCGTGACGCCGCCGGAAACACGCGCGCCCGCCGGGACATTGGTGGGCCACGTTTCGCTGGGGCCGGCGCTCGGGTCGTAGCCGCTGACCACCTTCGCGTTCTGTCCCGCGTCTTTCGTGAGCCAGGCCGACAGGGTCGGGGCAGCGGCGGCCGTGGCGGAAACGCCCGCCTCCTGATTGAACCGCTCGGTGACACTCGAAGGAACCGTCTGCGCCCGCCCGCCGGAGTAAGTTCCATTGGCTTGGCCGCCTATGATATAGGGGAATGCTGGCGTGCCGTTTGCCTCGATGGTGATGTAGTAGGCGTAGGTTCCCTGCGGGAACTCTGAAGTCACCGCGAATCGGCCGTTGTACTGATCAAGGTCGCCCACGCCGGCCACGTGTTCGAAATCCTCCAGGTAGCGCCCCAACGGAAACTGCCGATTGATCGCCGGACCGTACTGGCTGGTGCTCAACTGCTGCGGCACGTTCGGGTGAGTCGGGAGCGACCAATCGGGCAACGTCGTGCGGGCTGTGACGTTGCGCAGTCGATAACCGGACCGCATGCGCTGTACCGCACTTGCCGGGTTCATCGGCTCCGAGTAGCCATACGGCCCGTAGATCGGATACCCGTCGAACGCCCAGCCAAGAATGGGTGAATGCCGCCACGGAGCCGCCTTCTCGCGATAGACGGCACCGTTCCGCGTTGTGCGGACCGCCTCGATGTTGTCGTCCAGTTGCGCCCGCAGGCAATTCGGCGTGGCATGGTGATGGTACTGTCCGTCGCCGGGCTGGTGGCCCACGCAGGAGTCAAACGTCTGCCCCTCGCCCCAACCGGCGTTGCGGACCCATATGCCGTCGCCTTGAATGCCCGGCCCGCCACCTCCTCCCGGCGGTGGCCCTGGCTGAGCCAGGAGCGTGAACGCCGTGCTCGCGGCGAACAGCGCAAACGCCGCGCCCGCGCGCCGCCAGGCCGCCCAAAACGTATGCCGTATTTCCGCCCGGAGCGGGTCCGCTTGATCAAAGTCTCGGATGAGCAAATTCGAAGATCTCATACTTCCAGTTAACCCGGCGAACGTAAAGATCCGATGGGGAATCAGGGCCGAAATTGTTTGGAAATGGTAAATGTTGCCCGGTAAGGGATCCGGATGCTGTACAAAGGGAAGTGTGGAGCCTGTGGGAACTTTACGTCTGCTGTTGATCGAGGACGATCAGAAGCTGTGCCGCCTTCTGCGCCAATACCTGCAACCGCTCGGCTACGAGATTTCCTTCGCCCATGACGGCGCCAGCGGGTTGGCACAAGCCCAGACAGAAGACTTCGATGCCGTCATTCTCGACGTGATGTTGCCCAAGCTCAACGGACTCGAAGTCCTGAAGAAACTTCGGGAACAGAGTGACGTGCCTGTACTGATGCTGACGGGACTCGGCGAGGAGGCCGATAGAATCGCAGGTCTTGAGATCGGTGCGGACGACTATTTGCCGAAAACCTTCTCGACGCGCGAGCTCCTCGCCCGACTCCGGGCCGTGATGCGCCGCCCGCGCGCCTTGGCGCCGTCCGTCCCGGCCGCGAGGGGGATCCATCTCGGACTTCTCTCCATTTCCGTGGACACTCACAGGGTCACCATGGGCGGCAAGCCCGTTCCCCTCACGCCGACCGAGTTCGATTTGCTGCATTCTCTGGCTCGCGCGGCCGGCCGCGTCAAGACGCGCGAGCAACTGCTCATCGAGGTGGGTGACCGGGACTTTGAGGCATTCGACCGCTCGATCGATATTCATATCTCGTCTCTCCGCCGCAAACTCAGCGACGATGCAAAGGATCCGCAGCTTATTGTCACCGTTCGCGGCGTCGGATACATGATGAGGAATCCAGACGATCGTTCCGGAGAAGAGATATGAAGCTGGGGTTGTCCGCCAGGATTCTTCTGCTTGGCCTACTCAACGTCATCCTGATTGCTGCGGCCGCCACAGTCTTCCTTCGCATACAATTCGGCACCGGGTGGGGATCCCTTCTGACTTACGCCTCGGATGATCGCATCATTTCGATGGCGCGCGAAGTGGCGCTCGAGTTGGCGCAGGCTCCGCGCCACGACCGCGTCAGCGTGCTCGGCAGATATTCCGATCAGTACCGGACGCCACTGTATCTGTTTCTGAATGATGGGACGCAACTGGCCGGTCCCGCTGTGAATCTGCCGGGCGAGGTTCTCGCTGAGTTAAGCCGCGGTCCCGAGGAGCCATTCCGTCCGCCGCCAATGTTGACCAAGTCTGGCAAGGGCCATGCGAGGGGCGGGCCTGGACCGATGTTTCACGTCGACACTCCTAACGGTGGGGCGAGGTGGCTGGGGGTTCGCGTCCCGGTGGCGTCGGCCGAATCGAACCGTCCGGAGCGCGGAACACTGCTCCTTCAGGCGGATGGATTTGGCGGTGGTTCTCTCTTCTTTGACCCGTGGCCTTGGTTGTGGCTGACCTTTTCTATCGCTCTCATCGCCGTGCTTTGCTGGGCGCCCTTTCTTCGAGGCTTGACGCGATCACTCAAACGGCTCACGGCCGCGACGGCGGAAGTGGCCGAGGGCCGGTTCGACGTCGATGTCGTCGATGTCAAGGAAGTCCGGCGCGACGAAGTGGGCGAACTCAGTGCGTCGATCAGCCGCATGGCGGACCGGCTGTCTCTGCTCGTGCAAGGCCAGAAGCGATTCCTGGGCGACGCAGCCCACGAGCTGTGCGCTCCAATTGCCCGTATTCAGGTGGGACTAGGCGTCCTCGAACAGCAATTACCGAAGGAGGCGCTGGACGACCTTCGGGATGACGTCGCCGAGATATCGAAGCTGGTCGCCGAGATTCTGCAATTTTCCAAGGCCTCCTTGCAGTCCCCTGGCGACAATTTGGAACCGGTTGATTTGACAGGTCTCGCCCGCTCGGTGGTTGCCCGCGAGGGCGCTCAGGTAGAGATTCAGATCGATCCAGGTCTGATCGCCACAGCCAACATTGCCCTCCTGGATCGTGCTCTGGGCAATCTGGTTCGTAATGCAGTTCGGTATGCAGGCTCGACCGGACCCATTACAATTTCCGGTATGCGTGCCGGGGAGTTTGTCACGTTGGTGGTTGCCGACCACGGGCCGGGACTGCCGGAGGCGGAACTGGAGCGGGTCTTTGCCCCGTTCTACCGGACAGAGCTTTCGCGCAGCCGGGAGAGCGGAGGTCATGGCCTGGGGCTTTCGATCGTGAAAGCCTGTGTGGAAGCCTGCAACGGCGGCGTATCGTGCCGCAACCGGACGCCTCGGGGCCTTGAGGTCGTCATCAAGTTGCACTCTTGAGCAACAATTTGGATTGACCGACCGGCTGCGACGCCTATGGATACATTCCCCAGAGACAACACTCCCAAACACGGTCAAGTCAATAAGCGCCGCGCCCCGACAGGACTCTCGGTATCGTGCGGATAAGAATCTTCCAATCCAGGGCAAGGGACCACGTGTCAATGTACTCCATGTCCTTCCGCATCCAGGACTCAAAGTCCAGCGCATCGCGGCCATCGAGTGCCCATAGACATGTAAGCCCGGGCCGCATCCGAAGGCGCCGCCGCTGCCACCGCTGGTAATTCTCCACCTCATCCGGAACCGCGGGGCGCGGTCCGACCAGGGACATGTCGCCGCGAATGACGTTCCATAACTGCGGCCACTCATCGATGGAGAACCTGCGCAGGTAACGCCCTAGAGTAGTGAGCCGAGGGTCGTTGGGGATCTTGAACGCCACCTGCTTGCTGTTCAAATGAAGCAGATCTGCCTTGAGCTCTTCCGCATTGGCCACCATGGAGCGGAGCTTATAGAAAAGGAAACGGCGACCGTGCAATCCACAGCGAATCTGACGGAAGATGGCGGGGCCTGGGGAAGTGAGCCTGATCAGGACGATCAGCAGTAGCAGCAGAGGTGACAAGACAATGAGGGCAACCGACGCCACGACAAGATCGATGAGGCGCTTGAACAGGAGCAGAATCTCGTCGTGAGGAGCGGCAGCGAAGGTCAGCAAGGGAATGATCCCGAAGCGGTCGAGATAGACTTCGCTGTTGACATGTGGGAAGAAGTCCACCGCTACCCGAGTGCGTACACCATCTTCTTCACAGAGCAGCAGCAGGTCTTCGATTTCCGGCAAACGTTTGCTGTCCACGGCGAAGATCACTTCGTCGATGTGTTCGTTTTCGAGAAGAGCCGGCAGGCTTGCGGCAGCATAGACCGGGTAGTCCTTTTCCAGTTGAATCGATTGAATGGTTTCGCCTTCCTGGTCCGCAACAAATCCAACCAGCCGGATGCCATGGTTGGAGGATTGTTCAAGGGACCTGCCAAGGCGCTGGGCGCGGGCGCCAATTCCCGTAACGAGGACAAGATGGGGAGAGCCGAATTCCTTTCGGAGCCACCCAACCACCACGGCCGCGTTGAGCCTGAAAGAGCACAGCAAAGCCCAACTGAATACTGCAAAGAGTCCTACAAATGGCCGGCTCAGATTGAGTGGGGCGCCATCTTGGTTCAACTGGACGCCGTATTGGACCAGAATGATAACAATCGCGCCCAACGCACTTTGCTTGAAACTTGATTTCAGTACGAAGCCGGGGTGGGCTGAATCGAGACGCTCGTACACGCCCAGCCAATATCCGAGAACCGGCCAGACCAGGGCGGCGGAGCCGAGTAGCAATGCTTTGTTGGCAACGGTTAGGAAAAACAATCGCTCGAAAGGCAGCCAGGCGCGAAGCTGATAGGCGGTTGCGAAGGCGATCGCCGCAATCAGCACATCAACCAGCGCAAAGAGCACCTTAACCCTACGGTGATGGCGATTGAACATGTCTAGGTTTAAGGATACCGCGGGGAGAGTTGACGTTCTGATGCGACCATCGCGTTTATGGGGATGAAGGTGGCGGCGCGATTCGGATTCGAACCGAAGAGCAAGTGCTTTGCTTGACCGTTGCGTGTCACCGCGCCGGTGGTTTCCACTACATTTTTGGTGCCAGTAATGCCGGCTATTGAAAGTCAACGAGTTGCGGCCATGCCGCGGACAAACCTGTGAGGGAAGTTCCCCTTCGATTGGGTTTGTTCCAAGAATATCGGTCGATTCCTTGCCAACACCGCTGCTCGGGTAAACTGAATCTTATGGTTTTAGACTCTCGCGCCATGGCAGCTGGCAGATCATCGATCTTCGTTGGACCGGCCCAATGCTATTAGGTGAAGAGAGAGGTCGAGCATGGATCGTCAGCTTACTTTTCGCCCCGGTGCTGTGCTGCATCCTGATCGCCGGTCTCTGGCCATTCAGAGCTCCTCAAAATGAGGTTACGTGGCTCGCGAATGACCACGCGGTTCGCCTTGGTAAACGCGGGACCATCCTGAGCGCCGGCCCGCTGGCTGGCCGGAACCCTGGCTCGTGCACGGTGGAGATGCGGTTGAGGCCAAGCCAAAGCGAGGCTTCCGGCACCCTGCTTGCCTTTTACGGCGAGAGCGGCGTTGTGGGTCTGTCTCTGCATCAATCCCTAACCGACCTCCGCTTGGACAGTAACGTGAGCCGAGGATGGCCGGTGAAGAGGTACATCGGCGATGTGTTCCAGGCGGGGAGGCCTCTGTTCCTAACTGTTGCTTCCGGGCCTCAGGGGACATCGGTCTACCTGGACGGAGCCCTCGCCAGACAATTCCCGGGATTCCTGCCTTCGCCGCCTCTCTGCTCAGGCAGTTTTGTAGTTGGTGATTCACCGTCAGCGGACAACACGTGGCAAGGGGAATTGAGCGGGTTGGCGATTTATCAACAGGATCTTTCGGCCGAGCAGGGGATGCTCAACTATCAGTCCTGGAATCGTGCAGGGCGGCCTGGGACCGGCAGCGGGAAACCGGACGCGCTATATCTCTTCAACGAGAACGGCGGGAACTTGGTCTGTGACCACGGCATGTCGGGTGTGAGTCTATCCATCCCTGAGCGCTACGTGATCGCCCAACCGGCTTTTCTCGAGTCCCCCTGGAGACTTCATGATGGAACCTCGGACGACGTTAAGGACATCCTCGTGAACATTGGCGGCTTCGTCCCGTTCGGCTTCACGTTGAGCGCACTGCTGTCGCTCAGAGGGCGGTCGCGATGGATTGGGGCGAATACAGTTCTTGCCGGACTGCTCGTTAGCCTGACGATAGAGGTCCTCCAAGCCTATTTGCCAACGCGAAATTCCGACTTCAGGGATGTCCTAACCAACGTTCTTGGGACGTGGCTTGGCATGATCCTGCTCCGAAAGTGGTTACGAATGTCCGTGTGAAGGTGCTTTTCACGCAGGCGGCTCCAATCGATCGCCGACGGCTCGGCCCGCAGGGTACTGTTTTCGCTAGCGCGGGGGTGTTGAAAGACCGATCCCTTCCGGGTGGGACCTCGCAAGACGATTGGCGTCCCACCGCACCCCGGACGGCACCAGAGCCAGCACCCATGTTGCCTCACGGTTGTCTCACGTTTTGGGACCAAATCCCGATACAACGCTGTCAAAGGAAACAAAGTCTCCTTCCATGGAACTACGACGATTCCCTTAACTGCTAGAAAAAACATCAGTAATATCTTCCAATCGCTTTGGTACCCTACCTGC
>ORMF012607782.1_pt1 | contig 16362 bp, 13 predicted proteins | sample 1779871 | NCBI WGS metagenome assembly ORMF01 (sample SAMEA104232316, study PRJEB22302) | groundwater metagenome | biome: forest; feature: aquifer; material: groundwater | place: USA | collected 2011-08-07 | depth 5.4 m
AGCTGCTCCCGGAAAGCCAGTTCGAAGCAGGCCTTCTCATCGGTCCGGCCGAGGATCTCCAGCCCGTCGAACTCGCCCCGGCGGAAGGCCTCCAGCACGCGGCGCGGATGGGGTTCAACCAGGGCCAGGTCCATCGGCTTTGGGCGGCGGCCAGGCTTGGAGGCGCTGGTCGGCCAGTTGGTCGATCAAGGCCAACAGCCGGGCCGACTGCTTGATCAGTTGCGCCCGCGCCCGCTGCCAGCGGCGATATTCTCGAGCCAGCGGGCGCAACTGGCCGCGTTGGTCGGTCGGCACGGCATAGAGGCGGCTCTTTCCCGCCTCGCTGCGGGTGAGGACCCAGGTGGGGTGAAGGTGGCCGCGGGCGCAGCGACAGGTCGGGCGGCCGCACCGGCGGCGCAGGAGGTAGAGGCAGCCCTGGACCATGGGGGCGTCGCGCTGGAGGGCGCGCAGCGTGCCGGCCAGGGCGCGGTAGGTGAGCCAGAGTTGCTGGCGGAGCCGGGAGACGGACTCGCTCATGACTGTATTCTGTATAGCATAATACATACAGACCGCAAGCGACAAAATGCGGTCGGCGGCAATGAGTCATAGTCCGGGTAGCGGCCCTCCTGAAAACGCCGCGCCTACGGCGATTTTACGCGCCTTCTCCCACTGTCTGAATCGCAGCGAAGGTCCTGCCTGGGTTGCGGGATGGCTCGAAAGCCGGCTTCGGTGCGCAAAGTCCCGGGAAGAGCGCAAAGCTCAACATTCAGAGTAGAGCCAAAGCGATTTGAAATGCCCTCCTGCCAAGCCAGCCGGTTGGCCAGACAAGACCATCTGAAAAGCATGATTCTGCCCTGAATGACTCTGTCGTTCCGAATGCGGTCGCTTCGCTGCCTTCGCCGAGCCGACAGAATCATCATTGGGTCAGGCCTGCTCCGGTGTCTGCACTGGCTGGGTCGAGGCAAAGCTGCGAGGCTCTTCGCTGAGACTTGAGAAGAAGAAACTCAAAAGAAGCTCCAAGTGCCAGGCTCCAACAGCCTCGACAACCTGCGGCGGTTGGCGGTTGGCGCTTGGACCCTGGAGCTTGCCTATCGGTTCCCCGACGCGCTGGCCTTGAGCAACTGCGCCGCGCGGAGCGCCTTCGGATCCCGCCGATCGACGCCATCGACGATCTGGCGTTGGAGACTGCTCATCATGGCCTGAAGCGCTTGGGCTTGGTCGAAGCTGGCTTGGGCGGAGGCCGACTGCAACACCATCACGCCCATCACCGCGCGCTCATAATCCTGGGCGTTCTCGGCGGCGATGACGCTTTTGACCTGCTGCTGCGTGGCCTGATCCGCACTGCGATAAACCTGCTCCAAGTGGCTGACCGCCTCTTTGGCCGACAGTTCTTTGACGATGACACCGTCTTTGTCGGTCTTGCCGCAGCCGGCGGTCAAAAGTGCTGCCGCGGCGGCGAAGCCGAAAGCTCTGACAATGGGATTCATGATGCGGCTTGGAGTGTGCGCGAGCTGGGCCGGCGAAAGCAAGCCCAAGCAAGCGGAGCGAATCGCGCCGAGTCAGCGCGAGGGTTCGGCCCGATCGCTAATCGCCAGTTGCCGATTGGCAATTGCCGATTGCTAATCCCCCGTCGCAGGATTCCGGCTTTACACCTGCCGGTGCCGTCGCTTTGCTTCCGGCGAACCGCGAGACTAACGCTATGCCCTTCCTCCGACTCGCCGATCAACCGCGCCGCGAAATTTTCGCCGGCTTCAAAGGCCATTTCGTCCACTCGGCCCACATGACGTTCGCGCATTGGCTCATCGACGCGGGCGCGGCGCTGCCGGCGCACGCGCATCCGCACGAACAGGTCGTGAACCTGATCGAGGGCGAGTTCGAGCTGACGATCGCGGGCGAGACGCGGCGGCTGGGACCAGGCGATGTGGCAATTATCCCGTCGAACGCCGTCCACTCCGGCGGCGCGATCACCCAGTGCCGCATCATCGACGCGTTTTATCCGATCCGCGAGGATTACCGGGGATCGCAGCCACCGACGTGAGGAGGTGGCTGAGGCGGCACGCACGCGCCGCAGTCTCGGTCTCAACTCATACGCTGAAGACGGGAAGACGGGCGGACGCGAGGACGGGGTGTCCCGTTTTCCCGTCTTCCCGTTTTCTCGCTTTCCCGGTACTCCGTGGCCCGCCAGCCAGAACCAGTCAGCAAGCGAGCCGCTTTCCTCTCGACTCCCGCCACGCGACTCTCGACAAATACCCGCCGTGCGCGCGTGCGTGATCTTCAATCCGACGGCGAAGGGCGACAAAGCCCGGGGGTTCCGGCGCCAGCTTGACGCGCTCCAGATGGATTGCGCGCTCAAGCCGACGACCAGCGTGGGCGCGGCACGCGCATTGGCTGCCGAGGCCGTGCGCGAAGGGTTCGATACCATCGTGGCGACCGGCGGCGACGGCACGGTGAACGAGGTGCTCAACGGCATCGGCGACGAGCCGGACGGCTTCGCGCGGGTGCGGCTGGGGGTGATCCCGCTCGGCACGGCGAACGTCTTCGCGCGCGAGTTGCAGATTCCGCGCTCCGTGAAGCGCGCTTGGACCGTGCTGCGCCAGGGCCGCGAGACGGCGATTGATCTGCCGGTGGCCGAGTTCGTCCGCGGCGCCCGAACGGAGCGGCGTTACTTCGGCCAGATGGCCGGGGCCGGCCTCGACGCCCGCGCCGTGGAACTCGTGGACTGGTCGTGGAAGAAGAAGACCGGCTTCGCCGCCTACATCCTCGCCGGTCTGAAAGCGTTGGCAGAGGAGCATGGCGAAATCACGGCGACGGGCGGCGGACACGCGGTCGGCGGCGAGCAGGTGTTGATCGGCAACGGACGCCTCTACGGCGGGCCGTTCGTGGTCTTCCCGAAGGCTGATCCCTGCGATGGGTTGCTCGATGTGTGCGTGTTCCCGCGGGTGAATTGGGCGACAGTGGCCGCGTGCCTGTGGGGCTTGGTGACGAACCGTCTGAGCCGCTCGGCCGGCGCGCGGCATTTCCAGGCGGAAGCAGTGAGCCTGACTTCGACACGTCGAACGCCGCTGGAGCTGGATGGCGAAACCGCGGGTGAACTGCCCGTGAAATTTGTCCTGCGGCGGCGTGCCCTACGTGTGATCGCGCCTTAGCGCGCCCGCGGAAGTCATGAGGTCACTGGGGTCGCTTTGAACCTGTGAGGAAGGTTGCTCCGTGGTTGGCGGAAGCGAGGTGGCGAGACTTTGACTCAATGTGCCGTCTCCGACTTCACCGGACGATTCGTAGAGTCTGATCGTTCCGGGATCGTTCGCGCACCCAAGCGCAGGTTTGGCCGCCGCGACTCAGCACGGAGACGAGCGCCTTCGAGCCGCTCACGCATTCAAGCCCGCGACTTTGCCGAAAGTCGCTGACCGGAGGATCCCAAAGTTGTCGATGGGAGATTCGATTGGGCGCAAGGCGCAGCGTGACCGCCGGCGAGGCGGTAACTTGATTTCACACTTTGCAAAGTGTGGTTTTCGCCGAGCCGAAGCTGAGCACTGACAACTTGGGGATCCGCGCGTCGCTGACTTCTTCCGGCAAAGCATGGGCCTCCTTACGTCGGCTGCTACAAGTGCGGTGGCACTTTTGTTTTGACAGGCGCGGCGGGCGGGGCTGCTATCTCGGTGTTCAACAACGCAATTGGTCACGGTGCCTATGTACAAAATCATTACTCGTCTTGCTTTCGCCACGCTCCTCGCGCTGAGCGCGTCTGCCGCGCGCGCGGAGGTCAAAATCCCCGACTCTCACAAGATCGGCGGATTTGCCATCGGGTGTCAGGCCTACACGTTCCACAAGTTCACCGCCTTCGAGGCGATCGAAAAAACCGCGCAGGCCGGCGGGCGCGTGATCGAATTCTATCCGGGCCAGCCGCTGAGCAAGGAAGAGCCGGACGTGCGCGTCAGTCACAGCGCCTCCGACGAAGTCATCGCCAAGCTCCAGGCCAAACTCAAGCAGCACGACCTCGTCGCGGCGAATTACGGCGTGGTGGGCCTGCCAAACAACGAAGCCGAGTGCCGCAAGGTGTTCGAGTTCGCCAAAAAGCTCGGCCTGCGCGCGGTGACCTCCGAGGCCAAGGCCGACGCGATGGACCTCATCGAGAAGCTCGTCAAGGAATACGATATCGCGATGGCCATCCACAATCATCCGAAGAACCCGCGCGACCCGAACTACAAGCACTGGGACCCGGAGTTCATCCTCTCGCTCGTCAAAGGCCGCGATCGCCGGCTCGGCTCGTGCGCGGACACTGGCCACTTCGCGCGCTCCGGCATCAAGCCCATCGATGCGCTCAAGCTCCTCGAGGGCCGCGTGATCAGTTCGCACCTGAAGGACCTGCATGAGTCCAGCCCACGCGGTCACGACGTGCCGTTCGGCAGCGGCACCTGCGACGTCCCGGCGATCCTCAACGAACTGAAGCGCCAGGGCTTCGAAGGCAATATCTCCATCGAGTACGAGCACAACTTGGAGAACAACGTGACCGAGGTCGGCCAGTGCATCGGCTTCGTGCGCGGCTACGCGGCGGGGAGGAGGTGAGCCTGTCTGGGGGGGGAGGCCCTCGCTCGTCCCAACACCCGCTGGAAGGCTCCCGTGCGGTCCCGGCAGCCAACGGTTTGTTCGCCACGCAAAACTGACGCCTGCTCAAAGGAACCGGCTGCGTCACTCGATTTGTTCCGCGGGGCGCGCCGGCCCGGCCAAGGCGGGCTCTTCACCGGATGAACTCAACCGCCCATTGCCCTGCCTGTGGCGCCGTTCTGCCCGACGCCCGCGACAACACCTGTCCCGCGTGCCTCCGCACGGCTGGTGCGAGCGGCGGCGGCGCAGCGGAGGAGGAGATCGACGGCTTCGTCCTACGAGCCCGTCTCGGAACCGGCGGCACGGGCGCAGTGTACTTCGCGGAGCAACTGGAGCCGGTGCGCTGCGAGTCAGTCGGCGCAAACATCTGATTCGCGAAAGGTGCGCCGACTCACGCCGGCCGCTACGAAGTGCACGAAAAGCAAAGGCTTGTCTTCCCGGTTGGCCGGAATTGCACGGCAATAAAACTTCGCCCGTGATGGAAGCAACGAAGGTCCGTTCCATTCCCGCAGTCGTGTTCGGTGTTTTTGTGAAGGCCCGGAGTTGCTGGGGTGGCGAGCGAATCTGAGGTCAGCCGTGAATCCGCCGCGCATCATGCCAAGCTTCTTGGACTGCTGACCGAGGAAGAGCTGCCCGGATCGGCTTAGCAATGAGTGCGTCGCCTCGGAGCCACATCGATCCCTGCTCGTCGCGGACCCCGGTGCGCTTGATCGCAGACGTCCTTCAGAACCGCGTCGATCTCACGTGCAGATTTTGGCTCTTTACGCTTCAGACCAAACCGCTAGAGTAACAGCGGATTTTGACATCACCGCGTTGAAGCCATGAAAGCGAACTTCCAATTCACGCTCAACGGAAAACCGCAGCGCCTCTCCGCCGATCCTCGCCGCACCTTGCTTGATGTGCTGCGCGAGGACCTCGACCTCACCGGCACCAAATACGGCTGCGGCGAGGGCCAATGCCGCGCTTGCACCGTGTTGCTCGATGGCAAACCGGTGCGCTCCTGCTTGACTGACATTTCGGAAGTCGAGGGCCACACCGTCGAAACCATCGAGGGTCTGGCCCAGAATGGGAAGCTGCATCCCGTCCAAAAGGCGTTCGCCCAGGAAGGCGCGATGCAGTGCGGCTACTGTGTGCCAGGCATGATCTTGACGACGGTCGAGCTGCTCAAACGCAATCCGAGTCCGAGCCAGGCGCAGATCGTCGAAGCACTGAACGGGAACATCTGCCGCTGCTGCGGATATGTGAACATCCTGACAGCGGTGCAGCGCGCGGCGCAAGCGATCCAGGAGGCCAAATGAAAACGTCACTTCCCGAACTGGAATTCACCGAGCCAGAGCGTTACGAGCTTCACGAGGGGCCGTTCTATCATTTCGAGATCAGCCGGCGCGAGTTTGTCCACGTGCTCGGTGCGGGTGTCGTGCTGTCGGTGGCCGTGCCGGGGTTGTTCGCCCAGCGAGCCGGACGCGGCGGCGGAGGCTCTGTCACCCTCGCTCAGCGACTCCACATTGACGCGGACGGTGTGATCACGGTCCTGACCAGCAAAGTCGAGGTCGGCCAAGGCTCGCGCACACAACTCACGCAGGCCGCGGCCGAGGAGCTGCACGTGCCGGTGGAGAGGATTCGGTTCATCATGGCCGATACCGCCGTCGTGCCCGATGATGGCGGCACTGCCGGGAGCGCCACCACACCCAGATCGGTCCCCGCCATTCGCCGAGGATGCTCCGCCGCGCGACAACTCCTCATCGACACCGCGGCGGCGGCGTTCAGCGTCGATCCAAAGACTCTCTCCGTGCGCGACGGCAAGGTCGAAGGACTCGGCGCAGGCCAGCAGTTCAGCTACGCCGACCTGGTCGGTGAAAAGCACGCGCCCGCGCTCCAACGCGAAGTCGGCTCGAATGTCGCCCTCACGGAGGTGAAGGAGTGGCGCGTCCTTGGCACGCCCGTTCCGCGCGTCGGTGCCAGCGAAACTGTCACCGGCACGCATCGCTATCCTTCCGACATCAGACGTCCGGACATGCTCTACGGCAAACCGCTGCGTCCGCCTGCGTACGGCGCGCAACTGGAGGAGATCGATCTCGCTCCCGCGAAAGCCCTCGCCGGCGTGACGGCCGTTCGCGACGGAGATTTCGTCGGCTTCGCCGCGCCGACTTCCTTCGAGGCGGAACTTGCCCGGGACGAAGCGGCGAAAACCGCGAAATGGAAAGCGGCGGAACATCCCTCCAGCGACGACCTCTACGCCTACCTTCGCGCTCATGCCTCTTCGCAGCGTCCGCGTCGCGATGCGAAAGGCACGCCGGACGAGGCGTTCAAGAGCGCCCCCAAGGTCCTGCGCGAGGCTTACCACATCGCCTACATCCAACATGCGCCGATGGAGCCGCGCGCTGCCGTAGCCGAGTGGGAGAACGGCAAGCTCACGGTTTGGACAGGCACGCAGCAGCCCTTGGGCGTGCACGAACAACTGGCGCGAACGTTTCGGCTGTCGAGCAATGACGTGCGCGTGATCGTGCCCGACACCGGCGGCGGTTTTGGCGGCAAACATTCGGGCGAGGTCGCGGTCGAAGCGGCGCGCCTTGCCCTCGCTGCGAAGAAGCCGGTGTCAGTCCGCTGGAGCCGTGAGGAAGAATTCACCTGGGCCTATTTCCGTCCGGCGGGCGTGATCGATGTGGCCGGCGGCCTGGACGCGCAGGGCACGCTGGTCGCGTGGGAGCAGGTCAATTTCAACTCCGGCACTTCGGCTCTTGCCACGCCTTACGCGGTTCCGAATGTCGCGACTGAATTCAAGTCGTGCGACCAGCCGTTGCGCAGCGGCTCGTATCGCGCGCTCGCGTCCACGGCGAATGCCTTTGCACGCGAATCGTTCATGGACGAGTTGGCCGCTGCCGTGGACGTCGATCCGCTGGAATTTCGCCTGCGTCATCTGGCCAACGACCGCCTGCGCGCGGTGCTCGTGGCGGCAGCGGAGCGATTCGGCTGGCAAGCCGCGTGGAAAAAGCACTCTTCGCCGCAGAAGGTTGGCGTCGGTCTCGCCTGCGGAACTGAGAAAGGTTCCTATGTCGCCTGCTGCGCGCGAATCGAAGTCGATGACCGCGCGGGCACGTTCAAAGTGCTCGAGGTCGTGGAGGCCTTCGAATGCGGCGCGATCCAGAATCCCGCGAACCTCAAGGCGCAGGTCGAGGGCTGCATCATCATGGGCCTCGGTGGCGCGCTGTGGGAAGAGATGCGTTTCAAAGACGGCAAGATGCTAAACCCGAAGTTTTCGGAATACCACGTGCCGCGTTTCAAAGACGTGCCGCCGATCGAAACCCTGCTGCTGAACAGGCCCGACCTTCCCTCCGTCGGCGCGGGCGAAACGCCCATCAACGGCATCGCGCCTGCCATCGCCAACGCCCTCTTCAACGCGACGCAGACGCGCATCCGCTCCCTGCCGATCCGCAATGCGACGTTCCGGGCGGTGGCGTAGAGGAGCTCTTGGCCGAATGGTTCACCGGCCCCGAATGTGGCGAAGCCGTAGCGCAGGTTTCTCCCGACAGGTCGGGACTGTATCGCCGATTTCCAATCGGCAGGCCCTGCTTGAGGTCCCGGCGGTTTGCAGACTGGAAGTCTGCGATACAGCAGATTGGAAATCTGCGCTACAGGGTTGCCGCTCGCTGCGAAGCCAGCGCTGCGAGTTGCATCGGTGCCGTAGGGGTGAACCACCCGGACTCGGGGCGCGCACCATGTCGCGGTTTTTTCAACCCCTCGGAGAGACTTCAGGCGTGCGCTCAACGCCCAGACTAGCTCGCTGGTTTCCCGCGGCGAGCCTCGCCGCCCTGGTGCTCGGATTTCAATTCTCCTTGGCGGCGGAACCTTCGCAGCCGCCCTCCACCGTTCGCGTCGCGGGCATCCTTCTCAAATGGATTCGCGCCGACAAGGAAGCCAACTACCGGCGCGCCGAGCCGATGATCCGCGAGGCGGCGACGAACGGCGCAAAGATCGTCTGCACCACCGAGTGTTTCCTGGACGGCTACGCAATCGCGGACAAGAGCGCTCCGCTGGAGCAATACCGCGCGCTCGGTGAGCCCATCCCGGACGGGAAATACTTTCAGCGCCTGAGTGCGCTGGCGAACGAGACGAAGGTTCACTTGATCGCCGGTCTGACGGAAGCCGACGGCGAAGCGCGCTACAATACGTCCGTGCTGATCGGACCGGACGGCCAGCTCGTGGGCAAGTACCGCAAGCAAAAGCTGCAGCATGAAGACGTGCGCAACACCCCGGGCCAGGACTCGCCGGTGTTCGCGACGCCGTATGGGCGCGTCGGCATCATGATCTGCGCCGACCGCACCGAGGCGGCCATCGTCCGCCGCTTCTGCGCGGCGGGCGCGGATTTTCTGATTTGTCCTTCGGGCGGGATGTTCGGGCCGAAGAGCAACGACCCGATCGTGCAGGCGCGCTCGCGAGAGAACGGAATTCACATCGTGTTCGTGCATCCGGCGGAATTTCTGGTGACCGGGCCGGACGGCGCGAAGCTGGCCAACACGCTGGTGGGCGACGAGTTGTTGATCCGAGCTGATGAAGCGGGGAGCGAAAAGGACGCCAACCGGATTTTCTATTTCGATCTGCCTCTACTCCGAAAATAGATTTCTGGAGGCGAGGCCGGTTGCTGCAGCACGGCGGCCCGCCCCTCACCCGACGCCGCCTCACCGTTTCATCTCCAACATCCCCAGCCGCCACGGGATGCCGCCGTAACCCTGGCCGCGGTATTCCTTGTCGCTGGCGCCTTGGAAGACGAAACGCAGGTTCGCGGGGTCCACTTCCATCCGTTCGTCCACGCCGGCGCGGATGAGTTCGCCGTGGCTGAAGTTGGTGGTCCACTCGGTGTCCTGCTGGACGTTCGCGTGCGCGGCGAAAGGTTTGGCGAGCGTGTCGGCCAAGCCCTTCCACGGGCCTTCCAGGCGGTCAGCCAGGTAAGCCTTGTAGTATCGCCGGCCGCCGCCTTGCGCCTCCACGATCGTCAGGTATTGGTCGCGCCCTTTGAGTTTGTAGGTGTGCGAGGCCTCGAAGAGGTCGGCGCGGAGGGCCAGTTGTTGCTCCGACCAGCCGAACGGGAACTCCGACTTCTTCGTCTCGCGGCGCCACACGTCTCCGTCCAGCGAGGTGTAGAACAGGTGCGCCTTGGTCGCGTCGCAAATGACCCAAAAGTCGAGCCACTTGGGTTTGGCCGGCGCGTTGGTGACCATCGGCTGCGGCGTGGTCCAGGAATTCGGGTCAGCGAGATTCGTGGTCGTTGAGAAGCACGGGCCGAACGGCGGTGTGCGCGTCTTCTCGGCCAGTTGATAGACCAGATACCACTTCCGGTGCGGCGTGAAATAGAACACTTGCGGCGCGCAGTAATACTGGTCGTGCATCGCGAGCACGTGCCGGGGCGCCTGGCCGGCCTGCGACCAATCGGTGAAGCTCAGGTATTCGATGTCCACCTTGCCGGACTTCATCCGCACGGTGGCGAACAGATGCCAGCGTCCGCCGTGGAACACGAACGTTGGATCTTTGATGGAGACGTGCGGATCGGGCGCGTCCTTGCCGGGGCCAACATCGATCAGCGGGCCGGTGGCCCTCCAGGCAAAGCGCCCGTCGTCAAATGCCTTCCCGGCGTCTTGGGCGGGGACGGCCATGGTGAGGAAGAAGGCCGCGACCGAAGGGAGTGCGAAGGAGCGTTTCATGGCATGTTCTCAAGTCTGTTTGGATTCAATGTAACGAGTCACGTCAGCGAGGCGCCTGGCCTGGTTCGGACGAGGGTAGCACCCAAAAGTCCGGCACGGCCCCGCCGGAGCCGTGGCGAAAGTACGCCCAGCCGTTTTCAAATCGCTGGCGAGCCTCGGGTCGCGCCAGTTCAGGAACAAAGGGCAGCGCGCCGAGGTCGGGAGGGCGATCCTTCGCACGCGGGCGGCCCCAGAAGTCGGTGTCCGGCGCGTGCTCGGACGAGCCTTTGCCGCGGGCTGGACTTTCCGGGCGCAACCAAAACGGGGCCTTGTCGGCATCAACGAACATCGGATCGCCAGTGACACCGTGCGAGTCGTTGCGATCAGACTTCGGCAGGCAGAGGTTGTAGTCCACCAGCACGTCTCGGGTCTGGTCGTTGAACGAGAGTGCCGACTCGCCGGGATCGCGCGCGACGAGAATGTTGTTCGCGACCACCTCGCCGTCGCCGTTCCAGATCGTCAGCGGCTGGTCTTCAACCACCGTGTTGTTGACGATTCGGTTGCGGCCTCCGCCTTTGGGGCACGCGACGATGATGCCGCGCCGCCGCACTTGGCCGTGCATGACGTTGTTCGCGATGACGGAGTTGCGGATCGAAGGATAGAGGTGCAGCCCGTAACTCGCGTTGTGGCGCACGACGTTGCCACGAATGACCAGTCCCTCGCCGTCCGCGTACACACCATGATCGAACTGCACGTGGCTGCCGTTGAACTCGATCAGGTTGTTCTCGATGACGCCATCCCGTTTGTTGTGCATCGCGACGCCCATCGCCTGGTTATTGTGCACCCAGCAGTTGCGCACCACGTTGTGATCGCCGTTCATCTTGATCCCGTCGTAGCGCGCGCCCTGAACCTGGAACCCATCCACCGTCACCCAATGGCAATCATCGTCGTTGCTAATCACGTGATACGACGCCCCGATGATGATGGCCTTCCATTTGACCTCAGACTTGATGACCGTGGGCGCTTCGCTCGTGCCCGCGAATCGTTTGGCGATCTGGATGGGGCCACGATAAACGCCCGGCTTGACGATGATGGTGTGTCCGCCGCCGACCTTCGCCAGTGCTGCCTCCACCGACGAGAACGGTTTGTCCTTCGACCCGTCACCGTCCGCTTTGCCGTCGGTGGCGACGTAATAGGTAGCTCCATGCGCTGCCGTCGCCACGCTCATCAGGAATAGACTGATCCAAACCCATCGGTTCATACGCCAAGGAATCACGATGACGGTCCGACCGCCACCCATTTTGAGCGCGCATTCGTTGGTGGCGTTGCCTTGCGGGCTTGAGCCGCTGCAAAGCATAGGGTCATTTCAACCTCCGTGTGGGGATGCCGCTCGGACTGTCGTTGCGCCAGAGGTGCACCTTGGTGAAATCGTCGTACGCGATACTCACCAGGTCGAGGTCGCCGTCGCTGTCGAGGTCGGCCAACCGCCCGCCGAGATGGCTTTCGCGGCCTTGTCCCACGCGCCGCTCCGTGAAGACGCCGAGGCCGTTGTTTTCCCACACCGCAATGCGTTTCGTTCCACGATGCTCGGCGAGCACGAAGTCAACGTCCCCGTCGCGGTCCACGTCTGCCACGTCGAGATTGTTCATCGTGTATTGCTTGGCGACCGTGTGGCGCGGCCAGTTGGCGCTCGTCGCACCGCCCGCGGGTTGTTCCCACCAGCAGGCGAGCGCGTCAGCCGTGCTCCCGCTGTTTTCCTCGGTGGCGATGATGTCCACTCGCCCGTCGCCGTTGAGGTCCGCCGCTTCGCAGCGATCCGGCCAGTCCGCCTCGGGGAAGGCGCCGATGGTGGAGACGCGCCAGTTGCCGGTGCCGTCGCCAGGATTGCGCGCCCACTTCACCTGCTTGCTGGCGCCGCTGGTGAAGCTGATGTCCAGGTCGCCGTCGCCGTCAATGTCCGCCACGCCGATGCCTTCGTCGGAATCGTTGGGCGTCACGAACGTCCTCGGCCAGTTGCCCGCGGCGGGATTCACCTCGGACACGGTGAAGTAATAGACACCCTGCATCGTCGATACGGCGAATCCCGACCGGCCGCCTGCGACGAGTTGAGCGACGCGGTAGCCTTGAAAACCTTCCGAGTGATCACCGCGCGGCACGTTGCCGATGAGCACCGGTGTCGCCCATGACGTGCCCGCTGTATTCGCCGCCTCTACCCAGAAGACGTCATTCCGGTTGGCGCTGCTGTTGTCTTTTTGCGCGAGCAGGTCCGCGAAATGGTCGCCGTCCACGTCGAGAGCCGCGAAGGCGTGAACGCCGTTCGGCAACGCGATTTGCGTCCACGCGTTGGTCAGCGGCGAACCGGGATTGAGATAGACGAACGGGCCGGAGGCGATGTCCAGGTCGGCGTCGCGGTCCACGTCCGGAAAGCAAAGGCAGAAGGTGCGGACGTGAGCAGCGGAGACTTGGTGGTAGAACCAGGAGTCGAGACTCGGGCCGCCGGCCGCGTTGTTGCGGTAGATGTAGGTCGGTGCCGAGTTCCAGTTGCGGATGCCGACGATGTCGAGATCGCCGTCGTTGTCGATGTCGCCGGTCTCGGCGCTGTAACTGCCGTCGGTCTGGATGACGAACGGCGCCCAGTTCGTCCCGCCGCCGCCGTTCAGCATGAGCTTGAGGCCGCGATGCTGGGATTGAATCATCCCGCCGACGAGCAGATCGACATCGCCGTCGAAGTCCCAGTCCGCCGCCTGGAGAGTGTGACAGGAATCCACAACCGCGACCGGCTGTTTGCTCCACGTGCCTGCGAGGCGCGGCGTCGGCGAGCGATACCACGCGACTGCGTGACCGGCGCGTTCGGATTGGGAGAAGGCCACGTCGTTCCTGCCGTCGCCGTCGAAGTCGCCCACGACGACTTTGCAGGAATTTGCTGTCCAGTCACCGGTCTGGTTGAACCACGCGGCGTCGATGACGTTGGTCGTGTAATTCGCGGCGACGCGGGCAGAGGCCGGTGTGTCGGGCGTGGGAAACCAAAACCCGTTCAGGATGAGATCAGGGTCGCCGTCCATGTCGAGATCGCCCGCTTCCATGCCTTCGTGCGGCGGATGCGTGAGCCGCACCTCGGTCCAAGTGCCGCCGACATTTTGTAACCAGAGCTGCGTCCGGCTGTCCATGCGCATGGCCACGTCGAGCCGGCGGTCGCGGTCGAAATCAGCAACCACGATGTCCTTCACGTATTCGAGGCTGTTGCCGATGGGATGTTGCGTGAAGTTCGAGCCGCCGCCGAGATTCTCGCACCAGACGGCGATTCCGGCGCCATCGTCCGAAGGCCCAGCGCCCAACCGCGTGATCGCGTCCAAGTCACCGTCACCGTCAATGTCCGCGAGCTTGAAGTCGTCCGCGCGGGGATAGCAGTAGTTGCCCGTGAAAGTGATGAGCGTCGAGCGCGTCCACGTCGGCGCGCGGAAGACTTGCAGCGTGGTGTCGCCCTCCTGGATCGTGACGAGATCATTGTCGCCGTCGCCGTCGATGTCGCCCACGTCGCGTTCGTAGGCGATGTAGGAATTGTCGAGGATGACGGGCTGGAAGTTCAACTCCGCCGCGACTACTCCAGGCAACAGGAACAGCAGGAGCCCGCAATGCCTCGCGGCAGCCTGCATCGCGGCCAACTTTCCCAGAAGGGCTGAAGGCCGGCTTTTCGCAAAAACACCGCCCATGCTGGAGTGCATTCGCTTCGGCGCCATTACAAGAGCTCGTTTGGTTCGGTGTGTTGTCATCCCCGATCGTGTTTGGCGACGGACTCCAGTTAGCTCATCACGTCCATCAACGTCTGCCCGGCCACCGCGCGACCGCTCCGCTCCGCCCATCGGTGGAACATTCACCGCTCCTCCCGCAAACGATAGAAGCGATGACTTTGAGGCGATGGGGTGTCGTCGAGCACCGTGACGGGTTGCCCGGTGCCGGTCACTCGACCACCTGGCAGCAGGGTCCACAAGGCGCTTCCCAGGTCCGTGGAAACTTCCACGGTGTAATCCCGTCCCGTGAAGGTCTGGAAGTGGAGTTGAGGTCGATCGACGACTTCCAGTTTCGTAAACCCGAGTGGCGCCCGGATGGCGAAACTCTCGGTGGGGCCGGCCGCAATGGTGATAACGTCCTTGAAATAGGGCGGCGTGGCCTGGTCCGGGCCGCGGATGAGGCTCCGGCCCCAGCGGACGACGGTGCCATCGCTTCGCAGGGCAAGGGCGTGGGTCTCGCTGATCGCAATCGCCACCACCTTGTCCAGGGCCGGTGGAACCTGACGGAGCGCAGAGTCAGCTCCCCATCCCACGACCGTGCCGTCGCGCTTCAGAGCCAGGAAGTTGTCTGCGGCGGCGGCCACCGCGAGCACATCGCTCAGCCCCGCGGGGAGCGGGAACCCCCAGCCGATCACCGTGCCATCTCGCTTGAGCGCGAGACTGTGTTGCGAACCAGCGGCAATCGCGGTGACTTCGGCAAGCCCTTCCGGCGGTTGCGCTCGCGCGCTCGATCCCCACTGGAGCACGGTCCCGTCCTGTTTGAGCGCCAATCGGTGACTGGTACCGGCTGCGATCGCAATCACACCACTCAAATCGGCCGGTACAGGATAACTCTCCGTCCCCCACGACGTGACGGTTCCGTCGTTCTTGAGCGCCAGGGCGTAGCTCGGGCCGGCAGCTATGGCCACCACCTCTTTCAAACTCGGCGGGATGTTAAGCTGCCCGGAGCGATTGTCCCCCCAGCCGACCACCGTTCCACTCGCGGTGATCGCCAGCGTGTAAGAGTCCGGAGTGCTGCCGTTCGACGCGAGCGAAACGAACTCCTGGCCTGCCAATTCGAGAGGAAGCTGGCCGAGCTGATCCGCGCCCCAGCCAACGAGAGTCCCATCGGCACGCAGGGCGTAGTTGTGTCCGTGGACCGGGCTGATCGCGATTCGGACGACGTTGCTCAGGCCGCTGGGAAGGCCGGAGCCATTCGAGCTCATCACCGTTCCATCGCGGCTGAGCGCATAGCTCACGTCACCGCCCGCCGCGATGGCGGCCGCATCGCTCGCAGCGATCCCACCGAACGACCTCCACGAACGGACGCGTCCGTCACGTTGCAACGCGACGCTGTGTCGGGACCCGGCCGCAACAGCCACCACGTCGGTGAGGTCCGCTGGGATGCTCACCTGGCCGCTCAAGTTGTAGCCATAACCTCGGACCGTTCCGTCCGCCAGGGCCACAAGACTGTGCCGGCCACCGGCGGCGATCGCGACGACGTTCGAGAGGTCGGGCGGAAAGCCCAGGCGTCCGTCCGCGCTCGTGCCCCAGCCAACGACGGTTCCATCGCGCTTCAGAGCCAGGCTGTGCTGGTCGCCCGCCGCGATCGCGATCACGTCGCTCAGTCCGGCCGGCACGGCGCGCATCAACGCCAGACGTCCTCCCCAGGCCACCACCGTGCCGTCGGCTCGCAGCGCAACGCTGAACGAACCAGAACCTCCGGCAGCGACGGCCACCACGTTGCTGAGGTTCGCTGGCGGGAGGCACTGCCCCCAGAAGTTGTTGCCCCAGGCCAACACCGTGCCATCGGCCCTGAGCGCCAGCGTGTGCCCGTCCCCGCAAGCCACATCCGTGAACCGCGTTCCAGGCTCGATATACGGAACGACCATCCAGCCCCAGGCCATGAGGCGGCCGGAGGGCGCAGCTCCGACGTTTGTCCCGAAGAAGTGGCTCGTGGCCGCGAGCACCCAGGCGGCGAGGTGGCAGCTCGCCCGAATCCGAGCGCGTCGAAGGCCTCGAGGTCTGACCCCGCGAGAAAGAAACGTCGGATTCATGAAGAGTTCACCTTTGCTTCCGAACTGATGATCACCGCTGACTCTCTAACTTTGGACTCGGTTGGGGCGCACGCGTCCTGGCTGTCAGCGTATCGTCGGGCAATCTGGAATGGGCCCCAGTCAAAACCTGGCTTACCGATATAGGGCTATTTACATTGTTCCCCTTCGCGCGCGACGATGTGTTTTCGGCCCGTCCTCGAAGATTTCCGCACTTCGACCGCCTGCTTCGGAGAAACCGCTCCACGAGCCAACTGGCGCATGTTCCGGCGGCGCCCGTTGACA